>OFFT01001143.1_pt1 | contig 16532 bp, 16 predicted proteins | sample 1521581 | NCBI WGS metagenome assembly OFFT01 (sample SAMEA3504084, study PRJEB24116) | mouse gut metagenome | biome: mouse gut; feature: mouse-associated habitat; material: faeces | place: Denmark | collected 2011
CTTTTTCGTATATTTTCGCTTTGGTTTCTCTTCGCCTTGGGATTGAATATATTTGTGGACAGTCTCAATATTTGCGCCGCCTGTTGTGGTTACAAAATAGCTTTGAGTCCACAACGCCCCGCCCCATAGCTGGGAAGAAAGCTCTGTTTTAAAATTTGCCCTGAGTTCTCTTGAAGTCTGCGTTTTTAAGTTGCAGATCAGATTAGAAAGCACAGACCTTGGCGGGAGTTCAAATAGTATATGGATATGATCGGCTTCTCCGTTGAGGTCTATTAAACTTCCGCCGTATCCCTCCATGAGATGCGACACCTGGTTTTTCATGTAGTCCAGCATTTCCTGCGTCAGAACCTTTTTTCTGTGTTTCACTACAAAAACGGTGTGGTAGGTCAACAGGTATACCGAATGCTGATTTCGTTTGTAGTCCAAAAAAACACCTCCCGAATAATCATAACTGTAAATTTACTTTTTCCTTATTTTAGCTTATAATATATTATAAATCAACTGCATTTTGAAATAGTTGCACAATCTAACTGTGAAAGGAGGACCTTTGTAATGGAACCATATATACTCACAATAAACGCAGACAAACGATACTATCTGTCCGAAGATAATCTGGAAGGCGGAAAAGATCTCATAGAGACCATTGGTTTGTTCAACGACTACAAGATGGATCTCTATAACCAACTCTTTGACAGCCGGTTTCATTCAAAAGGGCCTCTGGCCGGACAAACCTACAGCCGTTATCTTAAAGGAAAAGGATGACTTGAGCCTAATTCCAAGCAAGGCTTAATTGCTTACATACATCATTGTTTTAAGATTCACCCGCTTGAGCATATTAGTATTTTTTCACTGGCTCGTTCTTTACCGGACCGTTTACCGATTCAGTTGTATGATAAAGTAGGCGTCCGGATGGACGGAGGGCGAGCTGATTTAAGATTCATGCAGATTGGATTCCTGTCCCCTGGAGGGTTTTTGATTGCATGATGAATTCCGTAAGCTGGACTAATCGGGACTGCCTTCGAGGCAGGCCCCATTTGGGGAGGCTTTTTGCTTTCGGGCGATAAGAATCCCCAACCGACAAAGTCGGTCGGGGTTGTTCAAATGAAAGGAAAGCACCTGCAGAAAATCTTCTACAGGTGCCCTATTTGGGGGATTATGTGAATTAAAGTTTCATGAACTCTGTAACCAGGTCCGCCAGTTTTTCTGCCTCGTAGAGAACCTCATAGTACCCATTAGCATGGCCCTCCTCATAGGCGTTCTGATAGATGAACTCTACCTGTGCCGAAGAAAAACCGTAATCGGTTTTCAGTGCCTCCCTGAGATCGCTGCTGAACAGGATATCCATATTGTGTTCCCTTTCCCGATTCAGTTTCTTCGCCTGAACGTATTCCTCATTCCGGCGAATGACCTCCTCACGGTTCCAAACCACGCTCTTCGTCTCGTCAAAGACATGATCGTCCGGGTACCTGCGGATAGGCGGGACGGGAAGGAATTCAGGCTTATACTTGTTCTCCCGGAGATTCTTTTTTACTTCCTCCATAGTCATGGCAAAACACCTCCTTTTCAGATTTTACGGTTTATACTTCGTATTCCTCGAAAGCCTTGAGAATTGCCTCATGGCTGACCCGCCGCGCCTTTTTGTAGATCTCCAAATCCCGCTCGGAAAGGCCCTTCGTCAGGTCCCGGAAAATTCCCTCCGTTGCAATGTTCAGATACAGCGGGTTTACCAACAAGCACTTGTCATGCACCAGCATCCGGGTAAGCAGCTGATATTCCAGGGCCCAGTCGGTAGTCTCCTGGTTTATACTCCCATACATCAGGTCGAAATTGCTCAGGAGCTGGACAATATTCGCATTGGTCAGCCCCGGCAGCCGCACGAAGAAGAGAGGGTAGTTCTCGTCCTCGTACTGGTAGTGCATCCAGAACAGACAACCCTCAAAAGAAGCCCCTTCGAGTTCCAGATTCACCCCCGTATGGGGAGACGGCTGCGGATCGTTGACCTCGATGTACTTGCCGGCGTATGCGTCAGCGAGAAGATTGAGAGCATCCGACTCAACGCAAACAGACATATGTGAGAGCATAATTCTGACCTGCCGTTCGCGGTAAGCGTCCTTTTTGATTTCCATGATTATTCCTTTCTTTTCAAAAGCTTTTATTTATCCTTAGCATTTGGATTGCAACATAATATGCAGTCAGGGCAAAAAGTATAAATTGGATAATCTCTGGGTGGAAATTTAACGAATGCGTCGTAAATCCCCGGCCTTTCGTCTGTGGGATATCATTCCCGAATACGATTATCCCTTTAGATCAGCAGGAGAAAATACTGGGATAAAAATCGTGATAAACTAGAGCCATGCAATGCCGCCGCCGGGTCTCCGTGACAGCAGGGACAGTGCTGCAGACCCATATGGGAGATCTCCCGCAGGAGGTTTCTTTGGGATAGAATATGGGAAAGCCGCAGGGGGAGAAATCCCTCTGCGGCTGTTCTTGCTTGATTCGCTATTTCTACTGGGAATATCTGTATGTCAGATATTTGCATTCAGGTATGAATTACCCCGCCCGTCGGTCGTCCCTCCCTGACGGGTGGGGTTTCCGGCGAGCTATAGGCTCAAAGCTATTCACAAAGCTCTATCCCAGAGGGATTACGTTTTTCCTTCTTCGCAAGGCGGCGAAGTTTTGACTTGCTATCAATGTGCGGAACGGAAAGCTGTTTTTTACGATTGGCAGTAGCACGATCATAATCAGGATGACGGATGATAATCACGCTGTTGAAATCCGGCACTTGACCATCTTCGCAAAAAGCGGACGGAAATTCTTTCCGGAGAATGTTTCCGCTGCCATTCAGATCTGCGTTAATGCGGGTTCCATCCTTGGCCTTATAAATACCTCGCTTGGGTCGGGTTCCGCTGAAATGGGCGTTTTTATCGTCGACTCCGTAGGTGGGGATAAAATCATTGTCCAGGAAAGATGCTTTTGATGTGTATGACTCTTCGCGCTCAATTACTTGAATTCCATATCTCTCTGCTCGGTATGTAATGAGGCTTCTGAGCTTTGAAAATGGAACTTGAACGAAAGATTGGTTCGTCTTGTGTCCAAGATTGATCCCTTGCTTCTGCATCCTGTTCGTACCAATGACGATTGTGTCGATTTTATTTTCAACGCACCAATTAACGATTCTGGCAGCGGTTTTCTGCATAAAATCATTGATTTGGTTGTTTCTGCGGAGGCAGATTCTGTGCGTCTTATCCGTCATGTGAAACTTATTTACGGTTCCGGACGTCTGTTGGCTTGCTTCATTAGCCATAAGTTTATTGTAGAGCTGATTGATCGACTTTACGACTCCGCCCTTGAGTAAGAGGCATGGAGCGCCTATATTACTCGTAATAGCTGCGAGGTTTTCAAGACCGGGATCAATACTGCAAATTCTGCGAGGCTCTACAAATTCAGGGTTCTTATCCGAATTTTCAAAGACGAAGGATACAATAAAAATTCCGTGGTTGGGTTTGATAGTGACCTGCTTCAATCTTCCGGTGATGGGAGCATTACCCAAATCCATGCGCTTATCGAACTTTGGAAATTTTACTTCGTAACCAGGCCCGTCTTTCTTGGGATACACAACACAGTCCTGATTTGTCAGAATGATAGTGGAATTTCCGCCTTTCTGATGGTAACCAGGCAGTTTAGGCTTCCCTGTAAAACTGGATGGCTTCTTGTAATATTCCTTTGTTGCATGACGGAATGACTTCATTGCCCGTACTGCATCTTTAATGACATGCTGTGCAGATTGGATGGGCAGTCCTTCCCTCCTGTAGTCTGGATTGTCTGACGCTTTCAGAAGTGCATTTAGAAATTCGTATGACAGAATACTTCTGCCCTTGGTTGGCATTGCGAACTTCTTTGGCATAAGCGGCAAAGCTTTCAGAATTTCGTCATACACTTCCCTTTCGTTGTCAGTCCATTTTTCCGGGGGCTTCTCAGTAAGGGTGAGTACCTGCCTGATGCGAAAAAGCGTGGCGTTGTACAGACAGTTCCCGGCTTTTGTAATCTTATCAAAGTACTCAAATACAGGTCCGCTGGACACACCGACTTGACAGTTGATGACCGTATACAAATTTTCTCCTCCTTTCCGATTTTTCTTGCGAAGCTATGTGGAATCGGATACTATGTCGAATCCAACACATGCTATGCATTTCGCCGAAAAATTATCGAAAGAAGGATAAAATTTTGGGGCATCCCAATCGATACCCCAATCTCACTATTATTCAATTCCCATATGGCGATTCATCCCCGACCGACTACGTCGGTGGGGGTTCTCTCGCCATGGTCGCGATAGATGGGAGGAGTTCTTCCGTTCTCTCCATCCCTTCTCTGGAAAGGCCCTGGGAAAATGCCTCTCCTTTCTTCGTTTTGGAGAAAAATAGATTGACACCCCCTGCCTTTAGGTATGGGGAGTGTCAATTTTTCTCATTAACATCATCAGATAAAATGCGCAAGTAATCTCGGCGTCCATAAAGGACACGATCCACATATATCTCGCTGCCGTGAATTCGGTAGAAAGAGAGGTAGCTTCCTGTTACAAGGAATCGATAATCGCTCTGGATATCCGCAACGGAAGACAACAGGGTCCCAATTTCCGCAAAACTCTCCAGCTGATCAACATCATCCATAATACGATCCACAGTTCGTTTTGCGGCAGATGTATTTTGAAGCTCTGATGCAATATGCTCCCATATTTCGTCCAAATCGCGTTGAGCCTCCAACGAATAGTGAATATTATTTTTCATCGGCTTTTCTCTGGAAATGCCCCCGCAATTCCCCGGATGAAACCCATCCCTCTTTCTCTCCAGACTTCCGTCCCTTGTTCAGTTCGCTGATTAGCTGGAGCGTTGCCTGTGTTTTTTCGTAGTCCTGAATGTCGAGAATCGCATACTTGCCTCGCCCATTTTTCGTCAGAAAAACAGGTGTTCCGACCGCAACTTCATGCAAAACCTCAGAATAGTTCCGAAGATCGGAAATTGGCTTGATGTTTGGCATAGCCCATTCATCCCCTTTCTTACCCATAGTATACCCTATTTTGCTGTAAAATTCAACCGCTATTTTTACAGCGCATTTTTGTTGCTCCTGCGGCGTTTTTGTGTGAACGTCCCCTCCCCTAAAGGCCGAGGTTTTCTCGCCCGGATTTCGATAAAACAAGAACAAGGAGGCCGCATGACCTCCTTGTTCTCATTTTGTTTTTGACGATTATTCGCCAACGTCAGAATGCATATCGATGGATTCAAGTTCCACCCTGTATGCATCAGCAAAACGCCGTATGTCTTCACAGACGCTGCGCTGGCTTCCCCTTCCACAAGGGACGTGCCAGCCCAAGCGCAGATTGTTGAGCAACTGGGTGAGTGCCAGGATTTGTTCTATGCTTTTGCATGCGACTTCCTTCCCGGCGGAAATATAAGCCTTTATGAACTTGGGGAGGATAGTGTAACCACAATTTCCCGCCAGGGTATTCACCAGGACATATAGCGGAAGCTTTGCGTCTTTTGCGAAAGCAGCATCGAGGAGGTCCGTATCATTCCTTGTGTCTGCAAGGGAAGCCATTCGCTCTTTGATAAAAACGATATGGAGGGGGATATGTGGGCCTCTATTGTCATTGGCAAGCAGGTCCCCGCTCACCGCCGTCTTCATAAAATCCTCTGGTGTAGAAGGGATATAGCCCGTTAGCATAACACAGCCATTTGGGGCCGGGACCATGAGCTGGAGTGAAGGAATGGCAGATAGAAGGGCAGACGCCTCGGCATGATCAATGTTTTCCAGGCATCCATACCCGTCATATTCCCCATGAATAGTAGCTATCGGTATATATTCATTCACAGCGTTGAACCCAACATTAGGGAATTCCCGTTTAAGCAGTATCACGGCGGTGCATTTCTCTCCGCCCAAAATGGGCAGATGCGAAATCATACAGGTTTCATTCCAGCATCCCATTAGCAGTATGCCTCCTTTCTTTGTCTTTCCTTTCGCCGGATCGTTTCCGCCGGCATCGAACCTGTCAGCCAGTCCAGACAGCCAAATTTTGTGGCAAATTCTTCCCGGCGGATGGCACCAGTCCGGTTGTCAATACCGACAAATTTCTCTCCTTCTCGCTGAACGAACAAGCCTTTGGGGGTCCGGCTTTTCATAATGACCTGCGCCATTGTTTTGTTCACAAATCGAATGTTTGCTGTGTCCCGCATTTTACTGTGACTCTCCAGGCACCTCTCTCGTTCGCATCTTGTCATTCGAATACCTCCTTTTTGCTGGGCGGAAATTGAGGCGCCAAGCCGATCGTTCGGTTGGAGGCGCACACAGTCCACCGCCAGGGTCCAGGAAAAACGTTCCATAGTGATGGTCTCCTTTTTTCTAATTCCTTTGAGCAAGGTTACGGGATGATATGCAGAATCATGTAAAATTATCAATTTGAGAAATTGAATATCTCCTCGCCTTCCACGAAAACTGGAGGGATCTTTCTATGTCCGCAGAGACATTTTCGTGCCCCTGGAAGTTATCCCAACTCTCTTCAGGCAGGAAGGTTGGAATGCGGCAGGATACACAAGATGGAATATTGGCTATGAGGTATGTTCCAGCAAAAGATTGTCCACAAGGCTTCGATATTTTTTTGATGAATGGCATAGTATCCAAAAATAAGCTGTGCAGGATAGTCTGGCAGCAAAATTCATTCAGGAAGAAAGGATACGTTATCTATGTCAAGAGAGCAGGAAAGACAGGAGCTGTACAAGACCATCTGGGGCATTGCCAATGACCTGCGAGGCAGTGTGGATGGCTGGGACTTTAAAGCATACGTGCTGGGGATGCTGGCGTACCGGTACCTTTCAGAGTCTCTGGCTGGGGAGCTGAACCGCGGAGAGCGGGATGCCGGGGTGCTCACCTTTGACTATGCCAAGCAGGAAGAGTCCTTGGAGGGAAAGGCCCGGGAGGACTTCGTGGAAAAGTGGGGTTACTACATCGAGCCGGGCCTGCTCTTCGAAAATGTCATGGAGTCCGATGTGACGGATCTCAATGAGAAGCTGCGGAGAGCGTTTGACCAGATCGAAAAATCCGGGGAAGGCATGGGTGCATCCAAGATGTTTGAGGGGCTTTTCACAGACGTGGATCTGAACTCGAACAAGTTGGGAGCCAACACAGATGAGCGCAACCGGCGTCTCCAGAAGCTCATGCGAAGTATCGGCGGACTGAAGCTGGGTACGTACATGACCGACAGGGTCGGCAGCATCGGTCGGGAACGGGGCATGGGGAGCACTGTGGACATTTTTGGTGATGCCTACGAGTACCTGATGACGATGTATGCCGCCAACGCCGGCAAGAGTGGAGGCGAATATTTTACACCGCCCGAGGTTTCGGAGCTGCTGGCTCGCATTGTTACAGAGGACGGAGTTCGGAAGCCTCCGCGCGGTGAATGGCGATGCTACGATCCGACCTGCGGTTCTGGCGGATTGCTTCTGAAGTTTTTAAAGATACTCGGTTATCGGGCAGACGTCACACTCCACGGACAGGAGAAAAACATCACTACATACAACCTTTGCCGGGTCAACATGCTGCTGCATGGAATGCCTTATGAGAAGCTGTTTATCCGCTGTGGAGATACCCTGCTGAAGCCCGATCCAGACCTCGACGAAAGAAAACCCTTCGACGCCATCGTTTCCAACCCGCCCTACTCCCTGAAATGGGTCGGGGAAAATTCGGAGGAGATGAAGAACGACGCCCGTTTTCAGGGGCCAGGGCGGCTGGCACCCAAGGGAAAGGCCGATCTGGCGTTTGTCATGCACTCACTGAAATGGCTGGCTGACGACGGCATTGCCGCCATCGTGTGCTTCCCCGGGGTGCTTTACCGGACCGGGGCTGAGGCCAAGATACGCGAGTGGCTCGTCGAACAGGGCCATGTGAACGCCGTTATCGGCCTGCCCGGCAAGCTGTTCTTCGGCACGGGCATCACGACGGCCATCGTGGTCCTGAAGAAGGGCCTGTCCGACGGCAAGACTTTATTTGTTGACGCTTCGAAGTATTTCGTGCCCAGCACGAACTCGAACAAGCTCTCGCAGGAGAACATTCAGGACATTATGAAGATTTTACTGGACCGGAAGGACGTGGACCACGTCGCCAAGCTGGCGGATAAATCCATGATCCGGAAGCAGGAATATAACCTGAGCGTTTCCATGTACGTCGAAAAAGAGGACACCAGCGAAAAGATCGATATCAATATTCTGGAAGCCGAGATCGCCGCAACGGTCCAGAAGGAGAGCGCGCTGCGGCAGGATATCGATGGCATTGTGGCGATGCTGCGGCAGGGACGGAACGGCAGTGGGGTGATGTGATATGGGAAAGAATGGTGTTGAGGAGCAAGCCTGTTTAGATTGTGTTTTTCGAACAGGCGTGTATATATGGTCTGATTCAGATTCGGAATGCGACATTATTGAACAGGCGTTAAAATCGGCTAAGCCAAACGATGTTTGGAATGCATTTCCGGATTTTATTTGTGATAATGGCTTCATTGAGCATTTTGAAGTAACGTCCACTAAACAGACCGGAAAAGGGTCTAAAATGAGAGTACAGCGGTGCAGTATGAATCAGGAGATGAATAGGTTCCGAGCTAAAATGATTGATGCTCAGATGCAATTAGTCCCCGGCGCCGTGTATTCGAAATCCGTTCAGCGTAAGACGGAAACCGCAACTCATGAGTTTTTGTTATTGTCGCTTAAAAGGCAATGGGAAGAACATCTCAAAAAGTTTGTTTCATATGTCAAGAAAGCCGGGCAACAAGATTTTAGTGCTTTTATGGTTGATTTGAGATATGAAAATTTGCTTTTTATGATTGAAGAGATTCCAGTAGAGATTCGGCGTGCTGAAAATTTGCAGTTTGTTCGCCAGCCGTATTGGCCTCTGGCAGATGCGTTATTGTTACGTCGTCTTGCTGAATATGCGGACGAGGTCAAGTATGTGATATTTGTGAAGCAAGGTCGGTGTGATGTTGTTCCTGTGTCCATGTTAGGGAGGATTGCGGATGAACTTGTGTATTCATTTCATATCTATGCGTGTTCTGGCATCGTGTGGGATTATGGGACATGCGTGAGGATGCCGTGGGGAGGCGTGGAAGATGACTGATATTTTTGAGTTGATACGGCAGAAATGCCCGGATGGGGTTCCGATTGTCCAAATTAAGAGTTTTTGTAAGGTTGGGACTGGTTCAAGCAACGGAAACGAGGCCGTTGAAGATGGTGATTATCCGTTTTATGTTCGGTCTGAAACGGTTTTTCGCAAGGACGATTATGAGTTTGATGAAACGGCAATCGTTATTCCTGGCGAAGGCAGCATAGGCGACGTTTTTCATTATGTCGAGGGAAAATATGCTTTGCATCAGAGGGCATATCGCATTCATGCCACGGATGAAAACGTGTTTATGAAATACGTTTACTATTACATGCTGGCTTATTTCAAAACCTACATAACCCGGCAGTCAGTTGATGGGACGGTGGCATCTATCAGGAAACCCATGATCGAGAAGTTCGCCGTTCCCCCCCCGCCGCTCCAGATCCAGCGGGAAATCGTCGCCATTCTGGACAAGTTCGACATGTATTGCAATGACATGACCGCTGGGCTGGCCGGGGAGCTGGAGATGAGAAGAAAGCAGTATCGGTATTGGGCAGAGGTATTGTTGTCTAATCCCGCCTATCAGCAGGTCAAAGCCGGGAGTCTGTTCGCAAGAGTGAGGACAAAGGCCAAGAACGTTCCAGGCGGCAAGGTCTGCACTATAAGCAATACAAAGGGAATTATCCCGAAGGAAGAGTTTGGTTCCCGGACGATGACAAGTGAAGATACATCGAAGTATTTGTCTATTCCAGCGGATGGTATCGGATACAGGCCCATGGGCCTTGATGTTGGGACAATAGGACTGAACAAACTAGGTGTTCCAGCTTATGTGTCTCCTGCTTATCATGGATTTACGGTTGACAAATCTCGTCTGATGCCTGAGTATTTGATGATTTGGCTTCGTACGGATATGTTTGACCGGCAGCGGGAACAGCTGACGGAAGAGGGTGCTCGCAAGAAGTTCGATTATGACCACTGGAATAAAATTACGATGCCTCTGCCTGACTTGCAGGAGCAGGCCCGTTTAGTCAGCATTTTAGGGAAGTTCCGTGAGCTGGAACACGAGCTGGAACACGAGCTGGAACACGAGCTGGAACTGCGGCGGAAACAGTACGAATATTACCGAGATATGCTGCTGAGCTTCCCGGAGAGAAAGGAGAACGCATAACTATGTGCAGCAATGATTTATCCCAAGTTTGCCAGACGCCGGAAATGACCGTGCTGGCGGCTTATGAACCTTTGGCGCAGTCTGGAGGGTATCAATCCGAGGCACAGATGGAGGCGGGGCTTATTTCCGCACTCCAGGCCCAGGGGTATGAATACCTGGATATCAAAGACGAGGCCGGACTGCTGGGAAATTTGAGAGCCTGCATTGAGGTTCTGAACAATATCAGTTTTTCGGATGCGGAGTGGCACAGATGGTTGTCGTCCCGGCTGCTCAACAAGACCAAGCTGGAAAAGAGCCATATTATACAGGATGGATCCACGGCAGAATGCTTCCGGTTCGATAATGGAGCAGAGAAGAATCTGCTCCTTCTGGACAAAAAGGATTTACAGCGAAACAGGCTTCAGGTCCTGAATCAGTATGAGGCAAATAGCGGGAAGCAGCGCTATGACGTAACAATCTTGATCAACGGACTGCCTATGTGCCATATCGAGTTAAAACGTCGGGGTGCGTCCGTCCGGGAAGCATACCGGCAGATCTCTCGATATGAAGAGAGCAGCTTCTGGAGCGGCTGTGGTTTGTTTGAGTATATCCAGTGCTTCGTAATTTCCAACGGCACGGAAACGAGGTACTATGGGAATTCTCTGCGCCGGGAGGTTGTTTCCAAACGCGGCGCTGGTTTTGATCGGACGAACACATGGGCAGACTTCAAAAACCGTCCTATTTTGGACATTGAGGATTTCAGCAGAACTTTTCTGACAAAATCCACCTTGCAGCGCATGATTTACAGATACTCCATCTTGGATAGTGATGGAAACCTGCTCATGCTGCGGCCCTATCAAGTTGCTGCATGTGAAGCAATCATGAACCGGTGCAATTTAGCGTTTAACTCAGGCCAGCATGGAGCAGCGTCTGGGGGCTATGTCTGGCACACAACCGGTTCCGGGAAGACATTAACCAGTTTTGCCTCAGCTATGCAGGTTGCTGAGAATACAGCGGCTGACAAGGTGTTTTTTGTTGTCGACCGGAACTCTCTGGACAGCCAGACAAAGCAGGAATATCGGAAATTCCTGGGCGACTCAGAAGCAGAAACCTTGGGCGAGGCCAATCGAACCAGCGACTTGGATGGACTCATAAAGGATTCAGGACGGAAAATCATCATCACCACTGTTCAGAAATTGGACAATCTGACGAAGACGCACAGCGGCAGCAAGCTTAAGTGTGTCATGATTTTCGACGAGTGTCACCGGAGTCAGTTCGGGGATATGCACGCTCGGATCCTAAGGGCGTTTCCCAATACAGTGACCTTCGGATTCACAGGCACGCCAATTTTCAAACAGAATGCAGTAAACCTGACAGCCTCGGCACTGCTCAGAAAGACTACAGGGTCTCGGGGGTTGGGCGGGGTTGTAAACACGACGGAAGACCTGTTCGGCCCTATGCTGCATAGCTACGTTATTACGAACGCTATCCGGGACAATACCGTTTTGAAATTCAAAATTGGATATACGAATACGGCTAAAATTGAGGATGGTGTCTCTGATGATGAAGAATTTGAGGGGGCGAGTTTCGAAAAGACCGCTATGGATCCCGGTCGTATCGGTGAGATCTGCGATTATATCGTAGAGAAATTTGACATGAAGACCCATCGGAAGTCAGATTTGAAATTCAATTCGATACTTGCCTGCTATGACATCGAGGCGGCAACGCGGTACTACATGATCTTACGGGAAAAACTGAGGGCAGCCGGTCGGGATGATGTAAAAATCGCCATCATTTATACATACGGCGCAAATGATGAGATACTGGATTACGCCGGGATGTCGAAAGAGGCGTTCCTGGAGTCAGTGGCAATGCCGGACTACAACGGGCAGTTTGGTACACGGTTCGCATTGAGTGATTACAAGAACTACAATGCCGATATCGCCTGTCGGATGAAGGGGAAAAGGCCGGGGCAGAATCTGATGCGGGATGAAATGATCGACATCCTCATCGTTGCGGACATGTATCTGACGGGTTTTGATTCCAGGTATGTAAACACGCTCTGGGTGGACAAACCACTGCAATTTCATGGTTTAATGCAGGCATTCTCCCGCACGAACAGGACCTTTGGCGACTCGAAGCCCTGTGGAGAGATCGTTTGCTTTCGAAACCTGCGGAGCGCTGTTGATGTCGCCATCCAGCTGTTCTCCTCCGTAGATGGGAGAACCGGCATCCTGCTCTGTCGAACCTATGATGAGTATTACAATGGATATCAGGATGACGATAGCCACTGGAATGATGGGTATGCTAAGCTGGTGAATGTCCTGTTGGACAAATTTGAGTACCGGCATATGACACAAGATGTCGTAGGTGAGGATGAGAAGGCAGCATTTGTGAAGCTGTTCGGACAAATCCTGGTCTCCCGGAATCTGCTGAATACGTTTGACGAATTCCATGGAAATGAAATTATGGATGACCGAACCTTTACCAATTATAAGGGTTGGTATTTGAAGCTTCATGACGAGATCGGCGCCAGCAGAAGAACTGGGTCCGGGGGCGGCGATGGGGTATTGGATGGGTTGGAATTCCGGGTGGAACTGATCAACGAAGAAACTGTTGGCATCGACAACATCTTGGAACGCATCGGGCGCGAGGCGGAAAACCCTGAGATTCGTGAAAATGTCATCAATGCGGATACCTTGTGCAGTATCATGTCTGCTGTGGATGCCAGCGTTTCCATCAGGAAAAAGAAACGGCTCCTGCAGCTATTCCTTGCGCAGGTCAATAATGGCGGCAATGCGTCAGCGGAGGCGTTTTTGTCCTTGGTACAGAGGGAATATGACAAGTCTGTTGATAGCGTTGTTACGGAACTCAATCTGAAGACAGAAGCCAGATCCTTTATCAGCAAATGTGTTTCCGAAGGCCGCGTCATTACGGCTGGAAACGCCCTGGATGATATTCTGCCGCCCATGCGTCGGTTCGGCAGCGGGGCGAGGCACGGGGAAATTCGAGAGAAGTCTGTGGAGGCAATCAGAAAGATAGTGGAGGAATACTGCGGATTGCTTGCTCTTCCCAATGGCGTCGCTGGATTCTAAACGCAAAAAGAAATATTGATCCCCCTCTCTCCATGTTCATAGAGAATCCTGGAGAGAGGGTTCTTTGTCCGCAGAGACATTGCCACCTGTTTGTTAATACATCGCCGACATTCAGTGCCGCTGATGTCGTCCACATTGTAAAAACAAACACGGCTAAGGTTTTGCTGCGGGAATTCAAAGAATTTTTCTGTTTTTGAAAAACCGCAAAGCCACAATCAAGGCTGCCGCCAAGGATGTGGAGTCCGGCATCTTCTCTGATGAGATGAACGAGAAGTTCCAGAATCTGACGGCGGCGATTGCCGCAATGGAGAAGCAGCTGAAAGAGCGCTACGATGTTGACGCTGCCCTGGCGGAAATGGTGCTGATGGTTAATGCCAAGAAACAGATCCAGCTGGATTTGGATGCCGACATCGAGAAGCGCAAGGCAGAGGCAGCTGCGGATCAGGAGAACGCCCGCCGTGCTTTCGCCGACGAAATCGCCAAGATGCGTGCGGAAGCAGAGCGGGCAAAGGCGGATTTGGCTCGGTCCAGGGAGCGCGAGCAGGAGCAGTTCGACTACGACACGGCCCGGAAGCGGAAGATGGACAATGACGCCTATGCCGACAAGCAGTCCGCCCTGGACAAGAAGCTGGCTGAAGCGGAAGCCCGACTGGCGGAACTTCAGGCTGAGGCAGATGCCATCGCTAAGATGCAGGAGACTATCGACGCCATGCCCGCCACTCTGGAGGCAAAGTACCAGGAAGGCTACGACAACGGCAAGAAAGACGCAGGCAAGGAATACGGGTACAAGACTACGATATCTGAGAAGGATCATGCTTACGAAATCCGCGAGCGTGACGCCAGGATTTCCCGTCTGGAGGCGGACTGCCAGGAGAAGTCCAGCAAAATCACGGCCCTGGAAGATAAGCTGGATGCCGCTTATACACAGATGCGCGATCTGGCGACAAAGACAGTCGAATCCAGCGGCGGCGTGAAGGTTATCGGTGCTTCCGGTGACAGTTCGAGCCGGAATAAGTAACCACCCTCCCGTCTTCTCTCCCTACATTACCCTCCCGCCAGGATCTCTGGCGGGAGGGATTTTATTCTCTCCCTGACGCAAAAAACCCAACCTACGAAAGTCGGTCGGAGATGACGAATCTCTAAAAATGAAAAAGAGGTGTCTGTGGGGGAATTATCCCTGCAGACACCTCTTTTTACCCAATTACAACTCCAACTCGGCTTTCATCTTCGCCAGTTCGTCATCCACACCGGATTCGCCGCCGGACATATACTTTGCCGCCAGGTCATCCGTGGATGTCATACCCGCATTCAACTCGGCCTCAGCCAAGGCTGAATCCAGCCGGCGGTTTGCCTTCGCCTCCATTCGCTCAAAGGCCGAGATGGATGCGGAGCTGGACATACCAGCGGTCGCCTTATTGACCTGTTCCTGGGCTTTTGCGGTCGCCACCTTGGCCTTGATGCCAGCCTTCCTTGCTTCCAGGCTCTCGATGTCCTTGACCAACTTGTCGTGCAACTGCCGGAGCTGCTCTGCGTTCTGATGAGCGGCGTCATAGTTCGCCTGCAGCCCGACCAGGTTGGATTCGTACTCCTGCTTTCGCATCAGAAGGATCCGTGCGTCAGTCTCATTGCCGGCACGAAGAGCGTTCTGGGCAGCGTTGGTGTACTTGGAGATATTCCCCTTGCACTCTTCCACCAGCCGGGCTGCGTTCTTCTCCATCGCCATAACGCCCGCCGTCTCCTTCTTGACCTCAGCAAGGTTCTTCCGCAGGTCGAGCAGGATCTGATCCACCATCTTGGCGGGGTCCTCACACTTATCCAATGCGGCGTTGATGTTGCTGCGCATGATATCGCTGAAACGTTGTAAGATTCCCATGACGTAAATACCTCCGTGATTTCAATTCTTGTACCCCGTTCAGGATACGAGCTTCTTGTTTATGACCACTTGTCCAGAGTCCCGTCGCTCTCGCTGGCATCGCTATGGATATCCGCATTCAGGATCCTTGCCGTCTCCTCATTCCTCTCCCTCTCGTTTTCCCTGCGGACTCGAATGAAACGGAAAATTGCATAAACAGCAAAGACGATGATGCCGAAAATGACCGCGTACTTGGCGACGTCGAGCTGGGTAGTGGTTTTCTCCATGATGCGATCTGCTGTGTTGGTCCACACATCGGAGAACATCTTGTCTTCAGACATGACGCTAGGATCCATGTGCCAATAGGACTCCAAATAGGAGAAGAAGATGTCCTCGGCTTCGGAATCCATCACAGGCCCAACCAGGCGGCCCGGAATGGAGTAAAACTGGTAAGTGTCCTCGTATAACTCCCCGGACTCCGGCCCGTCGAAGTAAACGAATGCATAGGTAGCCTCACTGTACTCCTGGCTCTCAAACCAGTCATCCAGCCAGCCGCCAGAATCGGAGTCTCCGGTGAGGAAAGCATCCTCTTCCGTTTTGCTCATCTCAAAAATGCCCAGCGATGGGTCGTACTCCTTCAGGTAAATGACAGGCTGCACGCCAGTTTTGGACCAAAAGTACTTCATCGCATTTTTGACTTGAGACTCGTTCGAAATCCATCCCAACTCATCCACGATGCAGTCATTATTGAATCCCCAAACGCTCTCCAGCTTCTCCCGCTGAACCGTACTCTTGGGGACACCTGCTGAGTTGGAGAAAAGACCGATAACCAAAACAATCAGGAGAAGAATGGCGGCAACCGACATGGATGTCAAGCACCCCATCGGTTTCCGGTTTCTTCTCGCCGGAGGCGAGGGTGGCGGCGGAGCAGGCGTATAGATTCTGTGAGGTGGCGGTGGAGGTGCGTACGGCTGTCTCGGCGGAGGGGGTGGGTCTCGTCTGGGCGGCGGAGGTGGCGGTGCGCTATACACCGGCTCTCTCCTGGGCGGCGGGGTATGTACCGGCTCCGGCCTGGGTGGAGGCGGTGGCGGGGTTTCCCGTCTTGGTGGCGGCGCACAGACCGGTTCCTGCCTTGGCGGCGTGATATGACGGGGCGGCTCCTCCCTGTATCCCGGAGAACAGCCCGGACTTCCGAATCCGCTCCGGGGCGGAGTAGGAGTGATGCGAGGGGGCGGACTGCTGGAGCTGCGCGAGGGGGATGAGTGTGTACTCATGGATGGGGTGCGGCTGGGGCTGGGTCGGG
>OFFT01001146.1_pt1 | contig 16506 bp, 11 predicted proteins | sample 1521581 | NCBI WGS metagenome assembly OFFT01 (sample SAMEA3504084, study PRJEB24116) | mouse gut metagenome | biome: mouse gut; feature: mouse-associated habitat; material: faeces | place: Denmark | collected 2011
AGAGCACTTGACTTTTAATCAAGTTGTCCGGGGTTCGAGCCCCCGATGTCTCATTTGTTTCATGTGTGGGAAGCCTTATTTTATAGGGCTTCCCATTATTTTTTATACCGTCCCGATTGGGTTGACCGTGGGTTGACTAAAAATACAGTCGTTGGATGCCAGCGCGCTGTTAATCCGTTCCTGCCGGTTTTCCTTTCGTTTCACGCTGAATAATAATATTTCAGGGCGGTGGATTTCTGGCGGTGTCCTGCTATCTGCATAACTTCTTCTAAATCAAACTCTTTTGCAAAAAGGTTTGACAGCACGGTTTTTTCTTCCAATATCCTTCCATTGTCCAGTGTGATTGGCCTGTAACCCCGGCTGTCCTTTGCGCAAATTGGCGTACTCTGATTTTGTACATGTGACTATATATTATAATAGAAAGAATGGGATTGCGAAGGGTATCAGATATTTGCCAAGTGAGCTTTCTTTAGATTGTGATAAGCGTAAAAGGGGGAACTTTGTAGAAAAATGTACAAGATTGTCGGATAGTGTGCTATAATTTAGAAGTTGTCCAACCGATACCCGACAACGGGAGGAGGTGTTCACATGGAGTGCGTTATAACTTTTTTAGTTGCTGTTGCGGCTGGTGTAGCCTGCCACTACATCATCAAATGGCTAGACAGTTGGCATAATAAGGACAACGAATAGCCTAGTGGGTGCTTTGCCACTATAAAAGAAAAGAAGAATCCCTCAACTGTACGGGAATACGGTTGGGGGATTTCGTTCTTTGTCCACATGGAACGCTATAACTTTCTGCCTACGGCAAGTATAGCATATGCAAATTGGGATTGCAAGATTCTTTTTTGTTTTAAAAAGAAGAATCCCTGGACTGTGGTGCAACACGGTCTGGGGATTTCATTCTTTGTCCACATGGAACTTCAAATCTCCCGCTTGCTTTGCAAACGCCTGTCGGTAAAGGGATTGTCTTACTCTGTTCAAAGAATTTTTACATGAAAACAAAGGGTTTGACTCGTCCAATAAACGCATTGTCCTATGCGTCTTCCCATGTTGCTTTTGTACTTTGCGCAGCGGGGGTTTCGAGCCATTTGAAGATATGATGCCAGGCTGTGCATTCCGTAACTGCAGTTGCGAGTGTAATCAGAATTTCCATATAAACATCTCCTTCCTGTTGACGAAACATCTTTTAATGATCATTTATTAAGTGTAACATATAAATTGCAGAATCTCAATGATTATGGATAATAAAGGCCATAGTTTCGTAACAGTTCGTTACTGTTCGCACCCATGGTGTTCACAGTAACGAATCCGGCCTATTGAAAGTTGCCTTACGGCAAGAGGCCGGATTCTGGCCCTATTACGGTATTGGCCTGTGGCCGTGCAGCGCAGTGCACGGCCCAGGAGTGAACCGTAACAACAGTTCAGCTTGCAACTTCGCGCTTGCTGCGCAGTTCGCAGTCAATTATCTGCGGATATCTATTTTTTGTTGGCTTTTATTAATAACATCATCGGACGGCGCAATTCATCTTTCATTCCTGGAATACTCATCATTTCTTCGGGCGGCTCGGCTTCTTCTACCGCCTTAAGTTCAAAACCGTTATTCAATAATCCCATCAATATTTGCGTGAGCGTGTGGTGTTGTTTTACTACATTGCATCCTAAAAAACGTGTATTTCGCTTTCCGGAAGTAAAATAGTTATCAACCGGCCAGTATTTGGGCGTTCCGGATTCTGTATAAATCCAGTCCTGCCCTACTCCCGCGGTAAAAACAGGATGTTCCATATTAAAAATAAATACTCCTCCCCGCTTCAATGTTCTATATACCATTTGAAATATTTTTTCAATATCCTCAATATAGTGGAGAGCCAGGTTGGAAAAGACACAATCCCACATACATTCCGGGTACTCATATTCCTCTATTCCGCAGATGCGGTATTCGATTTGTTTTTTCGTGTTTCGTTTTTTTGCCTCTCCAATCATTTTTTTGCTCAAGTCAATCCCCAGTACGCGTGCCGCTCCTTGGCCTGCCGCAAAGGTGCAATGCCAGCCATAACCGCATCCCAAATCAAGGACTGTTTTTCCCTGGAGTGAAGGAAACAGAGACTTTAACTGGCGCCATTCTCCTGCGGCGCTCAAACCGTCTCTGCTGCGGGACATTTTTCCGTATTCCTCGAAAAATTTTTCGTCATCGTATTCATTGTTCATATTTGGCGATTCTCCTGTTCTGATTTGGTTTGATATCTGCCGCCATTATAGCACAAATCCAAGAACGTGGGAAGCCGTCCATCAATGGGAGCGCTGCGGCAGCGGAAACTGCCTTGCGCCGGAAAACGGCGGCATCCGCGCCTGTCTGCAGAAGGTTATATTCGCCGTCTGCGGGGCTGTATGTGGATGTAAAGTGGGCTGCGTTGGCCGCATTTGGAGCAAATATCACGCTAAGTGGGGGATGCAGATGACGGGAATGATTTTTCAAACATGTTCTGGGGTGAATGCCTTCTCAAAAAAGTGGTAATGCAGATGCAATTCATGCCGCGATCGTTACCATTTATGTTAAAATAAACACAGGATTCCAAACATCTGTTATAATATATGCGATACCATTTAATCCAATCCGCAGTAGTAACGTAAATGCCAAAAAAATTCATAAAGGATAAGGAATCCATGTTGAACATACATATAACTTCATGCGTTTGGGATGTTATATGTACTTATACATAGTTTGGCATAGAAGCTATCTGAGGAATAGTATAACCATAGCTGACAGAGGAGGTGTTCATATTGCATATAGCAATTTGTGACGATGACAGAAATGCGCAGGAACGTTTGGCCGAACTGATTAAAGATTGGGCTGCTGACAGAAAAGTGGAAGTCGGGCTTCAATATTATGACAGTGCGGAAAGTTTTACTATGTCCTGGCCGGAGGTTCCCAGCGACCTGGTTTTTTTGGATATAAAAATGAAAAGTATGGACGGCGTGCAGCTTGCCGGGAACATCCGGAAAAAAGACAAGAATATCTTGATTGTGTTTGTTACGAGTTTCAGGCAGTATAGCCTGTGCGGATATAATGTCGAAGCTTTGAATTATCTGATTAAGCCGGTATCAGCGGCAAAGCTGCTGCCGACATTGGATAAGGCTTTTTTGATTTATAACTCCCGCAGAAACAGTTTCTTTATAGCGGCAAAGGGAAAAGAGCAATGTAAAGTTTTTTTGGACGACATATACTGTATATCCATGTCTGCCCACTATGCCGAACTGTTTACGGCAGACACGTCCTATACGATACGGAAATCGGCAAAAGAACTGAATGAAATGCTGCCCGAATATTTTGTCCCCTGCCATCGCAGCCATATTGTGAACATTTTTAAAGTGGAACGCATATGCGGTAATTCATTGGTGTTGTTTAACCAAAAGGGATTGCCGTTAAGCCGTAATAACACGAAACGGGTAAAAGACGCATTTATAAATTTCCAGGTGAGGTGAATGGTATGGGATTAGATTGGATTATAATCGAAACGATTCCAATCCTTGTGGAAAGCTTTGCTTATTTATTTTTTTTAAGTAAGCGTTTTCAGGCAAAATATGATTGCGTTTGGCCGGATGCCACAGCTTATTTTGCAATTGTCATATGGGGGATTATGGGTACTTTTTTGAAGTGGCCGCCTTCTGTATATGATATTACGGTTTTTGTATTGCTGTTTGTTTATTTGCTGGTATTAAAAGACGGCCTTTTTCTGCAAAAAGCTATGGGTGTGTTCCTGCTGGCTGCAATAAGCATGGCGGTTTCCCTGGTTGGGGCGGGCATTGCCGCCCTGATGACGAATGCCACTTACCAGCAGACTTTGGAAACACGGGATATGACCAGATTATTGTCGTTAATATTTACAAAGATGACGCAAGTTACCGTATTTTATGTACTGGCAAAAAAGCAGCAGCCAATCCAGAGCCTGAAAAGAAAACCCATCCTGGCGTTATGCAGCATGGCCATTCTGGATTTCATGTGCTTGATGTTTATCTGGTATTATGTCCAGACGCCCGGCATGGATAATCAGCAGCATCATACCCATCGGGCGCTGATCTGGATTGCAGCATTGCTTTTACTGCAATTGATTGCGCTTTTTGTGACGTATGAATTATTTATCCGCGAGGAAGAAGAGAACATAAACCTGTCAGCCAGTTTACAGCGCGCGGAACTGGAGCAGATCTTTTATCAGGAAATTGATGTGATGTATGCGGATATGCGGAATTGGCGGCATGATTACAATACGAACCTTGTAGCGTTGCGGGCGATGATTGAAGAGAACGAAACGGACAAAGCCCTGGATTTTATTGATCAGATAAGCCATGAGCCGGAAAAAGTAAAAAGAACTTTGCAGACGGGCAACCTGATACTGGACGCGGTGGTCAGTTCTAAATTGTGGCTGGCGCAGACAAAGGATATAGAGACCAATATTCAGGCTGTGTCGCTTGGTAAGGAAATGAATATGGAAGACCATGATTTTTGTTCTGTTGTGGGGAATTTATTAGATAATGCCATTGATGCGTGTGAGCGGATAAGAAAAGATGAAGGGAAACGTTTTATAGATATTTCTCTGCTTGTAAAAGGAAGGAACATGGTGCTTACAATTAGCAATAGCTTTAATGGGGAACTTAAGTGCAGCGGGAACCGGTATTTAAGCTTAAAAAAAGAAGGATTCCATGGGATAGGGCTAAAGCATGTGGATTCTATTGTAGAGAAATATAATGGACAGATTATGCGTGAAATAAAAGGCTGTTTATTTGAAACGTGTGTTGTGCTTCCGATTATTTAGGATGGGATTGCCGGGGCGGTATTCCTTGTATTTATTGTTTTTTGCATTTCATGCCTATACAGACACCTCTTATGACAAAATAAACATAAGTCAGAAAAAATGTGTTACTATGTTTATGTAGTAAAAGAAAAGAGGTGTTGCCTATGATTGTATAAAAATGAAAATATGAAGGATACAGCAGGTAAACGGTGATAATAATCAGAAGAGAGGAATATAATATGACATATAAAAAAATTAATTTAAAAAGAATCATTAGTATCTTAGTTGCTGTGGCATTATTAATCACAATGATACCAAGTAAAAATGTAATGGCAGCCAATCATGGCAGGACAAAAAAATATATGGTTTTCACAAATAATCGAAGATCTTTTGCAAAGGCCGCAGCTCAAATTGGCGACGAAGCAATTACCGAGAATGGATCGTTAGAAGAAAACAATGTAATATTAGCGGATCTTACCGAAACAGAAGCGGATCAGCTTGATAAAGAGAACGGCGTATTGTTCGTTGAAGAGGATTTTGAAATAGAAGCGAATGGACTGGACGAATTGGACGAACCGGATTGGGAAGAAAATCCTCCTCTTTCACGCGATGAAGTTGCAGCTCTTAAAAAGAAAATCCGCGAAGAAAGGAATGGGCTTAGGAACCGTGAAAATGTAGAGCCGGAAGATTATGAGTGGAACATGAAAGCGGTAGATGCAAATGAAGTAGAAACCGACAGTCCGGTAAAAATCAAAGTTGCAGTACTTGATTCCGGAATTGATAACGTAATTGGGATTGAATTGGCGGATTCCGTTAATCTTGTCCCGGAAGAAGGGAACATATCACCAATGTTTTTGGATGTAAGCGGCCATGGTACAGGTATTGCCAGTATTATTGCAGGCACTGCGCAGAATGAAGTGCAGGGCGTGAATCCAAATGTAGATCTATATTCCGTAAAAGTGCTTGACGCAATGAATAAAGCCCCTGTCAGCCGCATTATAGAAGGCATATACTGGTGTATAGACAATGGAATACAGATCATTAATATGAGTTTTGGTACGTCCAGATACTCAGAAGCGCTGCAAAATGCAGTTCAGGAAGCATATGAAGCAGGAATTCTTATGATAGGGGCGTCTGGTAACTGTGCAGACGATGTGGAATATCCGGCTGCGTTCCCGGAGGTTATGGCGGTGGCAGCTACCGGAACCGATGCACAGATTACGGATTTCAGCAACACCGGGGATGAACTGGAAATAGCGGCTCCGGGTGAGAATGTTAAAGTTATCAGCTATTTTGGAGGAAATACTGTTACAGCGGGAACCAGCATTTCAGTTCCTCATGTAACCGGAGCGGCGTCCTTGTTGTGGCAGAAGGATCCTTCGAAGTCAAATGAATTTATTCGCCAATTACTTTCTTATAGTGCGAAAAATATAGCAAACGGCGATGACTGCGGTCTTTTAGATGTGGAGTATGCATTAGAAATATATGATGAATTTGCGGAGAATTTTGACGGCACTTCCGTAAGTGAAGACAAATTACCTGAAAATACCAAAGAGCCGGAAACCTTTGAGTATATAAGCGATGATGAGAATTATGTGGGTGGAAGATGGAAAACAAATGAAGATCATCCGAAGCTTGTTGAATATGGAATTGCTCAGAATGGACTGTCAATAACCAGTGAAAGATGTAAAATTATGAAGACAGGAGCTATTTATCCAGACGGGATTTCCGAACTGAATAATACAAAATTACCTAACTTCCATGGTAAATCTGGCGTTAATTTTGTTGCAGTTTATGAATTTATTACGAGAATCGCATTAAAATCTGGAGATACATCCACGTTTACGGATGACAAGTGGCAATCCATACCTGGAATGTCCACTCTAAGTAGGTATAGAGCAATAAGGGATACTTTTGTTATGAAAAGTGGTGAGCCTTATAAGGTTTTGGATAAAACCTGGCAGCAGATTTTTAACTATGTGGATCGGACTTATGGAACTACCGTGGGTGCAAATTATGGAAAAGATTCAGCAACAGATGCAAAAAATAGAAAGTATTTTATATGGGGCATAGCTATGCACTATATTAGTGATTCGTTTGCCCATGATACGTACAGAAAAACTAATAACACGTTAATAGATCATCCTGAAGCAGACAATATTGGTGAATGTGAGAGAAGATACAAAGTGGCAAAAGGGATATTAGAGAACGTCGTGTATTGTGTTCTTCAAAAACTTCCTGGTGATTGGATTGACATTGAAAATGGATTATTACTTTTTCCGGAAAAGTCAGATAATAAGTATAATTTTATGAAAAGCAAATTATACACATATATGGTTCAAAATGGTGCAAATACTAGTCTCAAAAAAATTGCTTCGGCAAGTATTCATGATTAAAGTGAAATAGGGGGAATAACATTATGAAAAAAAGATGGATGGCTATATTTTGTGCTGCTTTGCTTACAATTTTAGCCATGGCTGCCACAGATACAAAGGCAGAAGAAGAAACTGGCGTATGGAAGAATGAAGAAACAGAAGTGTATAAGGAGGGGGCGTTTACATATTATATCCACCCTTCCCAAAACGGCGAAGAAGCCTGGGTTTACAAAATAGAGATTCAGGGAAAGAAAGGAAGGGATCTATCTATCCCGGAGACCATCCTGGGGAAAAAGGTCACCAGGCTTGGCTGCCCGGAGCGCGGCAGTGTGGAAGAGGAACTTGACGAAGCATTCGCCACATTATTCGGCACGTATATCGAGCCATGGCACGAGTGGGTGTGGGACGGCTACGGCACTTATGCTGCGGTAGGGAAGCTGAAATCCATTCAGATCCCGGATACGGTAGAAGCCATCGATCGGGCAGCATTTGCCGGCCTGAATTCGGTAAAAATCATTAAGCTTCCTAAAAAGTTAAAAAAAATTGAAGACTTTATATTTTACGAATGCGATAAACTAGTACATCACGGCATTAATTTTTGAGTAAATAATAGACTTACATCTGTATATATGGCATAATGAAAAAAAATAAGGAGATTCTAACTATGCCATTAAAACCCGCCCCCATTTTAATATCTGATTCCGTATACCATATCCTGTCAAAGTTTTCTAAAAGCAGGACGTTGCCAGCCCGCCAGGTGGAACGTGCAAAAATTTTCATACTCTGCGCAGACGGCCTTAATAACCTCCAGATATCTGAAAAGGTCAGTATCGGACAGGATTCCGTCAGCAAATGGCGTACCCGTTTCCTAAACAGCCTTCCGTTATTGCAGGAGATAGAGGAAAAAAATCCCGCGGTGCTTGAAGATAAAATAACCTCACTCCTTTCGGATTATGCCCGTCCCGGACAGCCCCCAACCTATACGGATGAACAGATTATCAAGATCCTTGAAATCGCCTGCCGCACCCCGGAAGAATACGGATATGAAACCAGCCATTGGAGCCTGAATCAACTGGTGGATGTGGTTATTAAGGAAGGAATTGCTGAATCTATTTCTGCAAAAACCATAAGCCGTTTTTTAAAATATGGGGAAAATCCGCCCGCATCGCGTCCGTTACTGGCTCCATTCCTCCGAAAAAACGGACAGCCCGGAAACATTCGCGCAAAAAGTGAATGAAATCTGTTCCATTTACCATGATGCGGAAGCAGTCCATGAATCAGGCGGCCATACTGTATCCATAGACGAGATGACCGGAATCCAGGCATTGGAACACAAGTATCCGGATAAACCGGTAATGCCAGGGAAACCGGCCCGCATGGAATTTGAATATATCCGCCATGGCACTACCAGCCTGATCGGCTTCCTTGATGTTGCTACAGGACGTATGGAAAAGCCCTATCTGAATCCCACCCGCACAGAAGAAGACTTTGTAAAGGCGGTACGGGCATTAGTAGAAACAGACCCCAAGGCATCCTGGACATTCGTATGTGATGGCCTAAATACACATAAATCGGAAAGACTGGTACGGTTTGTTGCAGAGCAGTGCTGCGCGGAAGAGGAACTTGGGCGTAAAGGAAAAAACGGCATTCTTAAAAGTCTGGCAAGCCGCGCTGAATTCCTGCATGACAAGGGTCACAGAATACGTTTTGTATACACACCGAAGCATTGCTCATGGATGAACCAGATTGAGATATGGTTCGGGATCATAAACCGCAGGCTGTTAAAGCGGAAAAGTTACCAATCTGTACAACAGTTAGAAGAAAGTATTCTGCGCTTCATTAAACAATATAATGTTACGGCAAATCCTTTTAAATGGACTTATAAGGGAGTGCCATTAGTAGCATAGTTTTACTTATTTATTTAAGCAATGCAGTACTAGATATTTATTTCACTATGTACTACATCGTTTTTCCGATTTCTACATCATTAAAATATCGAAAAGGGCAAATGCTATATCACTAAGACTTTCTGGAGAAATAAAAAGTCACTTGTGGCATTGTTTTATATATGTTACACTGAAAGTAAAATAATAGATCTGCTATGCATGACTATCAAAATCACATATAGCAGAGATAAAAATCCTTGTATGCAGAGATATCCAGTATGAGATGCGAGACTTGTTGTAGTAGGGACTTAGGAAAGCAAATGGTTAACTATAACAAGACAACGTCTTATTCTGTGTACTCCAAAAGAAACATTCATACATGAATACAATATCAAAAAGAACAACATAGCAGATTCGATTAGATTAAATGAATATTTTAGAAAAAGTAATATAAACGATTTAACAACAGCTAAACTAAAATCAGTTGGGAGGTAATGGATTGGTTAATTGGATACATAAACATAGACATATATTATTCATTGTAGTTATATTATTGATTTGCGTTTCCTTATGTTTCCAACCATGGAATTGTATACTCAAAATTCCAGCAGTAAATTGTTTGAAAGATAATTTGGATTTTATTGGTAATTTTATCATTCGATATCCATGGCTTTCTATTGTAATTATAATAGCATGTATATTTTTTTTATTGACAGATAATTTTAGTCTCAGTTCAACAAAGATTATAGTATTTGGTATGGAATTTCAACTTAAACATACAGAAAGAAATGCTAAACTACAGATAAAAAATTATCTATCCTCTAAACGCTCTATTTTTGTGTTTTATAAAGAGTATGATAATTACTATGATGTTATCAATTCTATGTATGATACACTAATTTTTTTAAGAAATCAGCTTAAAAATTTTGATGTTTTTTCGCAAACTAGTAATAAATGTTATAAACAAATTGAAGGCATGATAAAAACAATAGGACAATTTCTTACTAAGTATCAATCCGATTACAGAAGGTATTATGAATATAAAGCACCAGAATTTGGAGAGGAATTTATTCCATTTAAGAATATTCAAGATAATTATTGTAAAATCTCAGATATGACAATAGATATTCAAAAACTAAATATGGAGATGAAACAATACGCAATTTTTTTTAATATTGACACTGAAAAATGGAAGAACTGGTATTGAGACAACGAACAATAATTACTATATGATTTTAATAAACTCTAAATTTTTGAAGATTTTTTGTATTATTTATACTGATTGAAAATGTGTAAGATTTACCTATCCTTGAACTGCATCCACTGTCAGATATAGATACCTCAGAATTTTCAATGTCTACACAGGCAGACTATGCTGAGCCTGCCTGTGTAGCAACTTGTAAAATATGAGAATGTCTATCCCTATACTTATAAGCCATTCAAGAGAAATCATATTGACATAAATTACTACCTAAGCTACTCCCCCAGAGGCAGTGCTCTTTGGTAGACGATATGTCGACCAAATTGTAGTAAGCAGTAAGTATATGACATATAAAATGTTCTTTCAGAACTGCATGCAGTAAAATCTTGACAGTCCATATAGCCATGCATACTACAACAGATGATACTAAGCATACCATTTGGATATATCTACTCTAAGTAAATATTTAGCTATCCAACTTAAATTTTAAAAAATTGTCTACACAAAGGGGTTCACTTTAACATTTCTTTTATATGGAAAGCTTTTTCAATTAATTCTTCTGTTGTATACCTCTTTACAATGCCCTCATTTGTAAAAATATAATCTATATCTTGGTTATAAGCTGCACCCTGCTGTATATATGCAATTGATTTTCCAGTGGTCTGATCTACAATCCAAGCATTATGATATGGAGCACCAATAGTAAATCCAATAGTATCTCCTTGAAATAATTTGTTAGGATTTAAAATCATAATTACTTCTGAATCAAAAGTTTTTGTACATTTGATATTAAAGGTATTTCCATCAAATCCATTTCTTCCATTCAGTTCTGAACTATCCAACAAAGCACCTGTCTTTACAGCGTATCGGAATAACATGGGGGTTCCATTCACTTCTCCGATAATATACAGCATATTTTCAAAAAAGCAAAACCCTACAAAAGTATAGTTTTTTGTCTCAATAGTTCTTTCACAATTACCTGTTTTGGAAAAGAATAAAATCCGATCATCAGATCTGACAACCATGGATTGATTATCATCAGACCAGCATGGATTAGGTGTTAATAATATATTTTTATTAGTGTTTTCATCCAATTCCAATTGATATAAACTTCCATTATCCATATCCAGAATCGCTGATTGATAACATTCATCTAAATATAGCGTATTTTTATTCTGCTCACACCAAAAGATATGTTGTCCGTTATTGGAAATGGATATTAATTTAATATAAGCTGAAGAACTTTTTAATTTAATTTTTTTACTATAATATTTTCCACTTGTCAAATCATAGGAAATAATCAATCCGTATTGATCTTCTAATATTACAGAGAAAAATAATTTACTGTCACTATTTTGAAAATCACTAATTTCTTGAATTTTATAAGAAGAATCATTAAAAGATTCTATGTTTAAATTATCTGTTTTAGTAATTTTTCCATCTGCTCCATTCAAAAATTGTATTTTATAACAAAAATCTTGGTCAAAGGAACCGATTAAAACATACTGATCAGAAGCATCTGTTCCTAAATACTTATATGAAGATTGTTCCTTCTGCATCCAAAAACCTTCACCTAAATATGATATTCCTATTCCGTTGTCTTCTATATAATTGATATTCGGATTTTCCCATATAACTGCATTCTTTTTTACGTCATAATATACAAAACTTTTCGATTGCGATATTAAAAAGCCGTTTTTATAAGGGTAAACATTGGAATTATGGTCAAAGCCATTAGTAATTTTTTTCCAATCCGTATTTATGTTCCTTTTTCCATAGACTAAAATACTATCAGGAAAATTTTCATATTCATGAGTCTTTATATTAAAATTTGTCTCATAATGAACATTGTCTTCCCTTATTTCTCTTAATTTATTTTTATAGGAAATAAAAAAATATTCTTTCGATTTTTCAGGGTGTATCACACCATTATCAAATGCTTTGTAGGATTCTGACATATTTTTATTCTGGAAGGAATAGTCAACACATTCCCCATTTTCAAAGATAACCGTAAGTACATCCTCATCACAACCCAAAGATAAAATACTATAATCGCGTATAGAAGAAAAATTAGATTGTCGTTTTTGCAGGAATGCCCCCTTTATGCGGTTTGTAAATTGAATTTCGGATATAATTTTACCACATTGGCAGTCGGTAAGAATCATAGAATTACCAATTATGGAAATAGCTATATTCATAATTTCTCCGTTTATGGTTACATTTTCAAGAGACATAAACCAAGGTATGTAAAAATTTTCTTTCACATTTTCCTTTTCTTTTTCAAAAATTGTTTTTTTATGTTTTATATCATAGCATAAAATGTGTATATCCTTCTCTTTGGCTTTCGTATATGAAAAAAAACAAAAATCACCCATAATATTTGCATCAATTTCTTCATTCTCTGATTGTAAGTCATCGGAAATAGTATAATATTTCATTTCATTCCGATCGTAAAAATAAGCATATAACTGGTTATGACATATCAAATAACGGCTATCTGGTGAAATTTCAACAAGCATTTGCTCTTTATCCTTCGTTTTCGTGATTGATTTATTTGAAGGTATTGAATCAACTTGTTTTCCGCTCTTCTTATTCAGTATGACTATCTCTCCACTGTTCAATCCAACCATAATGCTGTCTGAATTATATAATAAATTTGTATATTTTGTCGAACTGCCATTTTTAATTTTTTTCTCCCAGCTTAATGTTCTTTTATCTAGGTCAAAACTTGCAATATAATATGAACACCAAAATAGAAGCTGATTTTCTTCACACATAGTGATGTGTACATCTTGATTTGATCCATGTCCTTCCCATACCGCTTGAAAATCAAGTATTTTTTCACCAGTTTTTATATTGTAAACATGTAAACTTGTATTCTTGCCAAGAATGGAAATATATTTACCATTCCCTTCCGTATAAACTGCATACTCTTTTATCGGCACATTAAGCTTAATATTTCTAATAACTCCCATTTCCGTTTCCTCAAATCTGTACGCTTCTGTAGCCGTCAATAAAATCTGCTTTGCTTCTGGAATATAAGGACGTTCGTTTTCCTTTGACGGAAGTGCTGCCAGTGCTGTTTCAATAGCTCTTTCCCTATCGTGAGAATCATATGCATTCTCAGAGAGAAAAACTAAGTTTCGGGATTCTTCGCGCAGGGCATTATCTTTATTGTTTTTACTTGTAATATATAATGCTGTACATATTATAAAAACTATTGTAATAATAGAACTCAAAAATATTGTTCTTCTCCTTTCATAAGTTTTTCTCCTTTGGATTAGTTCATCATAATCACAATCAATCAGCGTGGCAATAATGCGTGGTAATTCTCTGTTTCTATTCTGTATTTTTCTATAATCTGCTGGCAGTCTTTCAATCAGATTCTCTTTCTGCTGTTTCTCCATTAATATATCAGGTATTGGCTCTAGTAATATATCAGGTATTGCATCTACTGGTTCACCTTTTGAAATAACTGCAATTATATTTTTTGTTGAATTTCCGTGTGTCTTTATAAACATCTTTATCTCTTTTATAATCCATGGAGCTTCTTTGGCTTCTGGTGAACAAATAACAATTAAAAATTTACTGTTGTTTAAAGCTTCCTGTATATCACCACTAAGATTATGAGTTGTACGAAGTTCATCTTTATCACGGAATACCCTGAGATTTTTCTTTCCAAACTCTGATGGTATATGATAATGCTCAAGATTACGTTCCAAATTCTTTGCAATTTTCTGATCACATTTTTGCTTATATGAAATAAATGCATCATAAGTATATGTTTCCATTTCTTTTTCTTATATGATGTTTCCCCTAAAAACATCACTTTTCCTTTCTTTTTGATAGTAAAACCCGTAATAACGCATTCAAATACTGTAGACTTAAGATTTTATCCTGTAGTCTTATCACCTAAAAGAGTACCAATATCTGAAGTGTTTATACATTAGATATTCTAGGAGGCTGCTAGTAGAACGTAAAGCAAATAACTATAGTTAAAGCCCAACAACATCATCCTGTGATATTTCATCCATTTTATATTTCCAACGGTATACGGCAGGTTCCGCATTTATTTCATCAAAATATTTGTAAATCCGTTCCATTAGCTCCTCTTTCGTTTTTACGCGGATCCCTTTCAGCATCTGTCTTGTCATTTTGCGAAAGAAACTTTCTATCATATTCAGCCATGACCCGTGTTTTGGCGTGAATACAAATTCAAACCTTCCATCCGGCATTGTGGACAGGAAGCGACGTGTTTCCTTCGATTTGTGGGTGGAATGGTTATCCAGAATAAGCCTGATAGTATCCTGCGGCGGGTATTTTTTATCCAGTATCTTTAAGAACTCAATAAAGTCAGAGCTTTTATGGGTGCTGCTTACCAGGGGGATCGCTTCCCCGGTAAGCAGGTCAATCCCGGCCAGCAGCGAAACAGTTCCCAGCCGTTTGTACTCATAATGACGGAAAACTTCCCCGTTTTCCAAAGTCGGGTGCAAGTCATCCGAAGTATTTGCAACCGCCTGTATGCCTGGTTTTTCATCATAAGATACAGTGACTGTAAGCTTATAGTCATCCGGTACAATGAGCTCCCCATTTTCGTCAAACTGTAGTTCCACCTGCTTATACACAAGCAGGATATCCTGCATTTTGGATTCAAACAGGGGATCTCTTTTTTCACAGTAGTAATTGATTTTAAAAGGTTTTATGTCACATTTTTTTAACAGCTGCCCAACCCGTGCTTTTGAGATCGTTTCCAGGCGTAAAAATCCGGCTTCTGCGGCGTGCGCCTGTATATGCTGGTGAAGGTTCTTAAGTGTCCATAACTCCTGGGCGTACCCAAGGTCTGTGGGACGCTGGCATGCAATGCTGACGATCCATGCCACGGCGCCGTCCGTTATCTCCGGTGAACGCCCCTTACGCGGCTTATCAAAAAGGACATTTTGAACACCGCCCTCCCTATACTTTTCATAACTTCTCGGAATCTTCAGCCCTGATTTTATAAGGCTTTCAGAGTCCTATTTCAAAAAATCACCCACTTTTTTTCAATAAACACTTGACAAATCGTTCAAAATTTGCAGCTAAGTTGATTGATTATATTTTATTTCAATCGACTGGAGGCGATTTTTTTGTTACCTATGAATCCTGGCGGACATGCCGCCTATCAGGATACTTTCGTATCCCAATTCCTTAAATTTTACCCTGATCCCTTTGTACTTCCTAAAAGCACCTGGGACTATATCGTGCAGTTCTTCTATCTCGATCTTTCCCTGACCGATTCCATTATGCAGGACTGCTACTCTGTTTTTGGTGCAGAACCCCGGCTTCCTTCCTGTATGCTACGATCCTACCTGCTTGCCCTGAAATTGAAAGTTACTTCCATCACTGTCTGGTGTCGTATGCTTAAGGAAACTCCTCTTTATGCCATCCTCAGCGATTTCTCTTTCGGCGATACCCCCGGTGTCGGGACTTTTTATGATTTCTTCTCCCGTATTTGGATGAATTATTCTAACAACCTCTCCCCTAAAGATCGGTTTCCTAAACTGAAACCTCCCAAAGGGAAAAAGAAAGGCGAAAAGACTCCCTGTGACTCTTCCAGCACGGCTTCCAGGCCTCTTCCTTTGCTGGAGCGTTGGCACTTAAAACCGGAAAATCCTTTTTATCTCGTTTTCCGGCTTTATCAACAGCAGCTCCTCAATCCATCCCTTCACAAAGGTCTGATCTATCCCCATCATCTGGATCTTGCCGGGGATGGGACTCCCACCGGAAATGTTGTTTCTTCGGTTACCACCTCTACATGTATGTGGCTTCCGATTCCTACAGTGACCTCCCTGTATTCCCTCTTTTAGAACGTGTCTCCCGGCATGATATGCTTTCCTTTCTCCATTCCTTTTTCACTATGAAAGCATATCTTCCGAAATTCCGCATTGAAAAGCTCCTTCTGGATTCCGCACACGACGCTTACCCTGTTTATGAATACTGCAGACGGGAACATATCACACCGTTTATCGACCTCAATCCCGGACATACCGGGCATTTTACCTATAAGGACGATTTCACAATCGATGACGATGGTGTCCCTGTCTGTAAGTTGGGCTTACGTATGCATAAAGATGGATATGAAGCTGCCAAACACCGCGCAAAATACCGGTGCCCGAAATCAAACCGGAAACGTGGCTGCTTCTGTGAACACCCCTGTTCACCGGCAAAATATGGAAGAACCGTACACATCTTTACCGATGACAATCCAAGGTTATTTAACA
>OFFT01001148.1_pt1 | contig 16501 bp, 19 predicted proteins | sample 1521581 | NCBI WGS metagenome assembly OFFT01 (sample SAMEA3504084, study PRJEB24116) | mouse gut metagenome | biome: mouse gut; feature: mouse-associated habitat; material: faeces | place: Denmark | collected 2011
GAGGATATTAGTGAAAAAATTTTGTCAGAGGATTGGGGGCTTTAAGAAGGCGTTGCAGCGCACCGTGGAGGACTGGCTGGCCGCGGCGGGAGCTTCTTTGGTGACGTATGGAGTATATCAGATCTATATTCCGGCGGGCTGGATTACAGCGGGAGTGTTTCTGCTGATTACGGCTGTACTCTGGAGCCGGGCAATGGCAGGTGAAGGACAATGATACTGAACCGGGCAATGGCCCCCAGGAATGAGGTGCGCCAGACAATTACTTTGGAAAACCCCGAGGATTGGGTGCAGGGGGTGACGCGGGGAACCGGACGGCAGGGGGCGATGAAAATATCGGCGGTTAACGCCTGCGTGGAATGCCTGTGCAATTCCATGTCAAAGCTCCCGGTCTTTGTTATGAACGCGAAGACAAAGGAACATGTGGAACATCGTCTGCTCCGCCTTCTTTCTGTCCGTCCCAATGAAGCCATGACGCCGGCTGTCTATAAGAAGCTGGTGGAAGCCAACCGCCTGATGGGCGGGAACGGCTATGTACTCATTATGCGGAATCCCAATACTTCCAGGGTGGAGGAGCTGATCCCCCTTCACTACAATTATGTGGCGCCTTGGCTGGATGAGACTGGAAAACTGTGGTATCTGGTGACCAATCCCGGGACTGGGGAGCTGCGGAAGCTGGGGAATTTCGATATGCTCCATTACAAAGCGTATACCGAAGACGGAATCAATGGAATTTCTGTGTTGAGCCGGGCCCAGGAAGTGATTGACACGTCAAAGGCGGCCCAGAAGTATGAAAACGGATTTTATACCAGAAATGCCCGTCCGGTGGGAATTTTAAAGACGGATGACCATATGGATAAATCGGCCAAAGATAAGATACGCGAAGAATGGAACAAGATACACGAGGGAGTAGATAATGCCTTCCGGATAGCCGTGTTGGATCTGGGGATTGACTATAAGCAGATTTCCATGAGCAACAAGGACACCCAGTTCGTGGAGAGCAAAGCCGTATCGGTAGAGGATATTGCAAGGTTTTTTGGGGTTCCTCTGTATAAAATCAATGCCGGCAAGCAGACCTACAATTCCAATGAGCAGAATGGAATTGAGTATGTGGTGGGAACTCTGCACCCAATCGTGACCCAGTATGAGGAGGAGGACACCTATAAGCTGCTGTTTGAGAAGGAACAAAAGCAGGGGCTGGAGATCCGCAGGAATATGATGGCGGAGCTGCGGGGGGACTTTACATCCAGAGGGGCATGGTACCGGACCATGCGGGAGATTGGAGCTTATTCGGTGGATGATATTATGGACCTGGAGGACAGGCCGGCCGTTCCCGGGGGAAAGAGCCGGTATGCGAGTTTAAATTATGTGCCTCTGGAATTGTTTGAAGAATTAAGCATCAACCGCAACCGGGCGGGAAAAGGAGGATGAGCATGGAATTTTGGAACATGGTAAAAAACGAGGAGTCCGAGGAGGAGGAACTGCGCATTGACGGGGAGATCCGCATGGAACAGGGATTTTGGGACTGGCTGTTAGAGAAACCGGACCGGAGCGCCACGGGGCTTGAGAAGGCCATTGCCTCTGCAGGGAAAAACCTGGTGGTGTGGATCAATTCCACCGGAGGTTCCTGTGCCGCCGCAAGCGTGATTTACTCCGCTTTGATGGAGCATCGGAAGAGGGGCGGAACCGTTATGGCAAAAGTGGATACAGCGATTTCCGCGGCCAGCGTGGTGGCCATGGCGGCCGATAAGATTTTGATCGCCCCGGTGGGCGTTATGATGATACACAATCCCTGGACGAAAGTGGAAGGGGAAGTCAAAGACATGCAGAAGGCTATAGAGATTCTGAGCCAGGTAAAGGAGTCCATCGTTAACGCCTACCAGAAAAAGACGGGAAAAAGCAGGGAGGAAATCGGGCGCCTGATGGATGAGGAAACCTGGATGGCAGCAGGAAAGGCTGTAGAGCTTGGATTTGCAGACGGAATGCTCTATGAAGAGGAAGTGGATGAGCCCGTGCAGGACGGAATCTTAAAAGGCGCAAGGCAGGTCTACAACAGCATTCCTAAAGATATTTTTGTAGAGAAGTTAAAAGAGATCATGCAGGAAGTTGATGATCAGCCCTCCGAAACGGATGCGGCTGATTTTTCATACTTAAAAAACAAATTAATGCTGGAAAGAGCGAGATTTTGAAAGGAGACTGAGATGAAAAAGGTTTATGAACTGAAAAACGAGAGAGCGGAGATTCTGGATGCGGCGGAAAATGCCCTGAACCAGGGTGACATGGAGGCGTACAATGCCAAAATGAAGGAGGTGGAGAACCTGAACGCCCAGATTCAGGCCCTGGAGGCTCTGGATGCCGAACAGAACCGGTTCGGAGGGATTACCCATATTCCTGGCGTCACCGGCGGAACCGTTAACAGGGACGACAAGGAGTATAAGGACGCTTTCTTCTATGCCATTACCAACGGGATTACACCGAAAAACGGAAAGGACAATGAAAGAGTAGCGATCCTGTACAATGCGCTCACCGAGAGCGGAGGAACACCCGCGGGAGCAGACGGAGGTTTTCTGGTTCCCATTTCCTTCAACAACATGATCATCGAATGCCGGAGGCAGCTGGTTGCTCTCTCCGATTTTGTAACGGTGGAGACTGTGACCACTCCTACCGGCTGGCGCGCCATTGACGCAAAGCCCACGGCGGGATTCACCAAGGTGGATGAAATGGGAGAGATTCCGAAGGATGATCAGCCCAAGTTCACGAAAGTGACCTACTCCTTGGAAAAGTACGGCCTGATCGTGCCGGTATCCAGTGAACTTCTGACAGACAACACGGCGGGCCTGGAAGCGTATCTGGCCAGATGGTTTGCGCGCAAGGGAATTATTACGGAGAACAAGCTGATCCTGAGCCGCCTGGACACCCTGGTGGCGAAAAGCCTGACTGTGGGAAAAGAGGTGAAAGCCCTGACTTCGGTTTTAAACAAGGACCTGGATCCGGCCATTTCCCACACGGCGGTGATCCTGACCAACCAGAGCGGCTTTGATTATCTTTGCGGCCTGGAGGATACCACCGGGCGGACCTTGATCCAGCCGGACCCGGTTACAGGACAGCCCATGATCTTCCGTTCCCACAGAGTAACGGTTCTGTCGGACGCAGAACTCCCCAACCGGAAAGTCACCACGGCAGGAGCCACGAAAGGAGACTACTATCCCCTGTACGTGGGTGATTTCAAGCTGTTTATGACCTTGTTCATGGGAAAGAGCCTGGAAGTGGCGTCTACGAATATCGGGGGCAATGCCTGGAGTACGGATTCTGTGGAGGTGCGCGGGATTATGCGTATGGACGCCCAGAAAATGGACGGGGAAGCTGCGGTGAAGCGTGAGATCTTTGTCGCCGCTGCCGCTTAGTCCGAAGGACTTTTGTTATGGATAAAGAAAATCTATTAGTATCTCTGGAAGATATGAAGGATTATTTGGGGGAATCCGGGGAGGATAACGACCGGATGATCACGGAGCTGATTCTTTCCGCCCAGGAGGAACTTCAACGGGCTACAGGTACAGATTTCCGGAAGGTAAAGCGCCGGGAGACGGCTAAGAGGGCTGTGCGGATAAGCGTATGGCTCTCTTTTTATGCGGATCGGGATGAGGTAAAGAATGTGGATTACATTGTACGAGCCAGGGACCGTCTGGTGACGAAGCTTCAGTATGGAGGAGATGAGGAAGATGGTGCGGAGACACCGGATCTGGATTCTGAAAAAGGTTGAAGACGGGCAGGGGAAAGACGCCCTTCCCGTAGAGCGGTGGGAGAAGATTACGGAGCGGCCCATCTGGGCCGGTGTCCGGGATGAGGGCAGCAGGGAATTTTATGCCGGAGAGGCAGATTTTGAGCTGTCTAAAATTAAGGTTAATATTTCCTACCGAAAAGATGTATCTAGGAAAATGCGGGTGCTGTTCCATGGACGGGTGTATGAGATTGTGAGAACCTATAACGGGGATTACCGGGGGATGGGACTGGATTTTGACGCTGAGAGGAGGAGCAGCGAGGATGGGAAAATTCACGTTTGACTTTCCATCAGATTTGGAAAGACAAATACTGGCCTTGGAACGAGCAGGCTCTGCAGAGGTGGTGGGAAGAATGCTGGAGGTTGGCGGGAAGAAAGTGGAGGAAGAAATGAAAGCCCAGTGCCGCGCTCACAACCAGAGCGGCAGCATGGTGAAAAGTATTGGGACCACCAAGCCAAAACAGAACGATCGGGGTTCTTTCGTGGTAACCAGACCCACGGGAAAGGAGACCAGGATAACAGCGAAAGGGAAAAAGCACACGGTCCGGAATATGGAAAAGCTGGCCTACCTTCACTATGGAACCAGAAAGCAGCCTGCTACCGGAATTGTTACCAAGATAATGAACCGCGCGGAAACTCCGACGGTAAAGGCCATGCAGGAGGTATACAGCCGGGAGGTGGAACAGGGATGAACGTGGGGGAACTTATAAGGGAGGTGCTTTCCGGTCATGGCCCGGTCTATCCGGATTTTTACGGAGGGGAAGAACAGAAGTATTTGACCTTCAATTTCCCGGACGAGGTGGGGGCACTGTTCGGCGACAATCGGCCCTGCTTTACCCTTGTATATGTGCAGGTACATCTGTATCTCCCGGATAAGGAACCCTATCAGGAAGAGAAAATGCAGATATGTAAAGAATTGAAAGCAGCGGGCTTTTGCTGGCCGGAAGTCACCATTCTGCATGAGCGGGACATTGAAAAAAGGCATCTTATTTTTGAAACCAAAATAAAGAGAAGGATTGAGGAGGAATAGCCTATGTTTACAGGATTAGCGGGAGTTTATGTGGCGGAATTGTCGGAGAAAACAGACAATCCTACTTACAGCAACGGCTTCCAGCTGGGAGAAGGGATGGCGGTAACCATTGCTCCCCAGTATGCGGAGGGAAGCGTTTACGGAGATAATCACCGGGTAAAATATAAGAAAAAATTCAAAAATGCAAATATCACCTTGGGAACAACGAGAATTCCTAAGCAGGCGGAGCCGGTGATGTTTGGAAAGACCGAAGACTCCGGCGGAGAAGTTGTCAGCAACCAGAGAGATGACGGGAAATATGTAGGCTTTGGCTGCTATGCAACGGAAGAGGGAGGACCAGGGGAAGACACCAAGTATTCCGCCGTATGGATTTACAAAGTGAAATTTGCGGATCCGGGTGATGATTTTGAGACCGAGGGGGAGAACATTACATTTAAAACGCCGTCCCTGACAGGTTCGGCGGAACCGTTGAAGAATGGAGACTGGAAGGTAAAAAAGCAGTTTGATGCGGAAGAGGAGGCAATCAACTGGATTAAGACGAAGGCCGGGATTGTGACGGGAAATTCCGGCGGAGTGGGGGAGGAATAAAGAAGCCGTCCCGGTTCTGTCCGGAACCGGGGCAATCTTCTCATATAGAAGTTAAACCATGAAGGAGGAAAATGGTATGTTAGTAGAAACAAAGAAATTGAACAAGAAAGAAATCACAGTTGTTACGAGTTTTTGACGTGGCGGAAACATTTGACAAGGAACACAAGAATGTTCTCGCAGATGTCAGAAAACTTCGATTAGAACTTAGTGGGGCTGAATTTTCAGCCCTATTTTATGACGGTGAGTATAAGACTTCTTTCAAGAAAAATCGAAAGGGGTTTTTATTATGGCAAAGCGATGAAAAAACTTCTTGACAATCAGCTAGCTACAGCGCATAATATAGCTAGCAACATAAGGAGGTGGATTTGTTGCCAGATAAAAGCAGAGCTGATTACTTCAAGGAGAGGAGAAAAACAATCGGTCAATTTAGTGTTTCTGTGAAACGGGAAAAGCTAACTGCTCTTGATGAAAAGTTAAAGGAAAAGGGACAGACAAAAACAGAATGGCTAAATGAAAAGATTGATGAAGAAATCAGAAAATAACAAAGAGCAACCGTCACACTTTGGAGAGTACACACGATTGCTCTGGCGAGGTTTCCCTCTATGAAATATTCTATCATGGAGAGGGACTTCTTTCAACAACAAAATTTTGAAAGGAGTTTTTTATGTATCAATGCAGCTTACAGAAACAAAACAATGATATTAGAACCAATGATGATTTAATAAGACTTTGCGCTTATGATCTGCTGGCACGAATAGAGATAAACGCTTTGCCGGTTATCCCAGATCGGCTCTTTGATATGGATTCTATCCATTGCAACACATTACAAAGGCTTGCTGACCATGAGGGGATTCCCCTAGAACATTTGATTTCTTTAGGAGAGGCAGGATTTATCTACCGGGAACAAAATGGAAAAGATTATATATACGTCAATTCCGATGGAAGCGCTTTACAGATTTTGTGGAACATGGCGCTGGGACTTGGGGCCTTAGAGCTTTGTATAGTTCCCTATCATACATGCTTCCCGATTCCGCAGAACAATGGGACTGTTGCAGATTTTGCCTATTACTTCCTTGCACCAGATGTAGTGTTGGAAGAAATCGGAATCTGCACCCAGGAAAAGATTTTTCAATATTGCCGATTACCGTTTCGGGAATCAGTCAAAAAAGCTGTTAAAACGAAACATCACACAGGGAATAGAAGGAAAATGGGGGTTGAAAAAATAATCCTTTCCAACTTTCGTGATTTTATCAGCAAAAGCAAAAAAGCGGAGGAGGAAATGAGACATGGTAGGTGAGATCATAAATGCAATGGCAGGCCAAGAGCTGCAGACCCCTATCGAGATCGTCCTGGGGATTGATGAAAAGGGAATGACTACGGCGAGACGGCTGTATGAATTTTTGGAACTCAATCCGAGAAATTATTCTCATTGGTGTAAAAGAAATATACTGGAAAATGAGTTTGCAGAGGAAAAGGTTGATTTTTGGGCGATCGTTGTTAAAGACGAACGGAATTTCAATCCTAAACCGACCCAGGATTTTAAACTCACCGCCCACTTTGCCAAGAAGCTGTCCATGAAAGGAAGCGGGGAGCGGGCCGAGCAGGCCAGGGAGTACTTCTCCAGGTTAGACGAGAAGATGAAAGAGATAGCGATAGATCAGTCAAAACTGTCTCCCCAGCTCCGGTACTTAATCAGCATGGAATTAAAGCAGAAGCAGCAGGACGAGAGGATCCGGGAACTGGAGAGCCGGATAGAGCAGCAGGACGCGCTTATGAAAAATATGCGCAGCCGTAAGACAGAGAATACCGAAAGGGATACAACCCGCCGCTGGGCGCTCCGCTCCATCGGACAGATAGCGGAAAGTCCTTCTTTCAATGGAATCTACAACCGTTACCAAAAAGTATATTGGGAGAGTTACGAGCGTCTGGAAGAAAAGACAGGCTGTGATCTGGAGGAATTGGTGAAGAAAGCCAGGGAAAAAGCCCGGAAGGAGGGAGCAACCAAGACAAGAATAAAAAATATCAGCCGCCAGGAGATCATTGCGGCAGATGAAAAATTAAGGGAATCCTATGCCTCTGTAATTCGGGATATGCTGCTTGCATATTGCAGGAAGGTTCCGAAAGCAGGGGCAGGATAACATATGTTACAGGGAGGCGGGCTCGCCTCCCTGTAGTACTATCAAAGAAAGAAGGGAATAAAAAATGATTGAAAAAATGACGTACATCGAACTGGCAGGCGGAACCTACCCGATCAAATGCGATCTGGCGGTGCTGGAGGCCGCCCAGGATGCCTATGGGAGCCTGACAGAGTTTGAACGGAAACTGCTGGGGCTTCCGCCGGAAACGGATAAAAAGAAGGAAACGAAGGTTTCCAGGGAGCCGTCCATGAAGACGGTCCGGTTTATCCTTCCACTGATGGTCAATGAGGGGCTGGATTTGGAGAATGCCAAGGAGGGAGGAAAGCGAAAACACATTACAGAGGGGGATTTAAGGGAGCTTTTGACAGATGTAAATATTTTTGAGCTGGCGGATGAGCTTCACAGGGAGTTTTCCAGGTGCTTTGTAACAAAAAACCGGAAATCCACACAGGGAACGGCGGAGAAATCCGCTTAGACTTTGTGTGGATGACGTATATGGGAGTTACAGAGCTGGGATTTTCCGAGTGGGAAGTCAACCACATGTATGCGGGGAAACTTCTGGATCTGGCCTATCATTTCAAGAAGATGCACAACATCCGCATGAAGCGGGGGATCTTCTCCGTTGTAGAAAAAACAGGCTCTTTGATGGATCTTTAGCGTTGTAGGGCGGGGCCTCTTGTGGTAAAATAAGTACAGAAAGGGGAGTGAGGATATGAAGTCTGAACAGAAATGGTATCTGGCTGCAGCAGCAGTGTTTATTTTTTATTGTGTGCTGTTTCTTTCCTTTGACAGCGTTCCTGCTTTCCTGATTACGCTTATTTTGGTATGGGTGCTGTTTATGGCGACCCTGCGGCTTGTAAAGGGATTTTGTGAAAGGCATACGAAGCCTGGGAAATAAAAACTAGAAAAGGGAACCGTCGTTCTGCCAGTGATGCAGGACGGCGGTTTTTTCGTGGAGGTGCAAAGTGGGCGTACCGAAAATAGGGGCAGTTTTGGCGCTGTCCGGTGAGGGAGAATACAGAAGGGCCATAAGTGCTGTCAACGCCGCACAGCGGGAACTCCGCTCGGAGATGAAGCTGGTAACCATCGAGTTTTCCGGCCAGGCCAATACGGCGGAGGCATTGACAAAGAAGCAGGAGAACCTGGGAAAACAAAGAGAAGTACAGGCGGAGAAGATTCAGATCTACAGCGCCGCCCTGAAAGAAGCCGGGGAACAGGAGGAAAAGGCGAAGGCAGCCCTGGAGGCAAGTGAAAGGCAGTACAGGACAGCTGCCGCAGAGCTGGAGCGGATGAAAGAATCCGGTTCCGCAGCCAATGAGGAGATTCAGAAACAAGAACAGGCTGTCAGTTCGGCAGCGGAGGAGCTGGAAAAATCCAACCGCACCTATATGAGCGCCTCCCAGGATGTCAGCAAATGGAAGACTTCCTTAAACCAGGCCACGGTGGAACTGAAAAATACGGAACAAGAGCTTGACACGACCGGGAAGTATTTGAAGGAAGCCAAGGAGTCTACCAAAGGGACGGCGGCGTCCATTGACGAGTTCGGGCGGGAAGTAGACAGAGCCAAAGAGAAGGTGGAGGTGTTCGGCGGCGTTCTGAAAGCTCATCTGGCATCGGAGCTGATCGCCAGCGGCGCCAGAAAGCTTTGTTCGGTTGTCTCAGATGTTGCGGGCGCCTCTTTGGACGCCGGAAAGAATTTTGAGGAATCCATGAGCCAGGTTGCGGCTACCATGGGGATTGCCAACAGCGAAGCGGCAGACACTACTGGAAGTTTCAAAGTCTTAAAGGATGCGGCGAGAGAGGCGGGAGAAAGTACAAAATATTCCGCTACGGAATCGGCCCAGGCCCTGAATTACCTGGCCCTTGCCGGATACGATGCTGAGAAAGCGGCAAAGACGCTTCCAAGTGTTCTCAATCTAGCGGCTGCCGGGGGGATGGACCTGGCCTATGCTTCGGATCTGGCCACGGATTCTATGGCCGCCCTGAACCTTGAAAGTGACGAGTTTGTGGGATTCTCCGACAAGATGGCAGTGACAGCCCAGAAATCCAATACCAGTATCGCCCAGCTGGGGGAAGCCATCCTGCAGATAGGCGGGACGGCTAAGATGCTGGCAGGCGGAACCATAGAACTAAACACAGAACTGGGGATTTTGGCAGACAACGGAATAAAAGGGGCGGAGGGCGGCACCATGCTCCGCAATGTCCTGAAAAATCTCACTTCCCCCACTGCGGCAGCCAGCGCAGCAATGGAGGCCTATGGGATCCATGTGTATGACGCAGAGGGAAAGATGCGTCCGCTGAATGAGACCTTGAAAGATCTGGATCGTGCGCTGTCCGGATTGTCTGATCAGGATCGGGCCAATGTGATGAACGCCATTTTTGATTCCAGGACCCTGAAAGGTGCGGAGGCTCTGATTGCCAACTGTGGGGAGCGGTTTGATGAACTGTCCGGGTATATTTCTGATGCGGACGGAGCGGCGGGAGCTATGGCGGAAACCATGTCCGACAATCTCGCCGGGGAACTGCGGACCTTGAGTTCTACGGCAGAGAGTACGGGGATTACCCTGTATTCCAAATTTGATGAATCCTTTAAAAATATAACAAGGAGCGCGTCAAAAGAGCTGGGGAAAGTCAACCAGCAGCTGCAGACCGGGAATCTGGGAAAGAGCATGGACCGCCTGGCAGGACAGTTTGAGATCGTGACGGAAGCGGCCCTGGACTTCGGCATGGATGCCCTGCCCTGCGTTATAGACGGCATGAGCTTCATTCTGGAGAACGGAGGGGAAATTGTTTCCGTGCTGGCAGGAATCGGAGCGGGCATGGGGGCCTTTAAGGCAGCTACTTATGTGCAGGAGACCGTGGAGGCAATCCAGGCGTTTAAAATTTCCACGGAAGGAGCATCCACGGCCCAGGCGGCGCTTAATGTGGTGGTGAAAGCCAACCCCTATGTACTTCTGGCCACTGCCATAGCTGCTGCAGGAGTGGCGCTTGTTACGTATGCAGTCGTTTCCTCGGATGCGAAGACGGAGACGGAGAAGCTGAACCGTGAGATCTGGGAGACGGTAAAAAACAATAAGGATTTCAACAGCAACGTGGCGGAGGGCATCCGCTCCATGAAGGAAAACCGGACCGCCCAGGAGCAGAGTGCGGAGACTGCGAGACGCTTGACCACGGAGCTGACGGAGCTTAATTCCAAGGAGAGGCTGACCACGGAAGAGAAGATGCGGATGCGCTCCGTGGTGGCTCAGTTAAACCAGATTATGCCGGATCTGAATCTGACCATTAACGAGCAGACCGGCTATCTGGAGCAGAATAACGAAGAAGTGCAAAGACTGGCCGAGAAATATGCGGAGCTTGCCAGGGCCCAGTATTACCAGGAAGAGATTACCCAGATTGTAGAACAGCAGTGCGCAGCGGAAGATGAACTGACGGATCTGATGAGCAAGAGGGAGGAGGCGCTTGTATCCATATCCCAGGCCCAGGAGGCGCTAAACGGGTATCTGAAAGAGCAGAATATTTCTCTGGAAGAACTAAACGAACAGATTTCCAAGGGAACGGCGGAGGGCGGTTCCTATGTGTATGCGGTTGCAACCAGTGAAGAGGCCCTGGCCAATCTGGATCGGCAGATTGAGGAGACCAAGGGGACTTTGGAAATGCTGGGAGAAGAGTACAGCCAGACTTCCCAGAAGATTAGCGATCATTCCGGCATTGACGAGACTTCGGAGGCCGTCGGAGGAATGGCAGCAGGGACGGCGGACGCCGCCGGGCTCATAGGGGAGCAGGCGGACGAAATTAAGAGATCTTTTGGCGAGATGGGGGAATCCATCCGTGAAGCGGTCCGGGAGCAGATGGATATATTTTCCGAGTATGAGAAACAAAATTCCATTTCCGGGGAAAAGATTCTCTCGAACATGGACTCCCAGGTCCAGGGAATGAAGGACTGGGGAGATAATCTAAGCGAACTTGCAGGTCGGGCGGATGAAAACGGAATGCTGATAAGTCAGGGGCTTCTGGAGCATCTGGCCGGGCTTGGACCGGAAGGAGCTGCCTATGTCCAGGCCTTTGCGGAGATGACGGATGAAGAGCTGAAAAGAGCCAATGAACTGTGGGCGGAATCCGTTTCCCTGCCGGATACCATTGCGGAACAGTTTGAAGAGACCGGGGCAAACATGGTAGCGGGATTGACACAGGGAATTGAAAATAATGTGCCTGTTGTAAATGAAGCTATGGAGAAAGCCGGGGAAGGGCTGGTAAAAACGGCAAACACTTCCACGGGCTGTCAAAGTCCCTCCAAGAAGACCAGGGAAACTGGGAAAAATCTGATGGAAGGCCTTTCCATGGGAATCAAAAACAATCAAAAGATGGTTACAGTGTCCATGTCGGAAGTTTCAAATGCAACTTTAGTAACGGCAAGGACTCAATTATCTTCCGCTGTGGCAAGCCAGATCGGCCTGCAGTTTTCCGAAGGTCTGGCAAATGGAATCCGATCCGGGAAAAGCACCGTGATCAATGCAGCTGTAGAGGTGGCACGGGCATCTATAGCTGCAGCAAAGGCGGAGCTTGGCATCCACAGCCCGTCTAAGGTAACGGAAGAAATGGGTGGCTATTACATGGACGGCTGGGTGCGCGGAATCCAGGCCAAAACGCAGAACCTTAAGGATGCAGTTCAGGGAGCCCTATACGATTCTATGATTCAGGAAGCGGAGCCGCCGGGAATGAGACCGGGAGTTTCCGCATCTTATGGAGAACCGACGGGTCAGGCAGTGGGGACCGTGCAAATTTATATCCAGCCCCAGCAGATGACAGATAGCGAACTGGATCGGACATTTGAGTATGTCAATGAACGGTTTGGGACGGCTCTATAAGGAGGGTGTACATGAGAAAGTTTTGGGTGAGAAATGCGAGGGGACAGGTCTTTGACATGAACCGGGAAGACGCTTTTTTCAGCAAGCCGAAAGGTCTCGGTATTGCCAGAAAGGCCGCCTATACCCAGATCGGATACAGCTTTATGGAGAAAGAAAATGTCTTAAGCCAGAAAAAGCCTTATGGAAATATGGTGTTTGACGGTTATGAACAATATGAGGAATTTTGCAGGATCCTCCAGTTTACGCCTCTTGTGCTGATGTACCAGCCTCTGGATACCATGTACTACATGGATGTAAATACCTTTACCATAGAGAAGGGGGATATTAGTGAGAAAGATACCTTTTTGACCTGTAAAGTAACCTTTGAGGGAACGACTCCCTGGTACGCAGAAAAGAAAGCAGTGCGGAAGGAGAGTGCGCTGGATGGGAAGAAATATGAGTATGCCTATCCTTATTTGTATACGGATTATGCCAGCGGGGAAGCAGAGCTGGTCAATGATTCCGGGATGGAGGCTTATTGCCGTCTGAAATTGTATGGTCCCTTGGATACGCCTTACTGGAGACTGGTACAGAATGGGGTAACAGTATCAGAAGGAAAAGTACTTGGGAAAATTGAAAATGGGTCCTGCCTGGTAGTTGATTCTAACCCGGGAAGTTTAGAGATTGCCGAGTATGATTTGCTGGAACGGTTTGTAAAAGACCGTTATGAAGACAGTGATTTTGATACCAGGCGTTTTATATATCTTCCCCCGGGCAGCTCCCGGCTGAAAATCAGTCACGCGGGAACAGCAAATGTTAAATTTCTGGTGGAGGTGATGGAGTTTGCAGGATAATTACCTGGTGGAAATTTTCCGGAAGGATTACAGCTTCCTAAGCAAGGCCCTTGTCAAAGCGCAGAAATATGAGTTTGATTATATGGCACTTGGAAACAATACGCTGGTAATTCCGGGATTTATGGAAGTATATAAGCGGGATTATATCCAGATGACCTCTGATTCCGGAAAAATACAAGGGATTGTCACATCTGTGGAATACAAAGCAGCAGAAACGAGCGTTAAATATAAGCCTTTGCTAAGTCTTTTAGACGTGGACGTTTACAAAGAAAGAAAAGAACTGCAGGGGATGACGGCGGAACAATTTCTGGGGGTCATGGTACAGGAGAATTTCATTGATAACTCCGATCCGTTTCAGAATATTCCGGGATTTTCCGTACATTATAGCAGTGAGACGCCGGGGGCAACGTTGAATCTGACAGATAATATTCACAATATTTACGATCTGGCTTTGAAAGCATTTCGTAAATACGGGATTGTTATAGATGCAGAACTGGACGTTATGGGACGGGAACTGAGATGTACCATAGGAAAGAGGGAGCACCAAGGAAAAACGATAGAAGGAGATTTAAAAAATGTGCTTGAAGTCAGCATTTCCTTAAAAGATGATGAAGAGTCAGTCAATAAGGCTGTGATTGTGGGAGAATACGGAGAAGACGATCCGCTTTTTGGACAGACGCTGGTACGGACTTATTATTTGGACAAGGTGACCGGTTTGACCACACAGACGCCGGAACAGAGGGTGGAGCCTGTGGTGTTTCGTTATAAGACAATCACGATTGATGCGGAGACATTCGAAGAGGACGCTTATGAGGAAGCCTATGATTTGATTTATCAGGAAAAGTATGATAATTCCATCAAGGTTAAAATCGGACGAAAAGATTCTCTGTATAAGAGGAGAGATTTTCATATTGGCCAGAAGTGTACCATTATCAAAAATGGAGAGCGGTTCGAAAGCGTGTTTACGGGATATAAATCCGATCTATCTGAAACAACCTTACTATTTGGTATAGTGCGCTTAGAGTATACAAAAAATATGAGGAGAAAAAGATAATGCCAGCAATTATAAAGCAGTATGAAGGTTCTGTGGTGTCACCAAAAGATGATGCCACATTGTATCGCATTTTTAATGAAGAATCTGGGGTAATTCGCGGATGTGCCCTTACATATCTGGGAGCAAACCAGATCCGGGTAGATGCGGGATACGTGTATATTTGCGGCCGTTTGGTTGAAATTGAAGAAGAAGTGGTACTAAGCCCCTTTTCTACGGAAGAAGGGGCAGCAGGGGAGCTGATATTAAAGGTAGATCTGCTGTCCGATACACCGGCCCGCTTATTGGCCAGAACTCCGCGCCAGGAGCTTGTGCAGGAGGATATTAATGCGGGTGGTGAAGCCTATGAGTATTTGATTGCATCTTATATGGTTTCAGATGTGGCTATTTCCGGCCTGACAGTTGAATATGAGGTGATTTCTGCCGGGTTTTCCAAAGATAAGATTTTAAAAACAGTTAATGAAGTGTCGGCAGTTACAGAGGAGGGATTTTTAGCGGATGCTTTGGTGGTTAAGGAGCTAAATGCGAATATACCTGTGTTTATTTTAGACGGTTCTACTCTGACAATTACCCTTCCTGTCCAAGACAGCAAGGAGGTGGGCTAAATGTCTTTGATTTTTAACGGGGTAGACATACGACAGATAATTTGTAATGAGCAAAACATTGATAAGGTAATGTGTAATGGCATTACAGTATTCCAGAAAAGTGGAAAAGTAGTTTATCCATATCGGTCTTGGATGGGTGGCGGTTCTGCAGCAATGGTTCAGTTTTGTGCAAATATGACCACCAGTGGGACGCCAACTGTTACAGGTACGTTATTGACACCATACAAAGACAGTCGCTATATCAAAGTCACTGTCAACGAAGACATATCGTCCCTTACCCTGCTATTCGGAAGTGGCTCACATTCAGGTGTTGCAGATGGAGCAGCCGGCACCAGAGCAGAGTTATATAAAAATGGTTCAGCTACAGGCGTATGGTATTGTTATAGATGGCACGAGAATAATGGCAATATAAACCTCACATATTTATCACGGACATTAAATGAGTTAAAAGCCGGTGATGTTGTTAGCCTTTATATTCGAAATGGACCTTCTAGTTCAAGACGAAACGGTTATGGATTTTACTCGCCCACATTTATTGCAACAAAATAAGGCATAATATATCAACTTTGAGTTAGCTGCAACATTTTTATCTAATTTCCAATTTAGAAAATTTAAATATTAGCCTGGAGCAGAATATAAAATTGATTCAACATAATATTGAAATTATTAATACGAGACTAAATGATACAATTATATCTGACTCTGGAAGCTATGCCTCAGTAGAAAGTACATATGGGGCAGATTCTATTCAAAAACATACGATTACTTTCAGAAAAGCATTTGCCAAAATACCAACTATATCTGGCTCTGTATCCTGTCTTGCCTATAATGGAACAACTGCAGCTGGTGTTTTTTCTGTGTCAAATGTTACACAAGCTGGATTTATTGCCAACATTAAAATGGCAAATGTCCCCGGGAATTCAATAAAAAAGTATACTTTTAAATGGTCTGCGGTTGCAAGAGTATAATTTATATAGAAGCAGTCCAATTAATTGTAGGTCTTGGTGATAAACCATCTGCACAATACACTCGGCAAGTAAACCCACTTTTGGTTCTAGAAAGTATACTAACCGTACATGGATAATTTTTATTTTGATAAAGGACATATCCACTGGCAACTACAGAAGGAATTGCAGAAAATGCTTTGGGGAAATTCACTGTATAGTCTGCTTGTCTCACAACACCTTCAATCGTGCCAGGCGGAGTGTATGTTCCAGATTGGGAACCTACAAACCCGGATATAATTTTCTGAAATGCTGTGTTTAAATCATCAAACAAATCTTTTAAATTAACTAAGTTTGACATTGAAATCTCTAAATTGGCATTCAGGACGTTAAGGAGGTGGTCCAAAATGTAGAAAAAACGAAAATAGAAACTCGTTAACCGGGATCTGAAAAGGTCCTTTTGTTTTTGGAAGAAGGAGAAGGTTATGAAAGTAAAATTTATAGGTTCTGCCGAAGTGTATACTCTGCAGGTGACGGTTCCGGGCCCTGGACTGGTGCAGCTCCATCCTCCGTTCCCGGAAGTGAAACTGACAACCGGGTTCCGGCTCCTGACGGACAAAGGTTCCGTCTATGGAGACTATCAGGACTATACCACGATCTATCGGCAGATGG
>OFFT01001165.1_pt1 | contig 16302 bp, 17 predicted proteins | sample 1521581 | NCBI WGS metagenome assembly OFFT01 (sample SAMEA3504084, study PRJEB24116) | mouse gut metagenome | biome: mouse gut; feature: mouse-associated habitat; material: faeces | place: Denmark | collected 2011
CGAAAAAATCTCCACTCTTAAACCCTTGACTGTCTGGATTTTCACCGTTGCCATTTCGCCGCCCAAAACGGGGAACAGGATTTTACAACCCTGCCCCGCACCCCCGACCTCTCCCAAAGAACAGAATGGAGTGTTACGCATTAGGGCTTGAAAAGGCTTGATTTTTAAGGCGTTGCGGACGCGAAAATCTACAGGTAAGAGTTTTATGCTACCTACCCACGGGAACGGATTCTAACCGTCCACAGGCGCGTTTTGCACCCGTTCTTCCTGCAATCGCTTAGAATACCTACAGTAGAATGTATGTTTTTACACGCATATCATAAGCAGCACGAAAACGGCGAACCGGAACTTATTTTATTAAAGTGTATGCTCCATTGACTTCTACAAAGGCCAAATTAAAATCCGTATTTATATAAATACCAACGTATCCAACGACCACTTTTTCAGGAGTAATTTCTACCCAGGAAGGCTCAAACTGAAAACTTTTGACACCAAGATGTGTATGTTTTTCATATTGTTGTTTGCTGTCATTTTGGGCAAGATTATCAAGTATATTAAAGTTTTTTAGAATGCTGATTAGAATTTCTTTTGAAACGGTATCTGCACCATAAAACTCTATCCCTGTGCCGGTGTCAACAATAATATCCGGTATGAGCGATTCCTTTTCTATATGTTTTATAAGGCTTGAAAAATCAAACCGATTTAGCGGAAAATCTTTATTCATGATATGCCCCTTTTGCCCCTTTTCCATATTGTGATTTGTTGCTGCCTGTATTATACAGCATCAAGTTGCTTAATGGAATAGGATTTATGAGAAAATGCGCCCATTTTCAGCAATGTCTCCAAAAAGCAATTTGGTGGAACGATGGGGCTTTGAGATTGGCTGCAGTGTGTCTGTGGAGTGTTGGCAGAATAAACTGGTCATTGTAAAAGGCTGAAAAATATTGTAGCCTACTTGTATGAAATATGTTAAAATACCAGTAAAAGCATGTGGCGAGGCCATGAATACCGCTGATAAAGAGGGGAATCTATTACTGCAGCCGGATGGTTTCCGCCCAATATGGAACAGAGTTTACGAATTCCCACTATGAGAATATCAAAAAGGTATACAGCATATGGATCTGTATGAACCCGCCAAAGAGCCGCGAGAACAGCATTACCCGTTATTACATCGCGGAAGAGAATCTGGTGGGCAGCGTAAAGGAGCGAAAAGCGGATTATGATCTGATGGCGGCTGTCATGATCTGTCTTGGGAAAGAGGCGGATGCGGGTACGGATTTATTGAAACTGTTGAATGTGCTTCTGTCCACGGAGACCGGTTCACAGGACAAGTGCCAGATATTGGAGGAAGATTTTCATATCAGAATGACTTTAGCCTTGGAAAGTGAGGTGTCGCTTATGTGTAATTTAAGTAAGGGTGTGGAGGAGAAAGGAATTGAAAAGGGAAGACAAGAAGGAAGACGGGAAGGAATAATAGCTATGGTATCAGCATTAAAGGATTTACAAATTGCAGACAGCATTATTCTGAATAAAATCAAGGAAAATTTTCATTTGGCGGAAGAAACAGCAAAAATGTATTTGTAAGTATAAGTATAACAGGCAGAGCATTTACAGGTGCTCTGCCTTGTTTTGACAGAATAATATGGGGTAATTTTCGCACTTAAGGTCATTATGGGACAAGTAAAGGCGAAAAGGAACAGAGCGTTATTGTAGCTACAAACTCTATTATTATTGCGGAAGAATTGCGGGACAGGAAAAACGTTTCCCTTATATTGTTGGGCGGAGAAATGGATAGCCCCATGGCTGCATTGTGCGAAAGATTCAGATTATGGGTCAGATACCTGAAGTGGATGGGGATGGCGTGAATCTAATGGCGTTCATATCAGTAGGTTTTGCGATATGGTGACGAGTTTTTTTCTCGATAAGATATAACAATAAAAAATTAATGATAAACATTAAAAAGTTATTGACAAATTTGAATTTCTTTGCTATCATAAGACCGAGGTGATAACTATGAAATTTATTCAGAAACTCGCAAACGAACGGTTTGCAAGACATGCTGCTCGGTTAATGAAATTTGCTTGCTATTTTGTAATCTGTTTCTATGTCCTATGTACAGTCCTCAGTTTTATGGGGCGTCAAACTTTTTTACTGCATACAAAAACAGGAACCTTTGAGCAGGCAATTTACGCAGAGGAAAATCACGAATCCCATTCTGGCAGTATGACTGTCCATACGGACGATGACATTCATGTATGGACCGATGATAATGACCAGATTGACCCGACAATTCAGATAGGGATTTCTTTCATGTATGCCATCCATATTGTTCCTATGATTTTTGCTTATTGGTTTTTAAGCCGCGTATTTGCCAATATAAACAAAGGGGAAATTTTTACAGAGCAAAACTCCTCTTATCTGCTTTATTATGGGTTGCTCCAATTCTCGGTGGCTGTTTTTGTTCCATTTATCAAACTGTTGATTTGCTGGCTCATCAACCTTGTATCTAATGGCCGGATGTCCATTTCTACAGGGCAGTCTATGCTTAATATGCTTGTCCCCAGCATCGCTTTTATTGTAGCTGCATATATCATCCATTATGGGGTGCATCTGCAGGACGAGGTGGACCATACATTATGATTATTATTCGGCTTGACCGGGTGCTGGCGGACAGGAAAATGCGGCTTAATGACCTGGCGGCCCAGGTCGGTATATCTAATGTCAATCTCTCTTACTTGAAAACGGGAAAAGTAAAAGCTGTCCGGTTCAGTACGCTGGACGCAATCTGCAAAGTCCTAAAGTGCCAGCCGGGGGATATTCTTGAATATGTCGAAGATGAAGATTAAGAATGCGGCTTTGGGACAAAATGTCCCAAAGCTGGGGTGCCATGTCTGCACGGACAGTTGAGGAATGCCGCGAGTGTCAAATAAACAAAAGAATCATAAAAGAAGCTGTGGGAGGAAAGGCATAATATGTATATCAGGAAGGCTAAACGTACAGACGCAAATGACCTAAAGGTTTTATATTTTGAATATCTGACACACTTCCCACCCAAAGAAGAGCAGGATATGGATTTATGGGAACGTCTGTTGGATAAGCTTGAGAAAGATGAAAATATGTACTTACTGGTGATAGAAGAAGGGGGAAAAGTTATTTCCTCTATACAAATGGCCATTATAGAAAGCTTAACACATAATGTCAGACCCTTTGCGGTTATTGAAAATGTTGTGACACATGCAGATTACAGAAATAAGGGATATGCATCGGCACTGTTGGAGAACGCGTCAGAAATAGCCAGAGAACACAGATGCTATAAAGTCTTTCTTGAAACAGGGTCGAATAAAGAAGATACATTGAATTTCTACAGAAAGAACGGGTTTGAAATAGATAAAAAACATTCCTGCCTGAAAAGGCTATTAGAGATTTCAGGAAACTGAACAGAGTGATAAATCGTTAATTGGAGGTTATTTAAAATGAAACAGGACTCTTTTGAAAACCGGAAACAGCCGGAGGGCTTTGAATTTCTGATCGAAACGGTATCTGCCTTAAGGGGCGGTGGCGTGGCAGTGACAGGGAAAGTCACTGGGGGCGTGCTTCGTAAGGGAGACAGGGTTGTTTGTGTGCCAGGTGCCGGAAGCTCTTTCCTCTGTGCCATTTTGGATATTGCACAGCCGAACCCGGAACAGAAAAGGCAGTATCTTTGTCCCGATGAGGTACGTGCAGAAGAACCTGGCGAAGGACGCTGTGTCCTGCTGATACCTGGGCGGGATAAGGCGGATTTTCGGGCTGGGGATAGGCTGGTTCCTGTGGAATCTGTACCGTTAGACGAGCAGATGGTGATGATTCCAAAGCCATGCAGGAAGTTTTTATTTCGGATAAATGAACTTTCTGTCGTACAGAGCGTGGGGACGGCAGCGGTCGGGACAGTAATGAATGGAAGTGCTGGTATTGGGGACATCGTATCCTTTGGCCACGTGCCTGGGGAGACAGTGTTTAGCTGCCGTATTAAAGGCATTGACGGAAAAGGCAGCAAAGACGGAAAGACTGGTCTGGTGGAACGGGCAACGTCAGACGGGCTCTGCAGCTACGGCTGTGCGCTGATTCTGGATGAACTGGACAGCCGTATGTTCCGGGTGGGTGAATATCTATTTATTTTATAAACTTTCAGTTACGAGATATTCATGATTCATAACACGTCAACTCTTCCTGCAGCTGCTTCAAAAACAGATCAGAGGCCCGTGAAAGCACCTGATACTTTTTCCGGATAATACACAGTTCCGCTTCCAGAGCGGGAAAAAGCGGCCGGAAGCAGAGGCTGCTGTCACCGGTTGTATTGATGAGCCTGTCCAGTGAAATGACATATCCGAACCCCTTTTTAACAAACTGTGCCGCATTGTAGACCAGATCATAAGTGGCAACGATGTTCAGCCTGGAAATGTCTGATTTCAGCCAGGAGAACATTTCGCTGTTGATGGAAGTCTGGTGGGAAATGATCAGGGGCTTATCCCACAGATCCTCCGCACAAACCGTCTCTTTTTCTGCCAGCGGGCTGTCTTTACGCATTAACACGCCCCAGATATCCTTCATGGGGAGCCGGATGACATCATATCTGCTGATATCCATCTGGCCTACCAGAAGGCCGAAATCAATCAATCCTTTATCCAGCCGTTCCATTACACGCTCCGCATCCCCGCTGTAAATATGGTAATGAATCAGCGGATGTTTTTTCTGTAAATTTTGGGCTGCCTGTGCCAGAAAGGAGATGCTTTCCGTCTCGCCGCAGCCGATATAGATGTCCCCGTTGATATTTTCGTGGGAAGATGCCAGTTCTGCCTTTGTCTTTTCCATCAGTTCAACCAGTTCTTCCGCGCGTTTGCGCAGAAGCATCCCGTCCTCCGTCAAAGTGACCCTTTTACTGCCGCGGATAAGCAGCTGCTTCCCCAATTCTTCTTCCAAATCCTTCAGTTGTCTGGAAAGAGGCGGCTGGGTCATGCGGAGGGATTCTGCCGCCTTTGTAATGCTTTCCTCCCTTGCCACTGCCAGAAAATATTGTAATACGCGAATGTCCAAATGCGAGCCCTCCTCTGCCATGTGCCTGTCGTTCTTTGGGGGAATGATAGGTGAAAGTATGGTGAAATTATATCAAAAAGATGAATACCTTTCAAGTATGCATAATCATTTTCTATATGCATTTAGTATTTAATTGGCAACTTTCCCAAAAAGTTGAGGAGGGAATGGGTGACAAACATGCCTTTTACTTTCAATGAATACTTTTTGGGTATGAAATGATATATTTTATATGTATTTGATATTGTGCTGCGTGTAAATTAAAATGGATACAGAAGCAGGGAAATAGATATGGCAGCAGCCGACAATCTGTATGAAGCACATATCAGAACGGATGATTCATAAAGGTCAGGAGCAGATCGACTGTCCTGACTGTCTGCTTTATTTGATAAAAAATATAAATGGATAAAGGAGACTGAAACATGGAAAACAAAGATACCAGAACATTTGAAATCAATCCGAAGATTGAAATGAAAAAAGTACAGTTCAGGAACCGCTATGGGATTATGCTGGCAGGTGATTTATATCTGCCGGAGGGATATGGAGAAAAGAAGAACCCGGCAGTTATCGTCTCCGGCCCCTTTGGAGCAGTGAAAGAACAGGCTTCCGGACTTTACGCCCAGGAGCTGGCGGCCCGTGGTTTTGTCAGCATGGCTTTTGACCCTTCCTTTGGAGGCGAGAGCGGTGGGGAAGTGCGGAACATGGCATCCCCGGAGATCTTCACGGAAGATTACAGCGCGGCGGTGGATTATGTGGGGCTTCTGCCTTATGTGGACAGGGAACGGATTGGAGCGATCGGTATCTGCGGTCTGTCCGGCATGGCGATCACGGCAGCGGGCACGGATACCAGGATCAAGGCGGTGGCTACCCTTTCCATGTACGATATGTCCCGTGATATGAGCAGGGGGCATATGGACTGCTGCACAGACGAGCAGAGGAATAAAATCAAACGGTATTTGAGCGGGCAGCGCTGGAAGGATGCGGAAACAGGAACCTTTGCCCCTGGCAACCATGAGATTGCCTTTGATGAAAACAATGAACCGATTACAGGCATGATGGAAGTGCCGGAGAAACTGCCGGAGGATGCTGACCCCGCCTTTGCCGCATTTTATCACTATTATGCGGAGCGCGCCCGCCATCCCCGCGCCGTGAACTTTGTGTCCTCATGGACAGCCACCATGCCGGTATCCTTCTGGAATTTTCCGCTGATGGCGAATATTTGGGAAGTGTCACCCCATCCGATTCTGATGGTTGCCGGTGAGAATGCCCACTCCCGCTATTATTCGGAGGATGCGTATGCCGCGGCCGCGGAGCCGAAAGAGCTGATGATCATCCCCGGTGCGGATCATGTGGATTTGTATGATAACAGGAATAAAATCCCCTTTGATAAACTGGAACGGTTTTTCAGAGAGAGGATGAAACCGGTATCCATACTCTTCGGGAATGGGAAAAAGAAATGTGAAAGAATCAGGAACGGGATTATAACAGAAGGAAGGTGATTAAAGTGGGAATAGAGGATATTTTGGCAGAATTTGACGAGGAAAAGAGGACTGGTACGGAGAGCCCGGCATGGAAAAAGCGGTTTGACGAACTTTGCCAGGAGGCGATCCGCCTTGGCATGGAGATGAATAACCAATACCACACCCCGGAAGAACTGCGGGAGATCATGGGCAGGCTGACAGGCAAAAGGATAGACGATACCTTCCGGCTGTTTCCTCCCTTCTATACGGACTTCGGAAAGAATATTACCATTGGGAAAGAGGTGTTCATCAATTCCGGATGCCGTTTTCAGGATCAGGGAGGGATTGAGATTGGGGATGGCGCCCTGATCGGGCACAACGTAGTCCTGGCAACCATCAACCACGACCTTGATCCGGAAAAAAATCGGAAGAACCACTATGCGCCAATAAAAATCGGGAGCCATGTATGGATTGGCTCCAATGCCACCGTATTGCCCGGCGTGACGATTGGCGACTGGGCAGTGGTGGCAGCCGGAGCCGTGGTGACGAAGGACGTCCCGCCTATGACCGTGGTGGGAGGCGTCCCGGCAAAAGTGTTGAAACAAATAAATCCGAAAGAGAGGGCGGCGAAGGATGAAACGATTGGCTGATGGGGTGGCGGTGCTGCTTCTGGCAGTCCTGCTGTCGGCCTGCGGGAGCCAACCCGAACAAGCATATGGGGGGCAGACGGAAAGCCTGAAACCCACAGGACAGGCAGAAGCTTCACAGCCGGAGGCAGAAGAATCGGTGGGGGAATCGGCAGAGCAAAATTCATCGGGAAATGAGAAAACAGTGGAAAACAATTTTGCAGATGGGGAAGATACAGAGAAACCGAAGGGAGGCGGTTCTGTGGCAGAAGAGAATCCATTTGACTTTGAAACGAAAACGGTCACGCTGAACAGCGGATATGAAATGCCCATCTATGGGCTGGGCACCTACAGCTTAACCGGGAAGACCTGTGTGGATTCCGTTACGGCGGCATTGAACAGCGGCGTCCGGCTGATTGATACTGCTTATATGTACCATAATGAGGAAAGCGTGGGAGAGGCGGTCAGAAATTCCGGCATCCCCAGGGAGGAAATCTTTGTGATCACAAAGCTGTATCCCAATCAGTTTTCCGATCCGGAAGCAGCCATTGAAGAAGCGCTGGAGAAGCTGGACGTCTCCTACATTGACATGATGCTGCTCCACCATCCGGGCGCAGGTGACGTGGACGCTTACCTTGCCATGGAAAAGGCTGTGGAGGAGGGAAAAATCCGTTCTATCGGCCTGTCAAACTGGTATGTGGAGGAACTGGAAGCATTTTTGCCCCAGGTAAACGTCACTCCGGCGCTGGTGCAGAACGAGATACACCCCTATTACCAGGAGAATGATGTGATTCCTTACATCCAGGGGCTGGGCATTGTAGTCCAGGGCTGGTATCCCCTGGGGGGCAGAGGGTATACGGCAGAGCTTTTGGGCAATGAGGTGATCTCCGAAATCGCCCGGGCTCACGGCAAATCGTCGGCCCAGGTCATCCTTCGCTGGAATCTCCAGAAGGGCGTGGTGGTAATACCGGGTTCCAGCAATCCCGACCATATCCGGGAGAATACGGAACTGTTTGACTTTGAACTGACGGAAGAAGAGATGGAACGGATTCACGGGCTGGATCGGAATGAAAAGCATGACTGGTATTAAAGCAGCGGAGCTGCTGGGTTCTCCAGTCTACACGGCGAACATCTCCGCAAATATGCAGGCAGGCTCCCAGGATTATCAGTACGTTTCTGGAAAGCTATGATTTTTCCGGAAAGACGATTGTTCCGTTCTGTACGTCTCATAGCAGCGGGATTGGTTCCAGCGCTGCGGATCTTCATGCACTGTGCCCGGATTCCGTGGAATGGGCGGAGGGGATGCGGTTTGAGGCCGGGACTGCCAGGGATGCTATGGAGGAATGGATTCAAAGCATTGGGATTGGATGATTCATAGCGGAATGGGCTCCGGTAAAGGGGAACGACTGGATGGGCCGGTTCAATTTCTTCAGGGCTATGGGGCATCTGGCGGCATAACAGGAAAAGCGCACAAAGGCAGATATCTCTTCGTACCGCCGGGGGATTTGGTATGGATACTGAGGATAGCTTCGGGATTGTATAAAGGATGGAAATAGAGTATAATAGCACCGAAGCATCACTTCAAATATGTCCCGTAGGAGCGTGACGATGACGATGGAAAAAACAGATTACAAACGGACGAAACTTATTTGCTATTTTGCGAACCTTGCGATGTCTTCGGTGTTCAGCCTGCCGCCGATGTTGTTTGCCACTTTCCGGGAAATGTACGGAATCTCGTATACGCTGCTTGGGACGCTGGTTCTGGTGAATTTCTGTACACAGTTGGGGATCGATCTGGTGTTCAGCTTCTTCTCTGGATATTTCAATATCCATAAGACCATTCGGCTTATGCCGCTGATAACGGCGGCGGGGCTGTGCATTTATGCGCTGGTGCCCATGCTGTTCCCGCGGTATGCGTATCTGGGCCTGATTACAGGCACCTGTGTCTTTTCGGTGGCGGCGGGGCTTGGCGAGGTGCTGGTAAGCCCCACCGTGGCGGCTATCCCCTCGGATAACCCTGACAAAGATATGAGCATGCTCCATGCCCTTTATGGCTACGGGTTTGTAGGCGTCGTCCTGATCAGCGCTTTGTTCCTTCGGTTTGTAGGAAAGGAATATTGGATGTATCTGACGTTCTTCTGGGCCGCCCTGCCGGTGGTGGCGTCCCTGCTGCTGACGGGGGCGCCGCTGCCTGATATGGATATGGGGCAGAGCGGAGCGAAGGCGGCCGGTTCAAAGTATCGGACGAAGGGGCTTCTTTTATGCATGGGATGTATCTTTCTGGGAGCCTGTGCGGAGAACACCATGTCCAACTGGGTTTCGGTGTACGCGGAGATCGCGTTGGGGATACCGAAGATATGGGGGGACATCCTTGGCATGTCTCTGTTCGCGGCGTTGTTGGCTCTTACGAGGACGGCGTATGCGAAATACGGGAAGAATATATTCAATGTCTTGATAATCAGTATGTCGGGAGCTGCCGTGTGTTATGTGGGAACCGCGCTTTCCCCGTATGCGGCATTATCCGTGATCGCCTGTGCGGCGCTGGGCATCTGCGCCGCCATGCTCTGGCCGGGAACGCTGATTTTCATGGAAGAAAAAATACCGGCGGCGGGCGTGGCGGCTTATGCTTTGATGGCGGCGGGGGGAGACCTTGGCGCTTCGGTTGCGCCCCAGACCATGGGCATCGTGGTGGACAGCCTTTCTCGCACAAGGTGGGCGGAAACGCTTGGCGGCACGCTGTCCCTGACGCCGGAACAAGTGGGGTTCAAGGCGGGGATGCTGATTGCGGCTGTGTTCCCGGTTTTGGGCGTTTTTCTTCTGGCATATATGAAAAAATATTTCAAAAGTTGATTGTTTTTCTCCCAATTCGGCTTCCTGTTCCCGGATGAATGTAAGGAATAAACGGTACGGTTCGATTATGCAAATTTCTGTCTGGCAGAGTGGAGGTGGATTTCAATCCTCTGAAAATGTCTTGCGAGCCTGACTGGAATCCAATGTGGGAAGAGTGGCACTGCTATTGTTCTCCGTTAAGAATTTATAAGCAGGATTATGAACTTTTGCTTGGCTATTTCAACAAAATATATCCTGTCAAAGATGCCTTTGACGGAACATTAGAACCGGTTTTTGACGTGTGTTTTTGTAATTGGATTGGGAAAAGGGATTGGTATAGGCTCATAGATGAAATAGAGCGGGATCTGAACAGTGTTAGTAACGGGAAAAGGGGATTGTTCACGGATTTTCTTGCATGGGTCAAAAGGGCGCTTAAGCATACATCTGTTATTATAGTTGAGGGGAATTTGTGAATACACATTTGTTTTAAGCCTGGGGGCTTTGGGGACAGAAGGTCGAATTGGGATTTATTTTTAGGGTGGTTGTCGTGGGATTTTGGGGTGGATTTGGGAATGAAGGACGATTGGAAGTGGGGGAGGGGAGAAAGGGAGGAGGTGCGTTCCATGGAAGAGCATTCCGATAAAGGCACCCTGTTTTTCTATGGGCTTCCGGCATATGGGCATACGCTTTCCAACCTGTACCTGGCAGGGCGGCTGGCGGGGGCAGGCTTTCGGGTGGTCTATTATTCTGCGGAGCCATTTCGGGAGAATATAGAGGAAAACGGCTGCGAATACCGCGCCTATCCTATGGACTGGGCGGCGCTGGATCTGACGGATGGGGAGCGCATCCTGAAGCTGTACCGTCTTGTCCTGGAGTATACCTGGAGGATGTTGCCCAAGCTTCTGGAACAGGCGGAGGAAGAGCGTCCCTGTGGAGTGATTTTTGACTCTCTGGCTCTGTGGGGAAGGGCTGTGGGACAACTGCGCGGCGTGCCTTCCTTTGCCTTTTACAGCATCGCGGCCATTGACTGGATATGGGGGTTCCCGCGGGTGCGGGGAGGAGGCGGTGCTCCGGCGGATTCGGCTGGCTCGCCCGCTGGGTTCCGGAAATATGGCAGTGAGGAACATAGAGAGGGGATAACGGCAGGTGCATCTGGCTTTTTTGCCATGTTCCGGAAACCCGGCAATGCGGAGCGTGAACACGGCATAACGGCAGGTGCATGCGCCCCTCCTGCCAGGATTTGGAAACCCGGCAGTGAGGAGCGTGAAGATGGCATAACGGCAGGTGCATGCGCCCCTCCTGCGATTCGGAAACGCGGCAGTGAGGAGCGTGAAGATGGCACGGCTGTAGGTGCATGCGCCCCTCCTGCCAGGATTCGGAAACACAGCAATGAGGAGTGTAGAGAGGGTATAGCTGCAGATGCATCCGGCTTTTATGCCAGGATTCAGAAACCCGGCAAAGCGGAGCGTAGAGACGGTGCAGCCACAGATGCCCCCGGTGCTACAGCCAGGCTTCGGAAACATAGCCATGGGGAGAGGACAGGAGGCCGGCCTGCTAAGGACAGGGCTGGCCTGTCTGTGGGTTTATGGAAATACGGCCATGAGAACGGGGATGCCCGGCGCTTTCCGGTCAGTCCATGGGGAAAAGGCCTGGGAGCATATGCCCCCGGGTTTTCGGCGGATTTCCTGCGGTATGCGGGGGAAATCCCCGGGGCGGCTGCATATGCAAAGAGGCTGCGGAAGCGATACGGGCTGCGGGATCTGGGGCTTCTGCCGGTGCTGATGAACCGGGGCGACTACAATCTGTGCGGCTACGCCAGGCTGTTCCAGCCGGGCGGGAGGGGCTTCGGAGGGGAGTACCGGTTTGTCGGGCCTTTGTCCGTCCACAGGAAGATTGGGCAGCAGAATGATTTTTCCTGCTGGGACGAAGATGTATCCACGCCGCTTATCTACATATCTCTGGGCACTGTCTTCCACCGGAATGAAGAGTTCCTGAGGACAGTGGTGGAGCAGCTGGGGCTGCGGACTGGGAACCGGCTGACGGAAAGGCTGGAGAAAACGGGAGGAGGATGCCCTGCCGGTTTGGGAGGAGGGCGCTCCCGTGGGGAATCTTTCCGGGTGGTTCTGGTCTGGAGCGGGGACGAAACCCGCGCCTTTCCGGAGAATTTTACGGTGCGTCCTTTCGTGAACCAGAATGAAATATTAAAACACGCCGCTCTCTTCATCACGGCCGGCGGCATGAACAGCCTCCATGAGGCGCTGTATTTCGGGGTGCCATGCCTGATGTGCCCCCAGCAGGGAGAGCAGCGGCTGAACGCAAGGCGGTTTGAGCGGCTGGGGTTCGGGAAGATATTGCAAGATCCCCGAAAGCTTCGGCGGGAAGCATGGAAGTGCATGGAGCTGAAGAAGGGCTGGGACGAGAAGCTGAGAAAGCGGCTGACAGGTGTCTGCGTGGGCAAGGCGCTGGAGCTTATTGAAGCGGTGTGCACAGACCGGGATGGCATGGGTGATGCGGAAAATTGAATGAAAACCCTAATCCTCCAGCTATGCTGGGGAGAATAGAGTAAGCGGAAGCGGAGAGGATACCATAAAAAGCCTCCTGTGATACAATGAGTAAGGTCTGGGCAATAGGCTACTACGTAGCAACAATAGGCAATCTGACAGAAGAAGCAATTAAGAAGTACATTGCGGAGCAGTCAGAAGAGTCAAGAAAAGAAGATAGTGAAGGAGCCGTTTTTTAGCGGTAGCCAGTAAAAGAGCTTGCGACACCCGCCTTTCAGGTGCGCGAGTATTAAAGGCCCCTTGGGGGGCCTCTGGTCAACCCCCACTTGAAGTGGGGGGTGGTGACTTAGTCTAAGCCGCCCCGATTTCATGTGAAACCAGGGCGACCACTTAAGCGTGCTGTTTTTGCTGGTAAAGGGCGGTTAAGGAATCCTGAAGCACCTGAGAAAAGTTAATATGATTATTTTCGGCAAAGGTGTTGAGCCATGCGGGAATGGTAAGATTTTTTCTTACAGCTTTTTCACCATACTTTTCAGCATAGGCATCCATATCCAGAACTAACATGCTTACGAAACCACCATCTTCCGGGATAATGTTTTCCAATGGGCTTGCTTCGGGTGCGGGCTTTCCATCCTCCAGTTCGTCAAGAACCCAGCCCGATGCGGCATCAGTACCCATAAGGATAGCTTCGGCCAATGTGCTGCCTTCACTGACACAGCCGGGAAGATCTGGAACTTCAACGGTATATCCTCCTTTTTTTTCTTCACAGGGATAGAAACAAGCGGGATAAGTCAATTTCATAGAAGAAACCTCCTTTATAGTGTTGCGGTGCAGGCTTTACAGTCCTGCCTGCTTCAAAATAGATTTAATCTCTCAGGGTCTAATTCCCCGCAGCTCTGCTGCGTAAGGAAACTTTGCCCTAAACTTGAAAAGGTGGTATACTAAAGGAAAAAGGAGAAATTGTGGGATGAGTGAGTATATACACAATATGAATAAAACAAAGAAAATGAAAATGATTATCCTCATCGGATGCATTGCCTTTTTGGGGCTTGCAGCTTATTTTGCATGGAAGACGGCTCACGGCAAAACCGCGGATGACGCAGTGCGCTTTGCAGAGGAATATACCCAGGTTACGGAAGACAATGTCTTTGTATACAGGAGTGTGGAGGAGATACTGGACCTGATGAGGAGCGGAACGGGAATCGTCTACCTGGGTTACCCGGAATGCGGCTGGTGCCAGGCCTATGTTCCTTATCTGAATGAGACAGCCCGGGAAAAGGGCATTCGGGAGATTTGGTACTGTAATACCAAAGAAGTAAAAGAGAATGACATGGACAAGTATTATGAACTGATCGATCAGCTGGATGGATATCTTCAATATACCGATACAGGGGAGCAGTGGATCTATGTGCCCAATGTATCCTTCCACATTGACGGGAATCTGATCGGCAATGATTACGAGACGTCAAAAGATACCCATGATCTGACAGATCCGGAAGAGTACTGGACGGAAACGGAAGTACAGGAGCTGAAGCACACATTAGCCGGCTATATGGAGCAGGTTCTGGAGGAAATGAAGTAAGGGATGGTTTTCCGTGGTGTACAGACCGGTCTGCCCAGGCTTCCGGGATACGGGATGCTGTGTTGTGAAGGGAACACCGGTCAGGGGATCGAAAAATAAAGGATGCAGAAAGGGACGAAGCGGAGATGCGGGTTTTTTTGATTTTATTTATACTGCTGTGTTTTTCGGCCTGCGGCAGGACTGATGAACCCCTGCAGGTGGAGTTCTATTATGAGAATGTATGCGCTTCCTGCGAGGGGGACGCGGATTTTTATGCATTGTACAACAGATGTATATCGCCCGAGGAGAAGGAAGGACTGGATGTGGAGATTGTCACTTACAATGTGTTTATGGCTTCCTCTATGGAAAGGTATGCAGAGCGGGCCGGACAATTGGGGATACCTGAGGGTACGTCTCTGCCAGTTCTGATTATCGGAGAAGAGTGGTTTTGCGGATATGAGGAGATGGAGGAGTCGCTGTATCGGGTTCTGGTAGAGAAGCGGGGGCTGTAAAATAGAAATATTGGTATCACTCAGGACTTTGCTGTTCATTGTATCCTGAACGAATTATAAACAATTACGGAACATTTTATGAATAAAAAGAAAACGAAAAAATATTACGTATGGAAAGAAAAGTGTCCGGTGTGATGCTGGATACGGCGCTGACAAAGCCGGGGGATGGTTCGGGCCATCAGGATGATATCCATGAGATCATTCTGCCGGAGGAAGAGTTTGACACGGAGCAGCCCCTGACCTGTACGGCGGAACCCGTCACGGAAGAGGCGGCACAGACACAGGAAACGCCGGAATTTGACTTTGAGAAAATACAGATCCGTGGTGTGCACCAGGTGAATATAAACGATGGCAGGGAAGAGAAATGGCAGACGGAGGACCGGGCGCTGGAGCCCTGGGATCCGTCCGCGGACAGTGCCGCGGAGGAAGAAAATCCGGTGGAGGAAAGTACACCGGGAGGGGATTTTTTCTGGAACGGAGACGAAGATCCTGCGAAAGAGGAGCTTTTATTTGCCCGGGAAGTATCGGAGCCAGTCCCCGTTTCTTCCGTCACAGTGCCGGAAGAAACGGTGCGGGATGGTGGATATGAGGATCCAGTAACGGAAAGCGCCGCCCCGCCGGCCGGGGAGGTGACTCCGGAAGAGGAAGAGACAGACGGCGGGGAAGTCCCGCAGAATATACCGGACAGGGCAGATTCCCGCCCCAGGGCCGTTTGCCCCGGGAAAACGGGGGCCAGTCCGGAAATGTTTCCGGCAGTCCCGGGGGCCGGAAACCCCAGGAGACAGATTCCCGGAAACCGGTGTCCAATGTACCGAAAAAATACATGTTTCCTCCCATATCCCTGCTGGAGAAAGGTGCCGCAGTCACCGGGGATTCCGCCCGTGAACTGAAGGAGACGGCAATGCGCCTTCAGCAGACCTTAAATACTTTCGGGGTGAAAGTGACCATAACAAACATCAGCCAGGGGCCCAGTGTGACCCGGTATGAACTGCAGCCGGAGCAGGGCGTGAAGGTTTCCAAAATTGTGGGACTTTCGGATGATATCAAACTGAACCTGGCGGCCATGGATATCCGTATCGAGGCGCCGATTCCCGGCAAGGCGGCTATCGGCATAGAGGTTCCCAACAAGGAAAACATGCCTGTGGCCCTGCGGGATTTGCTGGAGACGAAAGAATTCAGGGAATTTCCCTCCGACATTGCCTTTGGGGTGGGGAAGGATATCGCGGGCCAGACGGTAGTGGCAGATATCGCGAAAATGCCCCACATGCTCATTGCAGGAGCCACGGGATCCGGCAAATCTGTCTGTATCAACACCCTGATCATGAGCATTTTGTATAAGGCCCATCCGGATGACGTCAAGATGATCATGGTGGACCCGAAGGTAGTGGAACTGAGTATTTACAACGGAATTCCCCATCTGCTGATCCCTGTGGTGACGGATCCCAAGAAGGCATCCGCAGCCCTTCACTGGGGTGTCACAGAGATGGACGACCGCTATCGGAAATTTGCGGAATGCGGCGTGAGGAACCTGAAAGAATACAATAAAAAAGCGGAAGCCAGAAGGAGCAGGGGAGAGGCGGACGCGCCTGCCAGACTTCCGCAGATTGTCATCATTGTGGACGAACTTGCGGACCTGATGATGGTCTGCCCCGGGGAGGTGGAGGCGCATATCTGCCGTCTGGCCCAGCTGGCCAGGGCATGCGGAATCCATCTGGTCATTGCGACCCAGCGGCCCAGCGTGGACGT
>OFFT01001170.1_pt1 | contig 16231 bp, 14 predicted proteins | sample 1521581 | NCBI WGS metagenome assembly OFFT01 (sample SAMEA3504084, study PRJEB24116) | mouse gut metagenome | biome: mouse gut; feature: mouse-associated habitat; material: faeces | place: Denmark | collected 2011
CGAAGGAGGAGCCGGAGATACAGACCGTGGAGTTCCCGGAGGATAAGGAGGAGATGTCGCCGGAGGAGATGCTGGCGGAGAACCTTCCCACGGAAAGCCCGGAGCCCACGCCTGCGCCCACCCCGGAGCCCACACGGAATCCCGGGGACGGCGGGGACACTTACGTGCCGCTGGGGGAAGAGCAGGTGCAGGACATCCTGTCCCAGGTCACCTTCGACCTGAATCATTATAAGCAGCTGTACACGGCCCTCCACGACTATGGAAACGAGCTGGGCCGCAGCGTCGTGACGGTGACGGCGGTGACCTCCAACCTGGACTGGTTCAACAGCGTGCAGGAGCGCAGGAACCAGTGCTCCGGCGTCATCATTTTCGAAAACGGCATGGAGCTTTTGATTCTGACGGATTATTCCGCCATCAGGTCCGCGGAAAGGCTGCTGCTGACCTTCTATGACGAATCCCAGACAGGGGCCCAGCTAAAGCAATATAATGATGCCACCAATCTGGCGGTGCTTTCGGTGCCGTTGGAGGAGCTGAGCGACGCGGTAAGGGGCGGGACAGGGAATGCGCAGGACGGTTTCGAAGCGGGGGTCCAGGACAATCCGACAGGCGCGGGCGCTCCGGGCAATCAGAATCCGGATGCCCCGGAAGATGAGAACCCGGACGAGCCGGGAGACCTGGGCGCTTCGGGCAGCCCGGGCCAGGGGAACACAGGGGCCCAGGATTCGGGCGGCCAGACAGCCCGGAATCCGGAGGAACCGGAGAGCGGGCTCCCCATCGTGGAATTCGGATACTCCAATGCGAAGAGTCTGGCCGGGACGCCGGTCATCGCCGTGGGCAGCCCCATGGGAACCAGCAATTCCCTGAGCTACGGCATGATAACCGCATCCGGCACCACCGTATCCACAGCGGACAGGAACTACCGGATTCTGCTGACGGACATCAGCGGAAGCCAGAACGCCAGCGGCGCCCTGTTCGATTTGCAGGGGAAGATGATCGGATTCATCACGAATCACAGGACAGGCTCGGACATGAAGAACCTGATCATGGCCTATGGCATCACGGATCTGCAGAGGACTGTGGAGAAGATGTCCAACGGGGCGGAGATCGCCTATCTGGGCATCCGGGGGGAGGATGTGCCCCGGGAGGTCAACGCGGAGCTTGGGATCCCCTTCGGGGCCTATGTGGAGGAATTCGACATGGATTCCCCGGCCATGCGGGCCGGTATCCAGCGGGGGGACGTGATTACGGCCATCGGGGAGAAAAGCGTATCCGGCTTTATGGAATACAGCAACGCGCTGATGGACCTGGAGCCCGGGCAGACGGTGGAGGTCACAGTCATGCGGCAGGCCCAGGAAGAATATAAGGAAATGAAGTTCAATATTGAGTTGGGAGGAGTCAGGTAAATGAAATTCATCAGAGATCTGAAGGAGGGGGACAGGATTTCCGACATCTACCTCTGCAAGCATAAACAGGCGGCAGTGACCAAGAACGGGAAATCCTATGAGAACGTGATCCTGCAGGACAAGACAGGCGTCATCGACGCAAAGGTCTGGGAGCCGGGCAACCCGGGCATCGGGAACTACGACACCCTGGACTACATCGATGTCTGCGGCGATGTGAACAGCTTCCAGGGCTCGCTGCAGGTCAGCATCAAGCGGATCCGGGTCTGCCGGGAGGGGGAATACGATCCGGCGGACTATCTGCCGGTGAGCGCAAAGGACAACGACAAGATGTACGCGGAGCTTCTGGACATGGTGGACAGCATCCGGAATCCCTGGCTGAAACAGCTCCTGGAGTCCTTTTTCCTGGCTGACGATGAATTTGTCAGAAAATTCCGCCATTCTTCTGCCGCAAAAACGGTGCACCATGGGTTTGTAGGCGGATTATTGGAGCATACTTTAAGTGTGGCGAAGCTGTGCGGCTACTATTGCGGCGCGTATCCGATTCTGAACCGGGATCTCCTGCTGACGGCGGCCATGTGCCATGACATCGGCAAGGTGAAGGAGATTTCCCCTTTCCCGGAAAACGACTACACGGATGACGGCCAACTGCTGGGGCATATCGTCATGGGCTCCCAGATGGTGGCGGAGAAGGCGGCGGCAATCCACGGCTTCCCCCATGGGCTGCTGGCCCAGGTACAGCACTGCATACTGGCCCACCACGGGAAATACGAGTACGGCTCGCCCAAGCTTCCGGCGCTGATGGAGGCCCTGGCGCTGAACTACGCGGATGACACGGACGCGAAGCTGGAGACCTTCAAGGAGATACTGGAGAACAACAGCGGGAACCAGGGGTGGCTGGGGTACAACCGGCTGTTCGAGTCCAATCTGCGGGCTACCAGAGAATAGGGACATACGGTTTCGGGCAAAGAATGAAGGACATGCTTAAGAGCAGGATTTGAGAGGAAGTCTTAAATATAGAAGGAATGCCCGCAAAGGGCGCGTGGAGGTGCAAGATGAAGGTGACGGACGATATTTTGTATGTAGGCGTGGACGATCACGAGGTGGATCTGTTCGAGGGGCAGTATCAGGTGCCTGGCGGGATGGCCTACAATTCCTATGTGATACTGGACGAGAGGATTGCGGTGATGGATACCGTGGACGCGGGGTTCGGCGCCCTGTGGCTGGGGAACGTGGAGGCGGCCCTGGGAGGGCGCAGGCCGGATTACCTGGTGGTGCAGCATATGGAGCCGGATCACTCGGCCTGTATCCCCCTTTTCCTGGAAAAGTATCCGGAGGCCCAGGTGGTGGCTACCGCCCCGGCCTTTAAGATGATGGACCAGTTCTTCTCTCTGGGGGCTGAGGTGAAGCGGATGCCCGTGGCAAACGGGGCGGAGCTGGATCTGGGGCGGCATAAGCTGAGCTTCGTGTGCGCGCCCATGGTGCACTGGCCCGAGGTGATGATGACCTATGACCCGGCGGACAAGGTGCTGTTCTCGGCGGACGGCTTCGGGAAGTTCGGGGCTCTGGACGTGGAGGAGGACTGGGCGGATGAGGCCAGGCGGTATTATATCGGCATCGTGGGGAAGTATGGCCCCCAGGTGCAGAACGTGCTGAAGAAGGCGGCGGGGCTGGAGATCCGGAAGATCTGTCCGCTCCACGGGCCTGTGCTGGAGGAGAACCTGGAGTATTATCTGGGGCTGTATGACAAATGGTCTTCCTATGAGCCGGAGGAGGACGGCGTGGTAGTGGCGTATGCCTCTGTGTACGGGCACACGAAAGCGGCGGCGGCCCGTCTGGCGGAGGAGCTGCGCGACAGGGGCGTGACAGTGGCCGTCTACGACCTGGCCAGGGACGACATGGCGGCGGCAGTGGCGGACGCTTTCCGCTACAGCAAGCTGGTGCTGGCCTGCAATACCTACAATATGAGCGTCAATCCCTTCATGCACCAGTTCCTCACGGTGCTGGCGGAGCACAGCTATCAGAAGCGCACGGTGGGGCTGATCGAGAACGGCTCCTGGGCCCCTGTGGCGGCCAAGGCCATGCGGGGGATGCTGGAGAAGTGCAAGGAGATCACATTTGCGGAAAATACGGTGACAGTGCTGTCCGCCATGAAGCCCCAGAATGAGGAGCAGATAAAGGCGCTGGCGGCGGAGCTGGCGTAGGCAACAGGGATAGCCGTGAAACGGTGAGAAAGATAACGGGAAAACAAATATGAGATTTCAGAAAAACGAACTCGCTGTGGTGACGATTGAGGACATGGGAAGCGACGGCTTCGGCATCGGGAAGGTGGACGGCTTTGCGCTGTTCGTCAAGGATGCCGTGGTGGGCGACAGGGTGGAGGCGAGGATTGTAAAGAGCAAAAAGAATTATGCCTATGCGCGGCTGGAGAAGGTCATTGAGCCTTCTCCTTTTCGCGTGGAGCCGAAATGCCCCTGCCACAGGCAGTGCGGGGGATGCCAGCTCCAGGCCCTCTCCTATGAGAAGCAGCTGAGCTTCAAGCAGGATAAGATACGCAACAGCCTGATTCGCATCGGGGGCTTTGCGCCGGAGGAGGTTGACCTGTGGATGGAGCCTATCGTGGGGATGGAGGAACCCTTCCGCTACCGGAACAAGGCCCAGTATCCCGTGGGCAGGGACAGGGAGGGGAACGTGGTGGCCGGGTTCTACGCGGGGCGGACACACAGCATCATCGCTAATACCAACTGCCTGCTGGGGCCGGTGGAGTACGAGGCCGTCATGGAGCGGGTGCTGGAGTACATGCGGGAGAATAACGTCAGCGCCTATGACGAGACTGACGGAACCGGGCTGGTGCGGCATGTGCTGATTCGCAAGGGGTTTGCCAGCGGGGAAATCATGGTCTGCCTGGTAATCAATAAGAAAATGACGGAAGTGTCATTTGAGGCGGCGAAGGAAAAGGAATCCCGGAGAAGGAACGGCTGGACGTGCATTGCACCCGAAAAAAAGCCAGGGGAGACAGGAACCACATCTGCCGGAGAGCAGAGCAGACGGCCAGGGAAGCTGGATTCGGGGAAAGAGATTGCGGGGGAAGGACGGGAAGTCGAAAGCCGCGAATCCACGGGGAGCTTTCAGGGGGATTTCCTGCCCGGGCAGGACAGGCTCCTGCGGAAGCTGGCTGAGATAGAGGGCATGGCCAGCATCTCCGTGAGCATCCAGACCGAACGCACCAATGTGATCATGGGCAAGGAGATACATACCATCTGGGGGAAAGACTGCATCACGGACACCATCCGCGCCCGGGACATGGAGCGGGAAGGCTGGCCCTACACAGGGCGGGAGCTGACCTTCCACATCTCGCCGCTGTCCTTCTACCAGGTGAACCCCGTCCAGACGGAGAAGCTCTACAGCCTTGCCCTGGAGTACGCCGGGCTCACCGGACAGGAGACGGTGTGGGATCTGTACTGCGGCATCGGCACCATCTCGCTGTTCCTGGCGGACAAGGCGAAGCAGGTCTACGGCGTGGAAATCGTGCCCCAGGCCATCGCTGACGCCAGGGAGAACGCGGTGCGCAATGGCATCTCCAACGCGGAGTTCTTCGTGGGGAAGGCGGAGGAGGTGCTGACGCAGGTTCCGGAGGGGGACGGGGCAGGGCAGCATCCGGACCTGGTGGTGGTGGATCCGCCCCGGAAGGGCTGCGATGCGGACTGCCTGGCGGCTATATTGGAGGCAGGGCCGGAGAGGGTGGTCTATGTGAGCTGCGATCCGGCTACCCTTGCAAGGGACTTGCGGGTGCTCTGCGATGGTGGGTACGTGGTGGAACGGGTGCGGGGGGTGGATCAGTTCGGGATGACCGTACATGTGGAGACGGTCTGTTTGATGTCAAGAGTCGAAGGAAAATAGGCGCGAAAGCCCGCTAATACTGCGGTTTTCGGGTAATCGGGCAAATTTGGCATCGGGCAGGGCGAACGCTTCTCGGTAACTTATCCAAGGGCAAAAAGGCTCGAAAAGTGTGAGAGTTGAGTTGCCACGATAGATGTCACTATGTTGAGTTGCCGAGTTAGATGTCGGGGAGTTGTGGCTGTGAGATAGATGTCAGGAAAAATAGGAGGAAGCGTTATGCCTTTTGATTATAAGAAAGAGTATAAGGAATTCTACATGCCAAAGAACAAACCGTCTATTGTGATGGTTCCGAGCATGAATTATATAGCAGTTCGCGGACATGGTGATCCGAACGCGGAAGATGGAGAGTACAAGCAGTCTATCGGGCTGATCTATGGCATTGCATTTACTATAAAGATGAGCAAAAAAGGCAATCACCAGATTGATGGTTATTTCGATTATGTTGTCCCGCCTCTGGAAGGCTTCTGGTGGCAGGACGGTGTCGCCGGGATCGACTATGCTCACAAAGAGAACTTCGAGTGGATCTCCGTCATTCGTTTGCCCGATTTCGTCACAAAGGCTGATTTCGACTGGGCGATTGAGGAGGCTGCCAATAAGAAAAAGACAGACTTCTCAAAGGTTGAATTTCTGACCTATGATGAGGGTTTGTGCGTTCAGTGTATGCACATCGGTTCTTATGACGATGAACCTGCCACTGTTGCACTTATGCATGAGTATATGGAGCAGCAGGGCTATGTTCTGGATATTACAGAGCAGCGTTTGCATCACGAAATTTATCTGAGTGATGCCAGAAAGGTTGCGCCGGAGAAGTTAAAAACGGTGATCAGACATCCTATAAGGAAAGCGTGACAAGAATGAATGTAAAATTGGAAAAGTGGACACAAGAGTTTAAGCCTGAGCTTATAAAGATTTGCAATGAAGTGGATCGCTCCTATCTGTCAAACCGATTACCCTATCCTTATACCGAGGAATCAGCGGACTGGTGGTTAGGAATGGTATCTGAGCACGATGGAAAGGACGGTATTTTTCGAGCAATTGTGGCTGATGGTAAAATTGTCGGAAACATCTCAGTCGAGCAAAAATCAGATGTCTACTGCAAGGACGGAGAGATTGGGTATCTGCTCTTGACAGATTGCTGGTCAAAGGGAATCATGACAGAAGCTGTTCGTCAGATTTGTGCCGCAGCCTTTTTGGAATTAGATATCATCCGCATCACAGGGCTTGTATATGCTCCGAATGTGGCATCACAGAGAGTGCTGGAGAAAAATAGCTTTATACGGGAAGGCACGCAGAAAAGTGCTGTTTATAAAAATGGGCAAATTTATGATTTGTTTCTATTGGAAAATTCATAGCATCCTGCAGGAAGGAACAGGGCATGACTCAGGCAGTCCTTGCCGAGAAGCTCGGAATCAGTGACCGGGCAATATCAAAATGGGAGACTGGAAAGTCTATGCCGGATTCCGGGATTATGTTGGATCTGTGTGAACTTCTGAAAATTAACGTCAACGAACTCCTGTCGGGCAAAAGAATTATGGCAGAAGCATATGACAAATGGGCAGAAGAAAACCTGCTGGCAATGAGGCGAGAGGTTGAAGAAAAGAACAGGCAGATGCTTCAGACGGAATACTGGATTGCGTTTCCTGCCGTCATTGCCGGACTGATCATGGTGTTTGTGGCTTCATTTATAGAGATGCCAATCTGGCTGCGAATTGCACTTATCGTGGTTGCTCTCATAATGATTTTTACGGTCGCTTTTATCGCCGTGTGCATTGAGCAAAAGGCTGGATACTATGAATGCCAGAATTGCCACCACAGATATGTTCCTACATACTGGCAGACAAATCTTGCTATGCACATGGGACGGACAAGGTATATGAAATGCCCGGAGTGTGGAAAAAGAAGCTGGCAGAAAAAAGTTCTTACAAAAGAAGAGTAAGACAGACTAAGGCTCCCCACTACCGGCAAATGCGTCGGTGGCGAGGAGCCTTTTTATGCCTCTATATCGATTGTAATGCCGGACTTAAATTCCACGGTGAAGTGATTCTCGAATACGGTGATCTTCTCGATGAGCTTTTTGACCAGAGCCTCATCGAACTCTGTGATGTCTGTTTCCTGACCGGCGATGAAGTCCTGCAGCTCTTTGATCCGGTTCATGGCTTCTTCCCGGTGATGACTGTCTATCTCGGATTTTTCCTTCTGGTCGCGGAGCCGAAAAATCTCATCGGCGATGGCATCGTAGTCCTGCTTGTTATTTGCCTTCTTGATGAGCTCTTTTTGCAGTTCCTCCAGCCTCGCTTGAATGCCGTCCGGTGAGAGGGTGTCAGCGCTCACCACGGCCTTGGCAATGTTCTGCTGTAAGGTTTTAAGGAAAAAGTCCCGCTCGGTAAGAATCTGATTGAAGGCCTTGACGGTGACCTCCTGCAGCAGGAGTTCGTTTACCGTCCGGTTGGTACAGTTCTTTTCAGCGGAGGTGGGCTCTAAGCGGCTGATGCAGCGCCAGACAATGGATTTGCAGCCGTGGTTGTTCCAGTGAACGCGTCTGTAAAGCTCACCGCAGTCTCCGCAGAAGACCATCTGTGCAAAACAGTGATTGCAGGAGAAGCTGCGTTTCTTGCCTGTCGGGCTGACATGGACTACCCGGCGACAGACAAGCTCCGCCTGCACCTGCATGAAGATCTCCTTTGGAATGATTGCTTCGTGGTCGCCTTCGACATAGTATTGAGGAACGGTGCCGTTATTCTTGATGCGTTTCTTTGTCAGGAAGTCTGTGGTGTAGGTCTTTTGAAGCAAGGCGTCACCCATGTATTTCTCGTTGCGAAGAATTTTGTTGATGGTGCTGGTGTGCCATTTTGTCTTGCCAGCGCCGGTGAGGATGCCGTCAGCCATAAGCCCGTCGGCAATTTTATCCATGCTGGAGCCTTCGAGGTATTCCCGGTAGATGCGCTTTACGATTTCTGCCTGCTCCGGATCAATGCTCAGGTGCCCGCTGTCATCTTTGGTGTATCCGAGGAAGCGATTGTGGTTGACCTGCACCTTGCCTTGCTGGTAGCGGTATTGGAGTCCCAGTTTGATGTTCTGACTCATTGACTGGCTTTCTTGCTGGGCAAGGCTCGCCATGATCGTGATTAGCACCTCGCCCTTTGCGTCCAGTGTGTTGATGGCTTCCTTCTCAAAGTATACAGGTATGTTCTTATCCTTCAGCTGCCGGATGTATTGCAGGCAGTCGAGAGTGTTTCTGGCAAATCGGCTAATGGACTTGGTGATGATCATGTCGATATTTCCTGCCATGCACTCATCGATCATTCGGTTGAATTCGTCACGCTTTTTTGTGTTGGTGCCGGAGATGCCGTCGTCTGCGAATATGCCCGCCAGCTCCCATTCCGGATTCTTTTGAATGTACTCGGTGTAGTGTGTGACCTGAGCCTCGTAGCTTGTTTCCTGTTCTTCGGAATCCGTGCTGACGCGGCAGTAGGCTGCAACACGGAGCTTTTTCTGAGCTGATTGTTTTACTGTATTTCCGACCTGCCGTCTGGCCGGAATCACCATAACATTTCCCATTAGCTTACCTCGCTTTCAATGAGGCTGTAGAGGTATTCTGCCTGCAGCCTTGGATCTTCATAGTGTTGCTCTGCCGCCAACATGCGAAAGCCGGTAGGAGGCGCTACAGGTTTTGCGTTCTTTTTTCTGTTCAGCCTGCCAAGTTTCCCGGCGCGTTCAAGACGGATAGCAGCAGCTTTATCGTAGGTTTCCTGATCGATGATAGCCGGGTAAAAATCGTCTCCAAGGTAGTGTCTGTTTTCCATTAGGCGCTTTGCCGTACCGTGGTAGGTTTCAATGCCCGCAGCGGCAGCAGCCTTGGCCAGTGCCATCCCGGAGATGTAATTCTCGTAGAGCTTTCGTATCTTTTCGGCTTCATCCTCTTTAATCGTGGCGCAGCCATTTTCTATGATGTAGCCGTAGGGTGTATGTCCCATATCTTCACATCCTTTCCCGAAGTTTAAGACCGCATTTTAGTTCGAAGCACACTTCGTTTCTGGAGCGGACAATGATGCGGTTCACATATTCTTGAAACAGGTCATCATCGAATTCCTGAAGTATCCCGCCTTTTTCTGTAAAGTGCAGAAGCGCTGTAGTTGCGGTGACCTTTGTTACATCTCCGGAAACAGCGTTTTTTAAGGCGTTGATCTCATCCCGGAAACTGTCCGCCTGCGAAAGCAACTCGTTCGTTTCTTTGTTGAAAAGGATCGGGTCGATGATGCCCTGTATCATGAGCTTTGTCAGCGTCTCGCGCTTTTCTGTGTTCTGCGCCAATAAGGTCTGTATTTCCTGAATGCGCCGAAGCGAGTCATCAGACGATGTGTTTTTCAATGCGTCTACATATGGCTTTAGAATAATTCTGTGAGCATAGATCAGTTTGTTCATCATGGTGATGAAAGCCTGCTTCAGATCTTCATCTTTCACAAAAAGCATGTGGCATTTATTCTTATCCTTGATGTGGGTATTGCAGCACCATGCAGCGTATTTGTACTCGGTGCAGCTGTGAATCCGCCGCTTAAAGGTATCGCCGCACTCGCCGCAGATGATCTTCCCGGAGAAGGTGTAGCGATTCTGGTATTTGTCACTTCCTTTGACGACACCTTTTTCCGTCGCCCGCTGATGAATGAAAGCGTGAGCCGCTTCAAAGTCCTCCCGGCTGATGATTGCCTCGTGATGATCCTTGACCAAGTATTGTGTCTGCTCGCCGTGGTTGTTGTGCCGGACAAAGCGTGAATCCGAGTAGGTTTTCTGGAAAAGGCAGTCGCCGACATACTTCTCATTGGAAAGCATCCCGCGAATGGTTGTGGCCGTCCAGCGTCCGTTTCGCTTGGTAGGAATGCCGCGCCGGTTCAGTTCGTCCGCAATGGCGTGGGTACCTTTGCCGGAGAGCAACGCTGCGAAGATTTCTTTTACTACAGCCGCCTGCTCCGGATTGATGATCATCTGCTCACCATCCCAATCGTAGCCGTAGGGTGGGTAGCTGACTTTATAGGTGCCGCTCTCGAATCGCTTCTGGATTGACCACTTGTTATTTTCCGATATGGAAACAGACTCGCCTTCGGCCATGCTGGAGAGGATTGCCAGAAAAAGCTCGCTCTCCATTGAGCCGGTGTTGATGTTTTCTTTCTCAAAATAGATGGGAATGTGCAAGGCGAGCAGCTTTCTTACAAGCTCTAAGCAGTCCGTTGTATTCCGGCTGATGGATTTTGTAATAACAAAGTCCACTTTACCGGCCTTGCAGTCGTCAATGAGCCGTAAGAACTCCGGGCGCTTGTCCTTCTTGGTACCGGTAATGCCTTCGTCGTAATAGAGCCCAGCGAACTCCCAGTCATCACGGGATGTGATGTAATTTTCGTAGTGAGTTTTCTGTGCCTCAAGGCTTTCAAGCTGGGCATCGGAATCCGTAGAGACGCGGCAGTAGGCGGCTACCCTGATCTTCTTGAGTTTGACTTTCGAGCTTTCTGTTTCCGCGATTTTCGTAACTTTTTTCAAGGGAAGTCCCTCCTCGTATAATAAGTTTATAGCCAGTCAGAACAGGCTATAGACTTATTCTTTTTTGATATAGATGCAGGATGATTTCTAAGAGGGCTCCCTCTCCATCCCTTCCCATCTATACAGTTAATAGTTACCAGTCTCAGTTCTTTCTACATAGATGTGAGGATATTCTGATGGAGGTCTGGCGGGGTTCTCCCTTTCTCCCATAATGCTGGTTCATCCTGTCCCATCTAATGTTTTGTTGTTTACTACTTTTTACCAGAGCCTCCCGGTGCTATAATGGTTCCCAGTGGAACCTGGGCTAAGGTACTGCTTCGTTCCTCCTGCAAAGCACCCGCTATAGCTCAGAAAGCATGCAGCCCGCACCGCCGTACCTTGACTGCTTACACAAATGCTGCACCGCCAGGTCCAGCCTCCAGCAGGGTATTTCTCCTGGACCAGTGCTGATAACGCGAGGTTGCAGCTGGTACCCCGGGCCGGGATAAGCTTTGGCCCCTGTTCCCCATCCTTATCGGAAAGGTGGTGATTACACATGAAGAAGATAAAGATTGATTACCTGTCAACGCTTTTTGTGGGAATCGACATCGGTTCCCGCACCAACGTCATCTCTGCCCTCAACTTTGACCAGGATTTCCTGATCAAAATGGTTCCGGTGGCTAATGCACAGGGCGGTGCTGAGCAGATGGAGGAAATGGTTGCAGAGGTGCTCTCACAGCACCATGAATTCAAGACCGTCTTCATTGGTCTGGAATCCACTGGTTTTTACGGCGTACATATCGCCAACTACCTCTCCACCTCCGAAAAGCTGGCTCCTTTTTCCACAAAGGTCTACTGCCTTAACCCGAATGAGGTTAAACAGTACAAGAAGTCCTTTAACTCCCTTGACAAAAATGACGGCATTGATTCTTTCGTCATCGCTGATTTTGCAAGGGTCGGGCGCATCCATACCGAACCCTGGCGGGGCGCACAGTACCTTGCCCTCCAGCGGCTTACCAGGCACAGGCTCCATATCACGGAATGCATCGCCAGGGAGAAGACCTACATGCTGAACAACATTTTCCTTAAGTTCAGCGAATTTGCCATGCTCAATAAAGACGAGCATCCTTTCTCTGACAAGTATGGCGCCACGGCCGAAGCCGTCCTGACGGACTACCTCTCCACAGAAGACATTGTGGATGCATCCGTAGATGAGCTGGTTGCTTTTATCAGCTCCAAAAGCCGTGGGCGGATCGCCGACCCTGAACAGACCACTTATCTGCTCCAGAAGGCCGCACAGGACTCCTGCCGGCTGGACCAGTGCCTTTACGAGCCGCTGACCGTTTCGATCGGCTGTTCCTTCAACTGCATCAGCGCCTTTGAAAAAGAACTTAAGGCCATAAACGCCGCCATCCAGAGGGCCGTAAAGGGCCTCAACCCCACGGAATACCAGATACTGACCTCCGTGCCCGGCATCGGCCCGGTCTACGCCAGCGGCATACTTGCTGAGATTGGTACCATCAAGTGCTTTAAGAGCAACGATGCCCTTGCCAAATACTGCGGCATTGTCTGGAGAGAGAACCAGTCCGGGGAGTTCGAGGCAGAAGATACGCCCATGAACAAAGCCGGCAACCGCTACCTGCGGTATTACATGATCGAAGCTGCCGGGAGCGTGATGCTGCACTGCCCGGAGTACAAAGCCTTTTATGACAAGAAATTCGCTGAGGTGAGAACCCATCAGCACAAACGAGCACTCGCGTTGACTTCCCGTAAACTGATACGTATGCTTTTTGGACTGCTGGCCAATGGCAAACTCTACTCTGTGGAAAAGAGTAGGTAATCCATAATAGATACCGAACTTACGTTCTTTCAAGAAGGTAGGTCTATTAAAGTTACCCTTCTTCCAGAAAATCTTTTTTATTTTCCTCTTGACATTTCACCAAATTGCTCGCGTTTCTCACGTTTGAAGTCGTTGATCACCGTCTGGATGGCGACCACTGCCCAAGACAGGACTACGATGCAGAAGCATCCAATCAGGATGTTGCAGAGAAGCGATGAAATCATAACTGTGCTTTCCATAGTTTTGCGCTCCTTTCCTTAATTGAGAAAATCTTCATCGTCATCAGTGGCAAAGTCGGACTCAGCGCTTGCCTTGCCGCCGAGAGGCTCACCGTCGCGGATCTTCTGCAGATTGTTGAGCCCGCAGGCGATTCCCTTATTGCCGGAAGAGTTGAAAGCATAAAACGTGATGCTGGCTCTGCCGTACACGCCGCTGTACACTTCGGAGCGGGTGAGAATCGGATTCAGGTCTGCGTCTACAATGCCGGGTGCAGAGGTTGCATTGGCGTTGACGAAGTAGGCGTTCTTGTAGGCTTCGTCGTCCGGACGCTCTGCATCGCCGTCGCGCAGAGGTGTTTTCAAAACAGAGAGTGCCGGTACGGACTTGCCGTTGCCCTTGAGCTTGGCCTCGCCCTCCTTGTAGGCAGCCTCGATAGCAGCCTGAATCTTGGCGATGGTCTTGGTGTCGGACTTCGGAATAATGAGGCTCACGCTGTACTTGGGAGTGCCTCCGTTGATAGACTTCGGCTCCCAGACATTCGCGTAGCTCCAGCGGGTGTCAACACCGGTGATAACCTTCATGGGATTGCTGATTTTTACATTCTTATTCATTGTCGTTTTCCTCCATAAAAACATTTTTTGCTGTATTCATGGCCGGGCGCTTGTCGCTATCCGGCACAAGTGTGGGTTTGCCCTGTGGCTTTTCAATGTAAGCCGTCAGGAGTTCATCAAAGCGAGACTTGCCGAGGAGCTTCTGCATGGCGGTAATTCCGAGCAGCTTCTTCTCATACGGGTCAAAACCTGCTTTCTCGACCGCGTCAATGACAGCGGCCTCGTTGCTGTATCTGCGGTTGCTGCGTCCTTCGACGAGCTTGAAGCCAGTCCATTCCTTACCGGAGAGAGCCTGCTGCAGGGCGTATTCCTTGATATCGGAAGCCCAGCTGACCAGCTCATCTACCTTGCCGAGAATGACCTCGATCTCGGTATCCGTAAGCAGTGGCGGGAGCTTGAAATCGTGCTGCGCGAGCTTCAGGTTCGCCTCGGCTCTGGCTCGGCACTCGTTCTTAGCTTTGCAGAATCCGCACCATTCACCGTACAGGAAGTTCCCGTCACCGGCAAAAGCCAGATCTGCGGTAGGCTTTAGGACTTCATCCGCCCAGCGGTACAGGTCGTCCTTGCTGATTTCATAAGTGCTGACGTTCTGGCGTCTCGGCTGGTATATGGTCATAGAAACCTGATCGATGTCGTAAATATCATCGAAAAGCTCCAGAGCGCCGAGAGCATAGCACTGCATCTGAGGATTCTCCTCTGCGGAGACCAAGACGCCTAAGCCGTGCTTGTAGTCGATTACCCGGAGCGTGCCGTCTGCGATAATGATGCAGTCGGCGGTTCCAAAGCCCTGTTCTACCCAGCGGGAGAAGTCCACACGCTGCTCGATAAGAACTACCGGATCAGCACAGGTTTCCTTGGCGGCTTCGATCTGCTCCAGCACATATTCGGCATAGCCGGAGGTAGCATCCTCCATCTCCTCGGAATACCACTTGAGGCTGCCGGTCGGATCATCGGCAGGCATACCGAGCGCGGTCTTGAGTTTGTACTCGCCAAGCGCATGGGCGTCAGTGCCTTCCGCAGCATAGTCGCTTCCTTTGTCCTCATAGGTTTCGCAGAGCCTCGCTGACGGCGGACAGTGCAGCCACCTGTCGGAGCTGGACGCGGATAGGATTGCGTGTGCTTTAGCTGCCATTGCCGATCACCTCCGCGTCCTGAAGCAGGGCTTCATAGTTTGCTGGATCGATCTCCGAGAGCTTTGCAGCACCGTACTTTTTAAGCAGGGCGCGTACTTCTGCGGTATGACCGGCGCGGGACTTCTCAGCAAGGATGGCTCTTACATCCTCCAGTTTGAGCTGTGGCTTGGCTTCCTTCTTAACAGGTGTTTTTGCGGGCTCCTGCGTGGAATTGTCATCGCCGGAAAACTGCTGGTAGAGCCAGTCGGCTGCAGCATTAATAGAAGCAGCAGCGGTGCGAAGCTCTTCGATGGTCTGTGCCATTTCTGCCATTTTTGACATTCTCTTTTCCTCCTTCCTCGGATTGGCTTGCGGCAAGGAGTGAGAGGTTCCTTGCCAGTCTGGCGGAAACGTGACTGATGGAATTCAGGAGTTTGATCTCCTCGTTCACGTTGCCGCCGGTGTCTGCGTAACTGCGGTACATCATGTTCACCTCGCTTTCTGAAGGTCTGTTTTCTCTTGCCTTCACCTTCCGCTGGAGATGAACTGTCGATTTGAGCGGAGGATTTTATTAAAAATTTCCGACCACTATCCAAAGGTGGGACAGTGGCCGGAAAGGGTGTGATTCGTGGTCTTGATATTACTTGTTGCCGGTAATCCTGCGCAGGTCAGTGCGATACTTCTTCATCTGATCCGCGAAGGTCTTCTGCGGACGACCAAGTTCTCTTGCAATGGCACGGTCGGAGATGCCTTCCGGGTGATCCTTCCAAAGCTGGATGATGATATCGGCCTCCGGATCAAGCTCACGCAGTCTGGCAAAGAGCTGCACTAAGAGCATACGGTCGGCGATGACTTCCTCCATCGGCTTACTGCGGTCAGGAATATAGTCGCCAAGGGTGCCGTTGCCATCAGGGAGCGGCTGATCCAGAGAAGTAATGTCGCCTGCCGCATGGTATTCGCAGCCGATGCAGTCGCCGTCGCATTTCCAGATGAAGCGATAAGAGCACATGCACCTGCCGTGATCCTGCTCTTTGTGGCGGATGCGGTCAGCTTCCTTATAGAAGGAGTCGTGCTGTTCCTTGGTGACCGGTACCTTCTCGCCAGTGCTGCGAACGTAGATAAAATAGGTCTTCTGATTGTCATTGTTTTGCATAATGAAAGCCCTCCTTCGGCTTTTGCCGAAATGGAGAGCTCCAGACATGCAAAACCAGACCACAGGCGTGAGGGCATACCGAAGGATTACTCCATTTCGGCTGCACCTCACTTCCGGTGATCGGTACAGTATTTGATTGTCATCGGTAGTCACGTGGAACCGGAAACACCCTGCGCAGATGGCTCCCACGTGCTAAAGCAAGTATGCCATTTTTAGGAATCAGAACCTCAGACACGGGCATGTCCGTTTTTGCGGTGCTGTTAGGCAGAAACGAGAAGGCCAAGATGAGCTTTACATTGAAAAATGGGCAAAAAAAGACCGGACGTAGTTGTGTCCGGTAGGAAATTTTAAGAACGCACAAATAAAAAATAATAACAACAAATAACTGTGAACTTCCTGAAAAAAGTGACGCTCAATGCCGCCATGATAGGAAGAAGAATCGCCGAAAACCTTGAAAAATAGGCATTTTAAGCACCATTCGGTCTTGC
>OFFT01001173.1_pt1 | contig 16210 bp, 22 predicted proteins | sample 1521581 | NCBI WGS metagenome assembly OFFT01 (sample SAMEA3504084, study PRJEB24116) | mouse gut metagenome | biome: mouse gut; feature: mouse-associated habitat; material: faeces | place: Denmark | collected 2011
TGGACGAGCCTCTGGGCGCGCTTGACCTGAAACTGCGCCAGGAAATGCAGTACGAACTGATCCGCATGAAAAACGAGCTGGGCATCACCTTCGTCTATGTCACCCACGATCAGGAAGAAGCGCTGACCATGTCCGACACCATCGTCGTCATGAACCAGGGCTACATCCAGCAGATCGGTTCCCCGGAATCCATCTATAACGAGCCGGAAAATGCCTTCGTGGCGGACTTTATCGGAGACAGCAATATCATTCCCGCGACCATGATCGAGGATAAGCTGGTCAGCATTCTCGGCACCCGTTTCGCCTGCGTGGATACGGGATTCGGACATAACAAGCCGGTGGATGTGGTGATCCGGCCGGAAGATGTGGAGCTTGTCGCTCCCACACAGGGCACGCTGACAGGCGAGGTGACTCATCTGATCTTCAAGGGCGTGCACTATGAGATGGAGGTCATGGCGGGCGGCTTTGAGTGGCTGGTACATTCCACGGCACTGCACCCGGTAGGGGAAAAGGTCGGCATCCGGGTCGATCCCTACAACATCCAGATCATGAACAAACCGGAATCTGAAGACGAGGAGGCGGTGGTAATTGACATCTAAGAACAAATGGCTCTCTGCGCCCTACACACTCTGGTCGGTGGTCTTTATCATCATTCCGCTCTGCATGATCTTCTACTACGGACTGACGGATAAGACCGGCGCCTTCACGCTGGAAAACATCACGGCCATCGCGACGGCGGAACATGCCAAGGCACTGCGCCTTTCCATCCTGCTGTCTTTGATCAGCACGCTGCTCTGTTTCCTGCTGGCCTACCCGCTGGCCATGATCCTGGCAAACATGAAAGTAAGCCAGCACAGTTTTATCATATTGATATTCATACTGCCGATGTGGATGAACTTTCTGCTGCGCACCCTTGCCTGGCAGACCTTACTGGAAAAAAACGGGGTGATCAACAACATCCTCACTTTCCTCCATCTGCCGAATATCAATATCATCAATACGCCTTACGCCATTATTCTGGGCATGGTCTATAACTTTTTGCCCTTTATGGTACTGCCTTTATACAACGCACTGTCCAAGATCGACGAGAATGTGATCAACGCCGCCAGAGATCTGGGCGCAGACAACGTACATACTTTTTTTCGGATTATACTGCCCCTCTCCGTGCCCGGTATCATCAGCGGTATTTCCATGGTCTTTGTTCCGGCGCTGACTACCTTCGTCATCAGTTCCCTGCTGGGCGGCAGTAAGATCCTGCTGATCGGCAACGTCATCGACCAGGAATTTACACAGGCCTCCAACTGGCATCTGGGCAGCGGCCTTTCCATCGTGCTGATGCTCTTCATTATCTTAAATATGATCGCATCCGCCGTATTTGACAAAGACGGGGAGGGATCGATGTTATGAAAAATACTGCAAAAAAAATATATATCGCCCTGATCTTCCTCTTCCTGTACGCTCCCATCGCCACGCTGATGGTGCTGTCCTTTAACGCCAGTAAGACCAGGGCCAAATGGGGCGGCTTTACCTTCAAATGGTATATCCAGTTGATACACAATGACGATATTTTAAAAGCGCTGGGGAATACGCTGCTGATCGCACTGCTCTCCTCCGTGATCGCCACGGTGATCGGCACCGTCGCCTGTATCGCCATGAATCATATGAAGAAACGGACACGCACCGTTATGATGGGCATCACCAATATTCCGATGCTGAATGCGGATATCGTGACGGGTATCTCCCTGATGCTGCTTTTTATCAGCTTCGGCTTACGGTTCGGGTTTGGGACGATCCTGCTTGCGCATATCACTTTCAACATTCCTTATGTGATCCTCAGTGTGATGCCGCGCATGAAGCAGCTCAATCCCAGTATCTATGAGGCAGCGCTGGATCTGGGCGCTTCCCCGTTTAACGCTTTTCGCAGGGTGGTATTCCCGGATCTTCTGCCCGGTATCCTGTCCGGCTTCCTGATGGCCTTTACCATGTCGCTGGATGACTTTATCATCACCCACTTTACGAAAGGAGCCGGCGTGGACACCCTGTCTACCAAGATCTATACGGAAGTGCGAAAAGGGATCAAGCCGGAGATGTACGCGCTGTCTACAATCATCTTCCTGTCTGTGCTGGTACTGCTGCTGCTTGTAAACGCAGCGCCAGACAAACAGGACACCAGGACAGATAAAAAGCAGTCCGCACGGTTCTGATCAGCGTTTACTTCTGCTATCGTTAACGACATAACAAATATAGTAAACAAAATTTCTAATGTCGTTAACCATAGCAACACCAAACAACACAATGTAAAAGGAGAATAAAAGACATGAGACATAGAAATGTGAGAACCAGAAACAAAGCGCTGCTTGGCAGTATCATGCTGCTGACAGCGGCCGGAATGGCTGGATGCGGTTCCTCCGGCGGCGGAAAAGGCGGCCAAGTGATCGTCTATAACTGGGGAGAATATATCGACCCGGAGACTATCGAGATGTTCGAGGAAGAGACCGGGATCGAAGTTGTCTACGACGAATTCGAGACCAACGAGATCATGTATCCGAAGGTGGAGTCCGGCGCGTCTTCCTATGATGTGGTATGCCCCTCCGACTATATGATCAGCAAGATGATCGCCAATGATATGCTGGCCGAAATCAACTTTGACAACATTCCCAATGCGAAAAAGAACATCGGCGCACAATATTATGAGCAGTCCAAAGGGTTCGATCCGGAAAATAAATATGCCGTTCCCTACTGCTGGGGTACGGTGGGCATCCTCTACAACAAGACCATGGTGGAGGAACCGATCACAAGCTGGGCGCAGCTGTGGGATGAAAAATATGCCGACAACATCCTGATGCAGGATTCCGTGCGGGATGCTTTCATGGTGGCTGAGAAATTAAACGGCTTTTCCATGAATACCACCGATCCGCAGGAACTGGAGACTGCAAAAAATTCCCTGATCGAACAAAAACCGTTGGTACAGGCCTACGTGATCGACCAGGTGCGTGACAAGATGATCGGAAACGAAGCCGCGATCGGCGTGATCTATTCCGGTGAGGCCATCTATACCCAGCGCGAAAATCCTGATCTGGAGTACGTTATTCCCGAGGAAGGCACCAATGTGTGGATCGATTCCTGGGTCATTTTGAAAGATGCCCCCAACAAGGAAAATGCCGAGAAATTTATCGACTTTATGTGCCGCGGTGATATCGCTGTCAAGAATTTCGAGTACATCACCTACTCTACGCCCAACGATGCCGCAAGAGAGCTGATCGAAGATGAAGAAATCCGCAACTCCGAGATCGCCTTCCCCGACCTGTCCAAATACAATAACCTGGAAACATTCGTATATCTGGGTGAAGACGGAGACGCCCTCTACAATGAGCTGTGGAAGGAAGTTAAGTCGAATTAGAAATGAAATAGATGATGCTCTTCATGAAGAAGATAACAACCTGAAAAAGTGCCCGGTTCCTTTCCTCTTATATTATAAGGCGGAAATAATCCGGGCGCTTTTCATTCTTTCTACTTTGGTTCTTTCTTATTTTTGGTTCTTTCTGATTTTTTGTTTCTTTCTGATTTTATTCTTTAATATTTCTGAAAAGCACTGTTGAGCGCATAGGTTGAATCGCTGTCTCCCATCACAAAGAAGATTACATTGCCGCGGCTCTCGATCAGCATCGTCTCCGCACTGACACAGATCCATTTATTCAGATCCGCATTGTCTTTCAGCTGCTGCTTGACTGTGTCCACTTTATCCTCTTCCACTCTGAGCAGCACGAGCTGAAAAGCATTGGGGGAAATCATGGGAATGGATGCCGTCGCCTCCGTATATTCTATCTCATCCGTGCCCAGGATCGAAACTTCCATTTCCTCCGTCAATTCAAAGGTCTCAAAGCTGTCCAGCCCTGCTTTAAAATCTTCCGACAACTCCGCTTTTTCATAAAGACCGGCTATGATATCCCCGAGACTGCCTTCCAGCTGATCGCTACTCCCTTCCTTCTGTGTCCCACAGGCACAGCATAATAATCCTGTCATGATCAGCATAAGCGTTACTACTACATGTTTTGTCTTCATTTCCGTTTCTCTGCTCCTTTTTCAATCTATTATCTATTGCTTCTTTATACCTGTTTCTTCATTGTTGCTCTGCTGTTTCTGCCCTGCGTTTGCCTCGCTTCTGTTGGCGCTGCGCATACTGCACATAAACAGATACATGAATTCCTCCCTGCGTTCCTCAAACTGCTCATAGAAATCCTCCTCTTCCGCATAAGGCTTCTGATAAAACAGCTCCAGAAACTTCACGTTAATTTCCTGTGCAAAACTGTCTGCCGGTTGTTTTTCGATCTGCTCCTGCAGACTTATACGCAGCTCATGCCATACGGTCAGAAATCTCTCATACTGCACAAGTGCCGGCAGTCCCAGCCATTTCCTGATCTTGACCTTGGTCCGGTTTCTGATCTCACAGGCATCTTCCAGCAGGAAATAATGCAGCCCCTCCTCATCGTACTTTCTGCCCAGCGGAAACAGCCTGCACAGGCCCGGTCTGTACGGATGAATGCTGCATCGACCCTCCCCATTCAGAAAGCCGCAGGCATCGGTTCCGGACTGCATTTTAAGCGTCGGAAGGATCAGTCCCTCCTCCACGCACAGCTCCAGCTTCTCCTGCATCAACCCGCCAAAATGCAGGCCGGTCGCCTTTTGCAGTAAAAAGAGATCATAGGGATCCAACAGGATGGACTGCCCCATCCCCCGACAACAGGCACTACAGCCGCCACACTCGCCACAGCCCAGTTTCGCCATATCATTTGCACTTAATAACTGCATAAATTACCTCTCTATCGCCATTTCCGCCCTGCTTCTGTTACAGGTTTCCTTCTCTCCCGCGCGACTGATCCTTAACTCTTTCAGCCTAATTTCTCATGGAAGAAATCCGCAATCCACTTCCAGGTCTCTCTCTGGAAAAACTGTTTATCCGCGTGATCCGCTCCTGCAATGGCGATCAGCCTGACATCGCATCCCGCCTCTTCCAGCTTATCATGCAGGACTTCTCCCTGCCCGAAAGGAACCGTGTGGTCATTGATACCGTGCAGGATCATAAACGGCGGAGCGTCCTTTGTCACAAAGCTCACCGGACATGCTTTCAGGGCTTCTTCCTTCTGCAGCATGACATTCATCCCCAGCATCAGCGACTCCGGCGAAGCTGCCGCCTCCACAGGCGAATTGTAAGGGAACCCGGAAATATCCGTCGGCGGATACCAGGGGCATGCCGCCTGTACCCGACTGGAATAGTCTGTGTAATCTCCCACATCGAAGGCCGGATCATTGGCTAAAGCCGCCATTGCCGTCAGATACCCGCCGGCCGACTCTCCCATCACGCCAAAATGTTCCGGATCGATCCGGAACCGCTCACTGTGCGCGCGCAGATAACGGATCCCCGCCTTGATGTCGATAAGTGGCATCGGATAAGGGCCTTCGTTGCTGGTACGGTACTCCACGCTGGCTACCACGAAACCTGTCCGTGCCAGCTCTGTCAGATAAGCCAGATGAGCCGACTTGTCCATCTGCACCCATGCACCGCCGCAGATCCATACAATACAGGGATAAAGCCTCTCCTGATCTTCCGGATAGATGATATCCATTTTCAGATCCCTTCTCGTATGGCCAAACCAGGCGTCTACCTGAGAAAATGCCATTCCCGTGACCACGGAATATTGCGGTTCTTCCACTTTGATCGTTACTGTCTCTCTCATTTTAGTTTCTCCCTTCTGCTGTGTCTTTTATTCTGCATACTTATGTATTATTTGCTCAAGCTGTTTATGTTTCTGTCTTATTTGCTAAAGCTGCTTATGTTTCTGTCTTATTTGCTCATGCTGTTTATATTTCTGTCTTATTTGCTCATGCTGTTTATGTTTCTGTCTTATTTGCTCAAACTGCTTATGCTTCTGTCCTATTAGTCTAAAACGCTTTGTCTTCTTCTCCGGCCTCCGGCATAAAAAGGGATCTTGGACATTCCATGCTTCCTCAAATACCTGCCCCGATTCCACCCACTACGTTATAAATATCTTCGCCGGCCATCTGTTCAAAAAATGCCTTCAATTCCAGATTCTTATCCCACTTCGACTGCGGAAACCGGCCATATCTTCTCTTAACATCGTTCATCCTGTCTTCTATGTTCACCACGCCTTCCGCACCGGCAATAGAGTCGCACAGCTGGATCAGCCTGTCATAATCGTCAAAAGACGTCTGTGCAAGTGCCTGACGGAGCGCCTTCGTTTCTTCCTCCGTGACATCGAATTTCCCTATATAGGTCTCCAGCTTCCCCTCGTTGAAAGAATGCGTCAGACAGATTCTGGCCGCTTCATCATATCCTGACTGCATCATATACCGCCACCCGTCATAAACATGCCCTAAATGCTTCACCCCGAACTTCCTGCCGATGTCATGCAGCAGTCCCAGCACCCAGGCTTTCTCCGCATCCATCCCCGGACACGCCTGCGCAATCTTCTCCGCACACCATGCCGTCACACGACTGTGCGCCTCCCATGGGCCGGGATTACAGCGCGCGGCGTCTGCCAATAATGCTTCTGCTTCCTGTCGAGTCGGATACATGATCGTTTTCCTCCATTTTGTGTCTTTTTGTATATTTCCGGGATGGACTGTTTACTGTCCGGTAGTCTCTTTCTCGAATATGACCTGCTGAATTGTCTTTAGTATTTTGCTTCGCAGCTTCTCCGTTAAGTATGCCGTGTTCAATATCTTTTTGGTATATTTTAAATAAGTATGATCTGCTTTCCTTACCAGCACAGCAGTAAAAAAACGTTCCCAGCTAAAGTATTCCCGGCTGTCAACATAGTTTCCCGGTGCCGCCAGTATCTCGCTGATCTCACCATCTTCTATAATGCCAGACTTCAAAATCAACCATTCAAAGGACTCTGGTAAATACAATGCAATCCTCTCATGCGTCTTCATAAAATGCATTATCTTTTCTATTTCCACCCCAAAAGCGGCACCATCTGCGATAATCAAAATTGTCCCCTGCTGTTTATCTGCATCCTGATTTACCATTGTCGCAAAAATATTTGATTTTCCTCCGGCACATATACAGGCAATTTGATTTTTATCACAAATCGCTTTAAAGAACTGATATCCGGAATTAGAATCCTCTGTAATGACCATCGTCGGATTTATGGCTTTCCGGTTGTCTTCCAATCCATAAAGCTGGTAAAATTCATTGTAAGTCTGTTTTAACGTACCATATTTCCCTGCACTACGAATTCCATATATTTCTTCTACACTATAGGGCAGGGATGGCACCCCTTCTCTTGTTACGATCACGTAATAATTTCCCGTCTTTTGCGCAGCAGATGCAAATTCATCGCTTAAAACAAACTCGTTTCCTTCATCAATAAAAACAATACATTCTTCCATCAGCGCAAGTTCCGTGCGCCAGCTACGACCTGAAAGAATTGTACATTCTTTATCACAATACAGCTGTACTCCACTGGAAGCCCCGTTCTCATAGTATTCCCGAATCATCTCGATCAAAGTGGTTTTCCCGGTAGCGCTGTCCCCTCGAATTATTGTGAGATTTCTTCTTACTGCAAAATCATAACGCATACGTTTATTTTGCACGATAACCCTGTGTGTTCCTCTCATTTACATCCCCTTTTATACATACAGACCGGCTATCGGAACCAGTTCTTTCATACTGTGTACTATCTGATTTGTGTTTAAGATACAGATATCAAACTTTTCATCGCCAAAATCCATCAGATGACGTAAGTTGATCGTAATATCCTGCTTCTCTGCTATTTTCAGGATCCATTTGGCACAGTTGTCTCCACAGGTAGACGCATTAAAAATATTCTGCGGTTCATTTTTGATCAAGATCAATGTTTTGACACCTCCTGACAAACCCAGGGGAGATATTTTCCCCAAAACGGGACTGTCTATTACCGCCTCACCCAACACGACAGATTTATCAACATCCAGAATCATTTCTTTGGCAAAAAAATCTGTGATCCAGCTGTCTTCGTATACATTTTTGAAATATACGGCAGTATTAAAAATCGCTTCCGGCATCCTGCCATAATAAATATTAAGCATATGAAGCTTCCTCTTTATGACCTCAATCAAAAATTTTCCTCAAAACACTTTTCCAGTATAACATATTGCGCCAAAAACATTCAACAATATATCTTGGCCAAATAAATCTCAACCCGTCGCACTATACAAATATGCCTTTGCAGTTTAGAATAGATGATATAAATCAAACTCCGGAGGCAGACAGAGAAATGACGATCGAGCGAAACAGAAAACATAACAGCAGAAATCACCGGACAAACCGGCCCGTTCTGGCAGGCATACTGTTCTTTTGCTGTCTGCTGCTGTCGGGAACCGGCTTTCTGTATCTGCGGCTTGGAAATGGTGTACAGATAAAAGTATCCTTGGACAAAAATATCCCGCCTGCAGCAGAAACCATCTGCTACAGACAGGATGATGCACAATGGGGTGATGATAAGCTGGGCAGTTCCAGCTATACAATGCGTTCCTCCGGCTGTCTGGTCAGTTGTATCGCCGCGGCCCTTTCCATGGAGCACAGCACAGAAGAGACACCCGGCACCTTAAACCGGCAGTTCACCTCCAGTCAGGTATATGATGCAGAAGGAAACCTTCTCTGGGGACGCCTGTCCGAACTGGGTGATTATCAGGTAGACGTCTTTTCAGAAATCTCCACAGATATCATCGACACCTGTCTTGCCGCCGGCCGGTATCCGATCGTCAGAGTACGGATCCATGCCCTTGGCAACTTCCACTATGTCCTGATCGTCGGTTCACAGGACGGAGAATATCTTTGTATGGATCCGTTGAATGATGGAATCATGCCTTTGTCGGCTTATGGAAGACGGGTTTATGGTGTGCGGTGCGTGTCAACATCATCAGCTTCCTCCCCTGCTGTTCCGGCATATTAAAGCATCTGGCTTATCATATACAACATGCCAAACAATAGATAAAGCAGGAAAATACCAATCCCTATGGCGACAGTACGACCATTCCAGGACGATGCTTTCTGCATTTTTTGCTGTATTGTGAATATATTCTTTTTAGGTCCGGCGGATTTCTTTTGAGACTGTTTCTGTAATTCCTTCTCTTTACTTTTCCCGGATTGCTCCGCAGGCCTGCGTGCTCTTATAATCGCGACAGCATTTTCTGGATCAAGAGAATCATATTCTATTTCATAGTTTTCAATCAATTCCTCCAGAAAATCACGTCCAAATAATCTTACACCGGAAGTCTGTGCCAGCTTAACCGCCTGTTTTGTATAAGTACTGTTTGTTATGACAGCCGCAATATCTCGATGATAAAAATCCGTTCCGGATATCGCCTCCTGTACGGCTTTGACCCCTATGCTGCCCTTATATCTTTTACATTGTATACCGTAACGCATATTTTTTCTACGGGCCAGCACATCAACACCGTAGTCTCCGCTCCCCTGAGTCACTTCAACATCCCGCCATCCATTATGAAACAGCAGATCAGCTACTGCATATTCAAATTCATGTCCATTCATTTCATCCAACTGCGCTAATGTGTATCTCATTCTTTCCCCCTTAAAAACACCGGCCCGGAGCAACACTTTGAGTCATTTCCTTTTCTGTTTTTGTACTGCTCCTGCACGAATATTGTCACCAAAATAAGAACAATCTCACCCATCGTATAGGAGATCACTGACAAACCACAATATGTTCTGTGTCATAACTGAAATCTAACATATCATCAAAATCAAATATATGGAATTTTGTTTCAATATTATCAACTGTCCCCATGGGAATATTTTCAGCGTCATCACCCCATATCCTCATTTCATCCCGGCTTTTCTTGCCCGGAGCAATCTCAATAGAGCACATCGGATGCACCATATATCCATTGATCGAAGTCGCCCTGCACTGTACTGTCAGTGTCCTTGTCGAAAGGTTTTCTATGGTCAGTTCAACATTATATCCTGACATCCACTTTTCTTCTGTTATTCCCTCATAGGTAATAATCACATTTTCATCCTGATATATGGCCTTCTTCTGTTTCGCTGCTTCTGGCGTTTTCTTAATCTGATCTTCTCCGCCGCTTGTACTCCCTCTCATATACCACGCCCTGTCCGGCTGAATCGCGATCGTTTCAGTCTCCTCCTGCATTGTGATCTCCGGCTCTACTGTCACATCTTCTGTCACAATATCGTCATGCTCAGGCTCAGATATATCCTCTTCGCTTCCAAATGTCTCCTGCCATGCCTCCTCATACACCATCTCTTCTAATCCATTCAGTGCCTCCATAATCTGATCATAATTGGAAAGATACACTTTATCCCCCGAATTGTAATACACGATCAGACGGTTTGTACGGATGTCAGAAATCAGCGTAATGACCAACAGCATAACACCCAGCCCCGACAGGACAAGCCCGGAAATGGCACTCCATTTGTATGATAGATAATCTGTCAATGCAATAACTCCTAAAATAACTGCTACAAGGATGAAGAAAATCCCGACATACCAGTGCGCTGTAAAAACGCCCAGAAGGCCAAATATAAATGATAAGATGCCTGTTACACTGTTCCCCATAAGATGCCTCTTTCTTCCTTCAGTCCTTAAAAAATGAAAATTTACATAATGATTTCGTATTTTTCTGTATATAAATCAGTCTCTTCTTCTAATTATATAAATTATATGCATTTTGTCAACTTATAGTTATCTACTATATAACTAATAGTTTGTTAATTCTGGTCATGGTTGCAGTTAAAATAGAAGAATAAAAAACGGATTGGAGTTATTATGGATCGCATTATTTTGGGAAAACGTTTACGGGAGGAACGCCTGCACTGCGGCATGACACAGGAGCAGGTAGCAGAATATATCAATGTTTCCACTACCTATGTGGGCCTGGTAGAGCGTGGCGAACGCTCTGTGACTCTGGAAAAACTCATTCTTCTGGCGAGATGTTTCCACGTGACGATCGATTATCTGCTGGCAGATTCCCTTCCCGTCACAGATTCCGTTCAGGATAAGATGATGCTTTCCCTGTGGCATTCCGCCGGCGAACAGGAAAAAAGCATGATTCTGTCCATTATGCAGTCCGTTATGAACACATCCCACAAAATTGAGTAGACAGTCGAATTGGCTTTTCCCATAAAAATGGCTTTCTCCATAATACTACCCAGGTAATATTATAAAGAAAGCCATTCCTCGTTTGGTCGGCTGTCAGCCGACAGATTCTGATAAATTTTCCCGTCGTTGATTTGATCATTAAATCCGCAGGGTTACGGTTCTATCATCCCCAACAAATTATAATTCACATAATTATTCAGCATCGTGCCTGCATACGCTATAATTATCCATAATGTAATACGGATACCTTTCCTGGCCTTCTTTGAAAATTTCCGTGTCAGAAAGATTTTCATGTCCCAGTCGCCAAAGTTTATCAAAACCAGAGTTGCAACCCACAACAAGATAATTCTCGCTGACAATGCGAGTAAAAATATCTGTATGGAAGAAGTATAATCCCCCATCGATGCAAATGGAGCAAAAAAAAGAAAAATATATCCGAACGCTGCCGCAACATTCTTCTCCAGATCCCTCGTCCGAAAACCCGGTACCCCTTCTATAACAAATCCAGGAGTCCTGCGTTCCTTCGTCCTGTTACCATTTTGGGGTGCTGCGTCTTTTTGTGGCCGCATTTCCGGTCTCTTTTCCCTGACATACCCAAACTGTCCGCCCTGCCTTTCCTGAATCCTTCCCTTCCGCACCGAAAGTTCTTCCACAGTATTCTTTAATTCCCGAATCGTCTGAAAACGGTTTTTCGCATCCATCTCGGTACACTGTCTAATGACCTTCTGCAGCGCAGGCCCGTCGTAAAGATGCTGTGTCGGTAATTCTCCTGTCAACAGTTTATTCATCAGCACGCCCACGGCATAGACATCCGCCCTGGCATCTGTCTGCCTGTAACCGAACTGTTCCGGCGCCGCATAACCGGCTGTTCCGAGGATCTCCGTGTCCTGCCGCTTCCCTTCTTTTATGCTTCTGGCGATTCCAAAGTCGATCAGCTTCACGACACCGTCATTAGAAAGCATTATATTTTCAGGCTTAATATCTCTATGCACGATTCCCCTGCTGTGAATCTCAAACAAGGCGTCACAAAGATCACTGACAATACTGCACACCTGCTCTTCCGTCAGAACTCTCCTGCTTTCCCTGTATTCCTCCAGTGTCACCCCATTGATAAACTCTTCGATCACCAGTCCCTTCTTCCCATCCTGCGCAACGGCATGAATACGGGCAATATTTTTGTTGACCACACCCTCCAGCCTGCCACACACTTCCGCTGCCTCAGGACTGACATACTTCTTCACATACATTTTACCGCTGCCTTTTCTCTTCACAAGGAACACCTCTTTATCGGTCCCGTCACCAAGGCAGGCCAGCGTTTCAAAACTCTCCTCAAGATACTGCATTTTTCTGCTTGTTTTTTCCGGCATTGACAATTCTCCCATATTACCTATAATAAAATAAGTGTTCAGACTGCACCAGTCTGCTATCTCAAATATACCACAAACGAGGGCCAATGTAATGAAAAAATCCACCGGTGAACTATTGGAACTGCTAAAACGCACTTCTGCACCATCTTCTTTTATGAAAAGCGCCTCTGAGGATCTGATTCGGCAGATACCATTGTCAAAATATCTAAACCAAATCCTGGACAGCCACTCCCTGCAAAAAAGTGAACTGATCCGCCGCTCCGGCTTAGACCGAAGCTATGTATACGATATTTTATCAGGAAAAAGAGAACCTTCCCGCGACAAAGTCCTGGCACTCTGCTTCGCCATACCGCTTTCCGCTGATGAAACCCAAAGGCTCCTCAAAACGACCGGTTATGCGCCTCTTTATGTCTGGCTTGAACGGGACAGCATCATTTTCTTCGGACTGCAGCACGGCCTGACCCTTACGGATACCAATGAACTTTTGTACGAAATGAATTATGCTTTATTGGAATAGCGCAGATAACACTCTGGCAAATTGTGGATTTCATATACATTTTTTCTGAAAAACGCTTTTAAATTGTTTATATCTGGTATTGTAGACGCCAAAATAACTTGCTAAAATATGCCCGTAAACAGTAAAAGAGTTTGTAGGAAATGCCAACGACACGGCAAGGAGGAATGCGTATGAAAATTTTTAATATCGAAAATCCAGAGAAATTTCTTGATGTGATCAAGCAGTGCAGGGGAAATGTAGAACTGATCTCCAAACAGGGCGACCGGTTGAATCTGAAATCAGAATTGACCAAGTACATCGCGATCAGCCAGCTTTTCACAGATAACACTTTTATCAACGAAATGGAACTGATCGTTTCCGAACCTGAAGATATGAAAATCCTTCTGGACTATATGATGGAAGGCACCAGATAAAATGTGAAAATCTTGGTCCAGCTCAACTTATTTAATCACTGACTTGAAATTCCCCGCTAAAAATGCTATATTATATGCATAAAAGGAAGCAGCCGCCCACAAAGTGGTTAGCCTCCAGTTGACGTAAAGCCTACCTTCACCGGCCAAGTGACAAGGTAGGCTTGTTTATTTTCGCTTGTTGTTCCTATCTATGTAGGCAAGCAGTGTAATTAAAAATGTCGCAAACAGAATCAAGTCCTGAAACGAAAACATTTCCATCCGCACCACCTCCCTTCTTCTTCAAGTTAGGGAGGCTACCACCCTGCAACACGACTGTTTCCTTTCTCACAGTATAACACGGACATTTCTATACGACAAGATGTTTTGAATTTCCTGTTTTATCATTATATTTCCTGTTTTCTCTTATCATTAAAACCTAAAAATTTACCCGCCAGTTTATATACCTGTTTAATTTCTTTCTCCCTTTTCGGAATTGTGTACCCATTGAGTAATAACTTTTCGATATACATTGTAAATGGCAGATAACTATTTTATAATTAAATATAAAAATCGAAATTTTTTCGGGGGGGGTGCTGACTATGAAGAAAATTAGATTACTAATATTGCCAATTATTACAATTATTTTACAAATTTTGCCTTGCGGAGCGGTATTAGTATTTGCACCATCGCCAACAGAAAGAGTAAGGGAAACATTTTCATATTTCAATTTAACGCCGTTTGGGTATGCTAATTTTGCGCCATTTATAACTGCTTTACTTACCTGCATCATTTTACTGCTTGCATTGATTTCAATAAAGTTAGAAAAAATGCGCAAGGCTGTATTTTGGCTTTCACTGGCAACGGCAATTATTTCGTTACTGCCTTTGGTATTTGGAATAGACTATTATTCTGTGGTAGGTGGTATTATTACAATAACGCTTGCCATTGAAAGCGTTTTGGCAAAAATATCAGCCAAATAAGGAAAAACACTAAATATTTCAAAATTTATGCATTAGGAACACTTTTCCGAAAAGGGAGATTTCTTTAGATGATAGATTCCATGAATTTAATTCTGCCGAAATCAATTCGGGATTTTTTTGCTGATATCCCTTAAAGAGCATTTCCTACTGATTTACGCACATATTCGCTTTTATCTTCTCTATGGGAAGATAATAACTGTATTGCTATTTGAGGATTATCCTTAAAATAAGGACGACTTGTCCATACTCTTAATCCCTCTGAAACAGCTCTGCGAACATTAGCGCAATCATGGTTAAACTGTTTAACCATTCTTTAATTAAAAGTAAAGCTGCTTCATACCCGATAATTTTGCAATGATTATCAAAAGCCATAGCTAAAATTTCCTGTACTTTCCAGCTGTCATGCATATTTCTCTGCTTCATTTTTTACAAGTTTAAGACTATCTTTTTCAGTAATTAGTTCCGCTAAATACTTCATATATGCATCCATTGACCATCTCTCCAATACAGATTTTCTATTCTCCACAACCGTGGATCAACTTCAATTCAGGCGGTGCGTGCGGATGGCGGAAATGAATTGCGGCTGAATCCTGCGACGCGGCTGCTCCGTCAATGAAAACCAGCGCAGCCTGCTCTCTCTAGCCACTTTGCAACACCATTCTCTTCGTTGCTCTCTATCACGCCGTCGGCAATCGCCTTCAACTCTTCCACCGCATTCTCTACGGCATAGCATTCATCCGATATCTCAAACATCGGAATGTCATTGATCGCATCTCCAAAAGACACCACCCGGTCACATTTCCAGATCTTCTTAAGCTTCCGGATTGCCTCTGCCTTCGTAGCCTTTGCCGGCATGATCTCACACCAATACTCCGGTCTGTAGAGTTCCTGCTGAAGGGTACAGCGGAATCTTGCGTCTTTCGAGAAAATGTCATACACCGGCTTCATATCCTGCTGTTCCCCGATACAAGTAAAATAAAACATATCGCCCTGGTATAATTCCTCTGTGGACGTGACGGGGCGAAGCCGTCTGTCCCCCTTCCGATTATCCAGATATCTGCGGATTCCTTCATTCTCCCTGGATACGATCCACGATACCTTCTCCGCCCCTTCCACAAAAGAATAGACCAGGGGACTGATATCAAGCCGACTCAGGATATCCGTCACCCGCCGCATCTCTTCCGGACAGAAACTTTCCCTGGATAATATTTCTCTTGTGGCGGGGTTAATCATGAAAGCACCGTTGTATACGATTACCGGAATATTGGTCGATAACCCCTGCGTAACAATGGATGCAGACGAGAGCGATCTCGCCGTCGCGTAGGTGAATGCCATTCCCTGTTCGATCAGATGGTTGATGATCAGGATGCTCTCCGGATGAATTCGCTCCTGCTTATTCAGCAGCGTACCGTCCAGATCTGTTACATATAAGGTTTTACTCAGCAGGGATATAATCGGTGTTGTGTCCGAAACAGCTATCATTCCATCACTTCCTTTAGGTATTTAACCGTTTCAAGTTCCTCTTCTATTTCATCCTCGGACATATCAATATAAGATAACCCCGTTTTTCCATATAAGGTAATCAGGTCGATTTTAAATATCCCAAGAATTTCAGCCGCTTTTCCATGTGATATCATTCCCTGCTGTATATAGGGATACAGTATCATGGCATTTACCTTAAGCTGTTCATCCTTATTTGATGGCATTGCAAATTCTACCATTTCATCGGGCATTTCCATACTTACTACTGCCATACCTTCCACTCCCTTTCACTTGCTTATACAGGTTACTCAAAATTTGGCTTATTCAT
>OFFT01001177.1_pt1 | contig 16190 bp, 9 predicted proteins | sample 1521581 | NCBI WGS metagenome assembly OFFT01 (sample SAMEA3504084, study PRJEB24116) | mouse gut metagenome | biome: mouse gut; feature: mouse-associated habitat; material: faeces | place: Denmark | collected 2011
TACTTGGCGCAGCCTGCCGGGTTGCAGACAAATCCTTTATTTTTTCTTTAACTCATATAAGCGCAGTTTATGCAGAGCCCTCGTCACATTGATGTAAAGCGCCTGCTTGTGCAGCGGCGTAACATACTCCTGCAAATCCGGAATAAACACTGCGTCAAATTCCAGCCCCTTTGCCAGATAAAACGGCATCACCGAAATACCCCGCCCAAATTTCATGCTGTCTTTTGTCAAAAGCGCAGCTTGCCGGATTCCCGGACAGGCCGACAGAACTTCTGCCGCTTCTTTTGCGCGCTTCGCATCCAAACAGAGTACGGCCAACGTTTCATACTGAGCTTCTTTCACCAAATCCTCTGCAAGTTCCCGGTACATCGCCTCTTTTGTGGCGCATGGTTTTATCTGGGGGACGTCTCCATGCCGCCTGACGGCGTGCACGCTTGTTTCCTGCGAAATACGACCGGCAAACGCCATGATTTCTTCTGTGGAGCGATAGCTTTTATCAAGATACACGCAGTGTGCGTCTTTTCCAAAAATCTTCGGCAAAAACGTAAGCGCGTCCTGCTGCCTTTCTGCCATCGTCTGTCCCCTGTCCCCTAAAATTGTCATTGGGCAGTGAAACAGTTTATCAATCAGCACATATTGCAGATACGTATAATCCTGCATTTCATCAATCACCAGATGCTTTGCTTGCGTGCGCCATTGACACCCATACAGCGCGTATTTCAAATAAAGCAGCGGATAAACGTCCTCATAGCGCAATATGCCGTCAGATGCGTCGGGCGGCTTATACCCGGTTTCCAGAAGAAAGCGGCAGTACAAAGAAAGCAGGCCTTTGTCCGTATACATTTGCTCCAAACGGCTGAAAATTTCCTGTTTTTCCCCGTCGTCCATATTCCTGCCCCGAAGCGTCTCCTCCGCGTCAATCACAAACTCGCCTATTTTTTCCATGCGCCCAAGCAGCGGCACATCCGCCAGCTTTTCGTAAAACAGCTTTGAAATTTCCGTTTCTTTTAGTTCCATTTTTTTGTAACGGAAATCCCGTATGTCCACAATCTCCCACTCCAGACTTAGCACAAAACCGTCCAGTTCCTGAATAAATTCCCTCGTCTGCTTATAAGCCGCATGCGCCGACGCGGGTTTGCCGTAAGGTTCACCGGGATGCAGCAGCTTTTCCAATTCGTCATACCGGTCTTCCGCTTCTCCGTATTCACGCAGCTGGCGGTATGCAAAATCATCAAACGTCATTTCATGGATGTTTTCTTCCCCCAGTTCCGGCAGGATACGCGAAATATAATCCGCAAAAATACTGTTCGGCGATAAAATAAACACCTGCGCGGCGTTTAACCTGTTCCGGTTGTGGTACAAAAGATAAGCGATACGATGCAGCGCAACAGACGTTTTACCGCTTCCGGCACATCCTTGCACCGCCAAAATACGGTGCTTCTGATCCCGGATAATCCGGTTTTGCTCCCTCTGGATTGTCGTCACAATACTTTTTAAGCTTGCGTCCGCATGTTCCAAAAGAGCCTGCTGCAAAATTTCATCATCAATATTCATTTCGTGTTCCAGGACATAGACCAACTTACCGCACTTGATCTTGTACTGCTTTTTCCCGGTTACTTCTCCCGTCATAATTCCCGCGGGAGCCAAAAACTGCGCCGGCCCTTTGTCATAATCGTAAAACAGTCCGCAAACCGGAGCGCGCCAGTCAAATACGTAGGGATCTTCCGCCCTGCCGGCCGATAGATTCGCAATCCCGATATAATACCGCTCCGGCTCTTTTTCGCCTTCATAACAGAAATCCACCCGGCCAAAATAGGGAGAATCCAGCATCTTTTCATACCGGCTGCGTTCTTTTGTATAGTCCTTTTGTTCGCGCATGCGGCTTTTTAACGCGGCGCTGTTGTCGTACACCTCATAGCCGTATTCATCAAACTCATTGTAGTTTTCCCAAAAATACGCGTGCATTTGCGCAATGTCCTGTTCGCCTTCTGCCATTTTAACGTCAATTTCTTTTATTTTGCGGCGCAGGACATCCAGTACAAATGTCAGGTAATCTTGTTCCTGCATGGGCTTACACTCCGTTTTCTAATTTTTAAAGCTGTGAATCGGCGCGGGAATCCTGCCCGTCCGGTTGATAAAACCGTCGCAGGCAAAGCGGTTGACAGGCATAATCGGGGCGTAGCCGAATAAACCGCCAAACTCCACCGTATCCCCGACGCCTTTTCCTATCACCGGGATCAGGCGCGCAGCCGTCGTCTTCTGGTTTACCATCCCAAGCGCCATTTCATCTGCAATAATACCGGAAATCGCCGTCGCTTTTGTATCGCCCGGAATTGCAATCATATCGAGCCCTACCGAACAGACGCAGGTCATTGCTTCTAATTTTTCCAGAGTAATCGCGCCTGCCTGTACGGAATCAATCATTCCCTGATCCTCGCTGACCGGGATAAACGCGCCGCTCAAACCGCCTACATAAGAAGAAGCCATCACGCCGCCTTTCTTTACCTGATCGTTTAACAGGGCAAGCGCAGCCGTCGTACCGGGCGCCCCGGCATATTCCAGGCCGATTTCACAGAGGATATCCGCTACGCTGTCGCCAATAGCCGGCGTCGGCGCAAGGGAGAGATCTATAATCCCAAACGGGATTCCTAACATCCGGGACGCCTCCTGGGCTACAAGCTGCCCCACCCGGGTTACTTTAAACGCCGTTTTCTTAATCGTTTCGCAAAGCACCTCAAAGCTTTCGCCGCGCACCTGTTCCAGGGCGGTTTTAACAACGCCTGGCCCGCTTACGCCGATATTTAATACGGCGTCCGCTTCGGTCACCCCGTGAAACGCCCCCGCCATAAACGGATTATCGTCCGGCGCATTGCAAAATACCACCAGCTTCATACAGTCCACCGAATCCCTGTCTTTCGAACGCCGGGCCACTTCCAGCAGCACTTCCCCCATCAGCCTGACCGCGTCCATATTGATTCCCGTCTTAGAACTTGCCAGATTGACCGAACTGCAGACGCGTTCCGTCCGGCAGAGCGCAATTGGAATCGAACGGATCAAAAGTTCATCCGCTTTCGTCATCCCCTTGGAAACCAGCGCGGAATAACCGCCAATCAGGTTTACTCCCACAGCTTTCGCCGCCGCGTCCATTGTGTCCGCAACCGAAGCAAAATCTTCCGGCGTATGGCACGCCGAACCTGCCACCAAAGCAATCGGCGTTACGGAAATCCGCTTATTGACAATTGGAATGGCAAATTCCCGTTCAATTTCTTCCGCCGCCGCGGCCAGATCTTTTGCCGCCGTTGTAATTTTATTATAAATATTTTGATTTAGTTTTTCCAGATCCGCATCGATACAGTCAAGCAGGCTGATGCCAAGGGTTATTGTACGTACGTCCAGATTTTCCTGCTCAATCATTTCATTCGTCTCTTTGACTTCCCAGATATTTACCATAATCCGACCTCCTGTCTAAATGCGGTGCATTTTCCTGAAAATTTCTTCCCGCTGGCATTTGATGCTGACGCCGATTTCTGTCCCTAATGCTTCCAGTTCTGAGGCGCATTCCGCAAACGGCTTTTGGCACGCGCCCGGATCGGCAATCATCATCATATTAAAATACCCCTGTACAATCGTCTGGGAAATATCCAAAATGTTAATCCGGTTTTCGGCCAGGTACGTACATACCTTTGCAATAATCCCCACAGTATCTTTTCCCACTACCGTAATAATCGTTTTGTCTGCCGCTTTCTCCATGTTCTTCGTTCCTCCTCTTTTCTATACAACCGCTTTTTTCCTGTTATGTTAGATTATCACACACCCCGTTCAATTTCAAGCGTTTCCTGTCTTCCGCATATAACGCTCTAAAGCAAACGCACGCTTTCCTGTCAAGACGCAAAAAATCCCCGCAGGCACAGGAAAGCGCCTGCGGGGGGGGGGTCTTAAGCTATGACTTATTTCATTCCTGCATTTTTCAGTTTTTTAAGTAATGCACTGCGCTGTTTGCTGTTCATTTTCTTCGGTACTTTTACATTTACCTTAGAAGCCGTCTTTGCAAAAGCCCCGTTCTTCACGGTTTTAATCGCGGTACCTTTTATCACAACTGTTTTTAATTTCTTACAGTTCTTAAATGCAGATGCTCCAATCTTCTTTACGTTCTTGCCGATTGTCACCTTTGTCAGCTTATCATATCCCTTGAAAGCATTTTTGTCAATTTCAACTACCTTGCAAGATACGCCGTCAATCGCAACGGTCGCCGGAATAGTAACGGTCGTCTGCTTTTTGTCGATACCTTTTACCAGAATTACTGTTTTGGCTGCCGCATCCTTTACTTTGTAAGTAAATTTGCCTACGTTCCTTGTAATGCCGGCTGTAAATGCGTTTTCTGCAAGCGCTGCCTGCGCCGCTTTCAAAGCGGAAGCCAGCGTCTTAACTGCCGCCGCATCCATATTGGCATTTGCTGCAGTCGCTGCAGTGTAAGCGTCCGTAAACGCTTTCCAGGTTGCATCCGTATAATTCTTCTGCCCGGCTTCATAAACAGCTTTTGCTGCCGTTACTGCCGCAAGCAGTTCTCCGTTTGCCGCTTCCACTTCCGCTGCTTTTGTTACAAGGGCTGTTTTTGCCGCTGCCAGTTCGGTATATGCTTTGCTGTAATCATCAAAACTTGCCTCGGAAGATTTCAGTACTGCTTCCGCGCTGTCATAAGCGGTTTTCACTTTACTCCAGCTGTCAGCCGTATAATCGTCTTCTTTTAATCCGGAAATCTCGCTTACCAGATCTTCCAGCGCTTTCTTGTCGCGGATTACCAGGTTATTTACTGCGTCTCTAATCGCCTGCGTATATGCTTCCACGCGATCGGCCGGCGCATTCTGTCCAAGTTTTGCGGCAATGTCAAGCGCGTCTTCCACTGCCTTCCAGCTTTCAGCCGTGTACTTGTCTTTGTCCGCTTCATATTTCAGCGCGTCTGCCATGGCATCCGATAAAGCTTTTGTCTGCTCGCTGGTCGGCCTTGTGCTTGTTACGGTATAAGTAGCCGTAGCAGTCTTGGTCTGAACGCCCAATTCCACCGTCATGCGTACCTGTACCCTGCCTGCCTGCGTTACCTTCAATGTTTTGCCTGTCAGCGCTGCGCCTGCCGGGCTTCCAACCAGAGCATAGCTTACGCTTGGTTTTGCAGATTTATGTACCATACAGTCATTTGTGCTTTCAAATTCGCCGCCTAATGTGATGGTCTTTTCCGCATTCATGCCCAGCGCAACCGTTTCATTTGAAAAACCGGTAATATCAAATAATTCGCATTCACAGTTTTCCGCCGCCAGGTCAAGCCCTGCAACCGCCGCCCTTAAATCAGCCAGTATGGACTGGTAATTTTCCGGCGTAAGCGTACTGCTGCCGTTTGCCGCGCTGGCTGCTTTACATGCCTGTAAATAGGTGTTCCAGGAAGCCGCCGTATATTTGCGCAAGTTGTCTTCGCCTTTATTTTCCCAGCCGATTGCCTTGAAGCCTTCGTCTGTGTTGATATACTCGGAAAGCAATACCTTCGGATGCGTTTCACCCTTAAAGGTATAAGTAATTACCATTTCGTCGCCGCTTGCCGTTACATTTACCTTGTCTGCCGGAAGTAAATTTGCCGCGCTTGTTCTCACAACCGCCGTTGCATTTTCTGCAAATTCATATCCTTCGTCCGCACGTACCACAACTTTTACATTATAATCCTGATATTTCTCAAACGCATTTACCGCAGGTTCCCATGTGGTGCTTTCAATGCTGTATCCCATTTGTTTATCTGCAGTATTTGCATTCAACTCAAAGCTGTTTTCCCGGCCATCAATTGCATCTTTAAAAATATTTACAACCTCTTCTGGCGTTGCACCTTCCTCAATAACATATTCCGGTACCTGTTCTCCAATGTACATGCTGATATTTTTCAATCTTCCTGGGAATCTTTGCTCGTCCTTTGTAGGATCCGGATTCCAGAAAATACCAAATATACTGCCTGAGTATGAAACCAAATCGCCGCTTCTATTATGGCTGCTTGGAATAGTTCCCCTTACCCCATCCAGGTAAAGTTCAAACTGGCTTCCATTATAGATACCCACTACATCATGATACCTGTCATACCATTCATCATCGCTTGGAAGCGTGCAATTCACCTGATTCCATCCGCCTGACAGATGTCCGAACAAGAACAACTTGGATCCGTCTATCTGCAGCCCAAACTGCTCATCCATCTTTCCGATAATAGCACTTGTACTGTTTACTTTTGGCGTCTTCATTTCAAAATGGATTAAGAATTTTGTTTTTCCTTTTACATCAAATACAGCATTTTTTGGCCTGTCATTTGGAGCCGTAATTTTTCCTGTAATGCCGCCTTCTTCATCAAAATCAAGTTCTTCAATATCAATGTCGATGTTCGTATCCAATGTTCCGCCTGTAAGTTCGGCGTCTTGCGGAACTGCCCCTGCTACCGGAGCCGTAATCGTTACATCCGGGGTACCTGTCACTACTTTTACATCTTCTACACGCAGCAGCCTGCCGTATGCGCTTATCAATGCATTCTTCGCTGTTTCCACATCGGCAATGGTCACTCCTGTTAAATCGGTTAATGCTCCAAGCCTCTGCGCTTCTTCATAAGCCTCCTGGTATCTGTTATAAGATGCAGTGGTATAAATCTGCTCTTCTCCGGACTGATTGCCTGACGCAATAACACGATCCATAGCTGCCGTAATAGAATCTATCATATCATTAACGGCGTCCTGCGTAGTCTTATCAACTATTGTTCTTCTGATAACGCCAAACTCTGCGCAGGTAATAAACATATTGTTTTGGGATGCAGACTGTGCGCCAGTCGCCTTAGCAGTTATTTTAATACCAGTAACATTTTTTTGTTTTTCGTTAAAAACAATTTCTTTCTGAGCCTCATCATTTGCCCAATTGCCATTATCAAATGAAGAAGTTTCAACTTTCTTCCATGTAATATTATCCGCCTTAAAAATATTTACAGCCGCATTATTTTTTTCTGTTGCACTTGCTTGATCCGTAATATCTTTTAAAGACGGCATGCCTGTCAATTCATCCGTTGTTACATAAACATCGCAATTCAAAATTGTACCATTTATTGCAGCAGTTCCTTCTGGCTGCCTTGGAAGATATGTAATCTTGTCAACAGAAGCAGCTTTGTCCAGCGCAATGAAATAACTGTTATTTGCATTTTGTGAAAGATCAACATCATTCTGATTCCAATTGGAATGCCAATAAGTATTATTCTTACCGTCTACAGCATATTTCGCCCATCCATTTTTTCCGCCAGACTCACCTGTCATTTCCTGGCTCTCTGCAGCGCCCATTTTAATCGTTTCATTTACAAATTCCGGTTCCTCAGGAACTTCCTTGGCGAAAACTGCAAATTCTGCTCCGCTGATAAATTTATCATTCTGATTCCCGGTTCCTCCGGTCGCCGTTACTTTAACCTGGACTCCTGTGACGTCCTTTTCCGTATTATTAAAAATCACTTCTTTTAACTTATCGTCATATGCCCAGTTACCATCGTCAAAACTACTGGTCTCAACCTTTTTCCATGAAACTTTTTCTGATGTGAATACATTCATCGCGTCATTGTTAATAACGCTGCAGCTGTTTGCATCTTTAATATCGCCCAAAGACGGCATTCCTGTCAGCCTGTCTGTCGTTACATATACTTCGCATTTCAAAATTGTGCCGTTTACATCCGTCTGAGCATTCTGCCTTGGAAGATATGTGATTTTATCTACGGAACCCGCTTTATCCAGAGCGATATAATAACTGTTATTTTCGCCTTCCGCTATATTTACGTTATTACCGCCGTCCCATTGAGAGTGCCAAAACGTCCCTTCATCTCCGTCTACCGCACATTTTGCCCAGCCGCTTCCATTGTTGTGCTGTTCACCCGTCAATTCCTGACTTCCTGCCGCGCCCATTTTGATGCCGGATTTTATCCATTTTACTTCCGGATCCGGTTCGACAGGATCCGGATCAACAGCCGTTTTTACTGCCTGGACGCCAAATTCGCTTGCGCTGATAAACTGTTTGTTCTCCTGATCGCTGCAGGCCTGCTTTGCTGTAAATTTAATCCCGGTAACATCCTCTTCCGTTGCATCAAATACAAACTCTTTTTCTTGCTTCGTATCATCCCAGACTGCTTTGCCAACTTTTTTCCAGTTCACGCCTTCTGCTTTAAATATGCCTACAGCCGTATTGTTTACAGATCCTGCCGTCGCCTGATCCGTGATGTCGCTTACAGAAGGCATACCGGCCAATTCATCTTTCGTTACATAAATTTCACACTCCAAAATGGTTCCATTGGCTCCAGATTCCTTGTTATTCCTGGGAAGGTAAGTAACCTTGTCTACAGAAGAAGGATTTTTTAATGCAAGAAAGAAACTGTTATTGGCATCATTTTCCATGTTTACATTGTTGTTTTGCCAGTTAGAATGCCAATAAGTATTTACATTTCCATCTACTGCATGTTTTACCCAGCCATTTGCTCCCCCGCTCTCACCTGTCAATTCCTGACTCTCTGCAGCGCCCATCTGGATTTCTACATCCTCGTAAACAGGCTCTACCGGAACGTCCGGCTCGTCTGTAGCCGGCACGCCGAAAAGACGGATTTTCCGAACAGCAGGCCCCAAGTACCCGGCTGCCGGGTTCATTCTTGTTACAAGAAGGCGGACATACCGTCCCAGCTTTGCGTCTTCCAACAAACCATTGGAAGCATTCAAGGTATCAAATACCGTAAACCCATCTTTTGTCGCGCTTTCTCTGCTGATCTCTGCAACTGTCTTCCAGGATCCGTTCTGATAATCGGCGTCTGCCGTAGTAATGGATCCGCTGGTATTGCCTGCCATCAGGTTTGGATTCTCCGGCGCCTGATAGTCGTCGCAGGTCTGGAGTTTAAACTCTGTACCGTATGCTCCGTTAAACCACAAAACCTCCGCGCTGCTTAAATCTGTTTTACTGCCTTCGCCCAGATCAAAAACCAGGTAAGACACCGCGTTTTCAATTGGCGTGCTTCCGTCTTTGATGTTGGCCTGTGACACCCACTTTTCATTGTCATCGTTGTTCGTCGGCGCCGTGTCATTTGTCAGCTTTGCAAGGCTTGCAGCATCTGACCATCCCTGCTGATGCGCCCCCGGATAAGCAACAAGCTGCGCTTCCAGAGCGACGTTCGTCGCTTCTTCGGCGGCTTTTGCCTGCGTACTTTTAAGCCCCGGTATCGGCAGGCTGGTAATCACCAGCGCCGCTGCCACGGCTCCTGCTAAAAATTGTTTCAGTTTCATAAATAAAATCTCCTTTCATAATATAACCCACGCCATATACAGAGCAGATTTCATGTGAAATTGTATGTTTTCCCCATGTTCCTTTTATTATAATATAAAATTTTCCACAATTCAACCAAAAAAAGAATCTTTTGGAAACAAAAAAAAGATTTACCGTCACAAAAGTACATGCCCTATACTGCCAAATATTCTGAGACGCCTTCCCGATTTGCCACATACAGCGGAAAATCGCCCCCTTTATAGGGCTTTTTGCCCATCGTAATTTCTAACCGCACCGCTTCATAGGCCAGTTCCGGAAAGTTATTTTCTTTGCTTAAATGCCCCAGCAGCGCCGCGTGGAACCCGTCGTGCAGTATGCTTGCCAAAAGCTGCCCGCAGCGTTCATTGGACAAATGGCCCCTTGTCCCAAGAATCCGCTGTTTCAGATAATAGGGATACGGCCCCGTCTGAAGCATATTCACATCATGGTTTGCTTCCAGGAGCAGCAGATTTAACCCCTGCAATTTGTTTATGATATAATCGTCGTAGGCGCCCAGATCCGTGACAACGCCTGCCGATTTACCGCCGTTTCTTATAATATAAGCCACCGGATCGGCCGCGTCATGGGATATCCGGATTGGCTCGGCCACAAGTTCCCCCACAGAAAAAGGCTTATCCGGCGCAACGGCATGAAACAGGGAACGATCGATTTTTCCCACGGACTTTGTATGTAAAATTGCCTGTATGGTTCCCTGCGTCGCATAGATGGGGAGCCCGTAACGCCTGGCTATTACGCCGAGCCCGCTGATATGGTCAATGTGCTCATGCGTGACCAGAACGCCCTGCATTTCACTTGTTTTGCGGCCCAGCGCATTTAGTCCCTGCTCAATCCGTTTTCCGCTGATCCCTGCGTCTATCAGCAAATGGCAGTTTCCTGCCCCCGCCATAATACAATTGCCGCTGCTGCCGCTGGCAATACTGCATAATTCCATTTTCTCACCTCAAAAGTATTTTATTTCATCTGCACCCAAAAAGGCGCACCCCAGATTCCGTTCAGGAGTAACGCCTCTTTGCATTTTAATCCGTATAAAAAGCCGGATTTCATAATACTAAGCCTGTGCCAAAGCTTTTCGAACCTGCTCAAATGCCTCTTTTAGCGTCCCGTTATTCTCAATTATCACATTACAGTGTTTCTTATATTCCTGTTCGGAAAGCTGGCTTCTTAAAATAGCGTCCGTTTTTTGATCCGAGTATCCGCGGCTGTTTTTCAGCCTGCTGCGGCGCAGCGCTTCATCCGCGTCAATATACCACAACTCGTCGCATATTTTATCGTATCCCTCCTCGACTAAAAGCGCCGCTTCCAGAATAAAATATGCGTAAACGCCCCGTTCCCTCTCTTTTTCCACACGGCTTAAAATTTCCCGCTTTACCGCAGGATGGACAATCCCGTTGATTGTTTTGCGTTTGGCCGGATCCGAAAAAATCTGTAAAGCCAGCTTTACAGAATCAAAGCTGCCGTCTTCGGCATATATATCTTCGCCTGCAAACGCTTTTTGTATCTGTGCAAAACATGCTGTCCCCGGCGTCATCAGTTCATGCGCCAGTTCGTCCGCCAGCAGTACTTTGGCTAAAAATTCCTTTTCTATGTAGTGCAGAAGTTCGGATTTCCCGGCTCCTACACCCCCTGTAATTCCTATAAAACGCATATCGTACGCCTTCTTTCCATTCATTTCCTGTTTGCCTCACTCACAATGAAACGGAAATTGTACCGGTGATTTAGGCGAACATATTATTTGGTTCTTGTTACTATACCTGTCTGTTTTTGTAACCTTAACATAATGAACCAGATCCGATATCTTTAATTTTGCTTTTCCTGGCTGCACAAGTTTTTGCCAAAGCTGCCGCTCTTTTAACTCGATTCCTTTTGGGATCTTTTGTCTTCCAGGTGATACAATAAACGCATGTTTTTCTGTATTTCCACTGGCCAGCTGTTCCAATTCCTCCTCGTTTTGTAAAAAATTTATCGTATCAATGATTTGGCCATATGGATTATAGCCGCTCTTATTTGAGATATTTTCTCCTTTAAGTTCAACAAAACAGGTTTGCAGTTGCTTACCGCAAACTATTAAAAAATCACATTTTTGCTGATTTTGTATATTGGAAATCAATTTTCCGTCCGGTTCTGTCAGATATACTTCCTCCTCACAAATCTTAACAGGAAGATGCGAATCTTTGTTTGATTTCCTGTCTTTAAGACAACGTATTTCTCCCATTTTAAGGAGTTCAAAATATTTGCTGTATTTACCAAGCTGCAAGACGCATGATAAACTTTTGTCCTTCCTTTTATTTGTCCTCTTCATTTGCGTCCTCCCCTGCCGCGGCTTTCTCAGATTCCAGATAAAATAACTCTATATATTTTTCGTTTACACATTCCGATATCTCGTCAATTAACCCCGTATCCAGTTCATCAAATTCACCATGAATCAGATTTTGAACCGAAGCATCTTTCATTATTTTAAATGCAGTAACTTTTTGAGGCATAATCTCGCATTTAGATCCGATAATTTCAGACACCTTTTTTGACAAATCCGGATATTCATGAATAACCTTTCCTGCGCAGTAAAGAGCATTAACTGAAGTCAAAATATATGGACTGTGCGTCGTAAGTAATACGGAACTATCGTTTACATTTGCAAAGAAAGCAATAAACTCAACTACTTTATTCTGTAAATCCGGATATAAATGCGCTTCTGGTTCTTCGATAATTACAAATGCTTTTTCTTTTTTAAGCAGAAGAATATATAACTGATTCAAGAGCCATAAGACCTCCTGCTGTCCTGACGACGCAAAATTAATCGGTATTTTCTCATCATGAATCATGTTGTCCTGCAGAACAATATATTCCTTTCCCGCCGAATACTGATAATCTCCCTTTAAATTTGAAATCAGCGCTTCTGATATTGTTCCAACATCAAATTTCCTTTCACCATCGGGATAATATTTGTGGGCATTTCGGATCCCATTGGCAAAATCTCCATGAATATTGTCAATGATGCGCATAAATTGCCGCGTGATCAAGTCCAGCTTTTCATTCTCAATAAGAGAACGGTTATTTACCAGCAGTGTAATCATACTACGTCCGGCAGGAATATAATATGTTTCTTTATCATCATCAAAAATCTGATTCACCCTGTTTTTAAAACTGTCATAATTACGCTGTCTCTCTTTACTTGCAAATGCAAGACTTGAATTTTTCGCGCTTGGTTTTTGCATATATAATTCTAACGCTTCTTCTTCTAATTTTCCTATAGCCCGGCTTAATTCATAAGAATAACTAACACTGATATATCTTTTACTTTTCTCATTCAGCTTTACATCAATCCATATGTTATCCGTAAATTCGTATTTCAAATATAAACGTGGATCTAAATCCCAGCTAAAACCAAACAACGATATAAAAACAGATTTTAATTCTCTTTTCAGAACCCTTTTAAAACCACCGCTGGCTTCCTCCCCATTATACACGGAAGTATCCAGTAATTGGCAAAGATAATCTGTCATGGAGTCTTTCATTATCCTAAAAAAATATATCGCTTTTGCTGCCGTGCTTTTTCCTGTCGCCTGTTCCCCTATGAGTATATTGAAATCCTTTATTTCCATTTCTAATTTTTTTAAAGGGCCTAAATGTTGAATTGTAATTTTCTGCAAATATCTCACTCTCCCGCAATTTTTACCTACTTCGCCTCATACCAGTCCATCCCGGTATGCATGTCGATTTCAAGCGCTACGGACAAATCGGCCGCCTGGTGCATTTCCTCGGAAAGAATCGTTTCCACCTGCGCAAGTTCTTCTTCTCTGGTCTCGATCAAGAGTTCGTCATGCACCTGCAGAATCAGCCTGGACTTTAATCCTTCCCTTGCCAGGCGGTCATGCACCCGGATCATGGCGATTTTTATAATGTCTGCCGCCGTTCCCTGGATAGGGGCGTTCATAGCGACGCGCTCCCCGAACGAACGCTGCATAAAATTACTGGAAGAAAGTTCCGGCACAGGCCTGCGCCTGCCGAACATGGTCAGGGAATACCCCTTTTCTTTTGCATCCGCAATCAGCCCGTCCAAAAACGATTTGATTTTCGGATAAGTTTCAAAATAACGTTCGATATAGTCGGCCGCTTCTTTTTTGCTGATGCTTAAGTCCTGGCTTAAGCCAAACGAACTGATGCCGTAAACGATTCCGAAATTGACGGCTTTGGCATTGCGCCTCTGTAAGTCGGTGACCTGTTCAAACGGGATATGGAATACCTGCGAAGCCGTTGTCCTGTGGATATCTTTCGCTTCCCGGTACGCCGCAATCAGCTGCCCGTCCCCGGACATATGCGCAAGCACGCGCAGCTCTATCTGCGAATAATCCGCGTCCACAAAGATACATCCCTCCTCCGGCAAAAACACTTTCCGGATCCGGCGTCCAAGTTCCATACGGATTGGAATGTTCTGCAAATTGGGATCCGTGCTGCTGATCCGCCCGGTAGCGGTGATCGTCTGGCGGAACGTACTGTGGATACGCCCGTCTGCGCCGATAAAATTCGCCAGCCCGTCCGCATAGGTGGACTTCAGCTTGGTAAGCTGGCGGTATTCCAGGATGTCCTTGACGATGGGGGCCTCCTCCGAAAGCTTCTCCAGCACGTCCGCCGCCGTGGAATACCCTGTCTTGGTCTTCTTGCCCCCGGGGAGCTTCATGGTATCGAAGAGCACCTCCCCCAGCTGCTTGGGGGAATTGATGTTGAACGCCACCCCCGCCTGGGCATGGATGGACCTCTCCAGCTCCTCTATCCGCGCCACCAGGGCGTCGCCGTAGGCCTTCAGCTCCTCCCTGCGCACCTCCACGCCTTCCCGCTCCATATCGTACAGCACCAAAGACAGGGGCATCTCCATCTCCCGCATGAGCCAGTCCATGCCGGTCTCCGTCAGCTTCTTCTCCAGCACGTCCGCCGCTTTCCGGGCCACATAAGCCCCGTAGCAGCAGTATTCCATGAATCTGTCCGGTGCCTCCCGGACAGCCTCCCCGGCCTTCTGCTTGCCGAAGCGCTCCGCCCAGCCCGGAATCTGCAACCCCAGATGCTCTGCCGCAATGGTCTCCGGCGCGTGATCGTTCTTCAGAGGATTCAACAGATAGGCCCCAATCAGAATATCGAAATACCGTTCGGTCGTATCCTGTTCCAGGTATGGATACAGTCTCTTGATATCGAAAGACGCGATCCGCGCCCTGGCGGAAAGTGCCCGCAGGCCCTCTGCACAGGCGGCCTCCTCCCCCTCCCTTCCCCGATTCTGACCGGGCTCCTCGAACAGGGAGAGCTGCACATTCTCTTCCCGGGGCAGCACATAGAGGAAGGTCTCTTCCTGCGCGGATACAGCCGCTGCCACCGGGCAATCTCCTTCCATGGCCAGAAATAAGCCCACCCGCTGGCTGTCCTTTATCTTCTTAAGCCTCCCGAGGAAGTCCTCCAGGCTCTCCAGCCTCCGGAAGGTGGCGGCGATGTCCTCATTGGCATCCGCCTGATCCTGCCGGAAGCGGCTGAGCATGTTGCGGAATTCCAGCTCCTTGAACAGGTCGTAGGCCTCCTTTGTATAGAAGCCCTCCGCTTTGGAGGCCTCATAGTCCATGGACACGTCGCTGTCGGTCCGAATCGTGACCAGGACCTTGCTCAGGTCTGCCAGCTCCCGGTTCGCGATCAGGGACTCCCGGATGCTCTTTTTGGAGATCTCCTCCACATGGGCATAAATCTCCTCCATGGAGCCGTACTGCACCATCAGCTCCGTGGCGGTCTTCTGCCCCACCTTGGGCACTCCGGGCACATTGTCGGAGCTGTCGCCCATGAGGGCCTTCAAATCGATGAACTGGTGCGGGGTCACCTGGAAGGCCTTGACTACATCCTCCGGATAATAGTCCTCCACCTCGGTCCTCCCCATCTTCGTCTTCGGAATCCTGATCTTGATATGCTCGTCCGCGACCTGCAGCAAATCCCTGTCGCCGGACACCAGGGATACCTCCATCCCCTGGGCCTGGGCCTTCTTGGCCAGCGTCCCCAGGATGTCGTCCGCCTCCAGCCCTGCCTGCTCCACGATGGTCACCTGCATGGCCCGCAGCACGTCCTTCAGCACGGGCACCTGCTCCCGCAGCTCCTCCGGCATGGGCTTCCTGGTGCCTTTGTATGCCTCGTACATCTCATGGCGGAAGGTGGGCGCATGCACGTCAAAGGCCACCGCCAGGAAATCCGGCTTCTCCTCCTCCAGAATCCTGAACATGATGTTCAGAAAGCCGTACACCGCATTGGTGTGCAGGCCTTTGGCATTGGTCAGATCCGGCACGCCGTAAAAGGCCCTGTGCAAAATGCTGTGTCCGTCTATCAGTACTAGCTTCCTGTCTTTTACCATGGTTCCACCGCCTTTGACAAAATGATGTTTATGACATTGATAGCATAGTCAGAGCAAAATCCAAACGAATATCCACACAAGAAATCCGGATGCCACGATTTCCAGGGCAGAGCCGATATAGAGGAACGCGGAATTGTAGCTGATTTTCCGCCTGGTTTCCTCCAGGCGCTGCCCCAGCTCGCTCTGCAGGTCGAAAGCATTGCCGTCCTCCAGGCGCTGCATGCCCTCCGCCACCAAAAACTGGATGGAAAGCTCCTCCCTGCACTCCCCGCACCGCTCCCAGTGCTCATAGAAGCGCTTCAGGGTGGGGAAGTCCAGCTTCCTCCCGATGAATCCTGGAATCAGCTTCTCGAATTCTTTGCACTCCGTATCCTCTTTCCTCTCCCACGGTGCCACTTCTCCCACCCCCTCGCTTCCGCGGCCTGGCGAATCTGTCCTTGCTTTCAGCCAAAATCTACCGGCCACTCCCGGC
>OFFT01001178.1_pt1 | contig 16170 bp, 6 predicted proteins | sample 1521581 | NCBI WGS metagenome assembly OFFT01 (sample SAMEA3504084, study PRJEB24116) | mouse gut metagenome | biome: mouse gut; feature: mouse-associated habitat; material: faeces | place: Denmark | collected 2011
AGCATCAGCAGGAGCCCTGCTGTCAGCAGCACAGGTGGAATGAGTTGGCTCAATGACTGCAGGATCCTCACAGTCAGGAGCACACTGGGAAGAAGTAGTTGGCTCAACATCAGCAGGAGCCCCATTGACAGCAGCACAGGTGGAAGAATTTGGCTCAGCATCAGCAGGAGCCCTGCTGTCAGCAGCACAGGTGGAATGAGTTGGCTCAATGTCACCAGGAGCCTCAAGCACATGAATTCTATGCTTCCGAGGAAAGGTACGGAAAATAGGTGGTTTATTTCCTCGCACCTATAAGGAAAATTGGCAATGTTACTTTTGATTTAAAGTTTCACTGATTTTATTCATTTTATCACCTGTCTGCTAATGTCAGAATCTTGATTTATAGTCCCCAAAATGTTTCTGTATTCATACCAACTTCATCACTAAGGACACTATCTGATATTTAGCAACCTCTGCTTCCTTTGTGCATGATGAGTAAAAGGCCCAGAGTATCTAGAAATCTTAGATGGGGACCTGCTTAGTGTTATGCTTTTATCTTCTGCTCTTTGCTACCTCACATCATCATTCTCTACAAAATGGAAAGACATAAAAAGAAAGGACAAAATGTGTCCTCTCCTGTCTTTATGACCTGAATTTTGAATTCCAGCCAGATGAGGTGAATGGGGCAGTGAGGTGCTCTGAAAACAAAAGGAACCTCTCTCTTCTGCAGTACACTAACCCTTCCCCAATGAATGATCTTCCACAGTTGTCCATTAGATACCTGGGATATCAGAACAGTGGAGCTGAATTGTAAAATGCATGAATCAAGTATGTCACTACCTACAGCAGAGGGGAATTGCTGAGTTCCATGGATGGATTCTATATATGCCTTCCAAAATCTCACCTATTAGCTCTATGTCAAAGTAACTTTTATGCACTAGGTGTAATTGTAATCTTTGATGCTTACTACCTCCATTTGAGTGATAACCTAGACCTAGTCCTGGAAGCTTCTAGCCTCTGTGAAACTTAGCATAGGCCTAGAATATTTTCTGCCTCTCATACTTACTGCTGAATAAGCACACCGTTATTTCTGGTTCTTTTTCATCTCTGGCTGACTGGTTCAACTCAGGTGTTCTAGCTCAAAGCTGCTCCCCATGCTAACTGATTCAGTCTGGATTCTCTCTTGGCCTCTGATGTTTTTTGTTCTGCTTGACCTCAAACTAACTAGCAATTTTTTTCTAATCTTCTGACTCCTTCATATTCTCTGGTTCATTCTGCCTTCACCCGTGTCTTGCTGGTTCTCTCTTCAATGAATCTCTCTAAAACTGTCTGGGTAAAAATGCCTCCTCTCTCTGTTTCTCTCTGCACTACCTCTCAAGTAGCTTCCCTTTCCTTTCTTCTTGAGAGAGTTGGACACATTCTATTTAATCAAAACTTTCTCTGATTCATCAACTTCTCTGCCATGCAATTAGACATCACTTTCAGACAAGGTGCTTCATTCTACAAACTAACTTTACCTTGATTGTTTAGGATTATGGTGTTTACTAAGGAGGTGTCTGTATTCTGGCTAGAGGGATTAAAGTTTGGTGCAAAGGCTGAGTCACACAATAACTAGACAAGAGTTTATTGAGTAAACAACACAATCAAACACAAGCACAGCATGATCAGCTATCCTGCATCACCATGACTGTTGTTACACAGAGAGGATGAATATAATGACTTGATCCAGCACCTCTGTGGTGGCTTGAATGTCAGAGGCCCATAGGCTCATATAATGCTTGCTCTCCAGATGGCTGACCTATTCTGGAAAGGATTAGAAGTTGTGGCCTTTTTGTTGGATATGTGTAACTGGGATGGGCTTTAAGATTACACTAGACAGGTGCCATTCTCGTAAAGTTCTCTCTTTCCTGTGTAGGTCAATATGTGATCATTCTGCTGCTGCTTCAGTACCATGCCTGCTGCCTGAGCCATGATGGTGATGTGTGCATTCCACTGGAACCATGAGCCCAACTTCAAACACACCCTTTCTTCTGGAAGTTGTCTTTCTCACGGTCTTTTCTTACAGCCATAGAAAGTAACTAACATAACCATTATCTAGGTACAGTAGGAGTGACTTCAAATGTCTGAAGGATTCATTCCAAGCTGTGAAGGGGTTTTGCCCAGTGGATTTGGTCACAAAACAAGTGATCAAATTCCATAATGCTAGCTTAGATAGGCTACCCAGAGCACTCACTGATTCAACCAGATACACTTAGGAAATGTGAGTGTTGAAAGTGGATTTGATGCGGCATGGCAAATAAGGTCTCCATATATTTGTTGCTCCTTACACCTCCATGAAATTCATAACTTAGCAGCCACCTTTTACCCTTCAGTACCAGGTTTGAGGATGGGATATGCTACTTACATGAAAAAGTCACACTCCAAAACATACTCTGCATCATCAAACAATATAACACAGAGAAGGTTCAACAAAATGAGTTAAGCAGCACTGTTGATCAAAGGGAAAGGATGAGGAAGCATGCAATCTCTGTGTCTTCAAACTGTTCAAATGTTAGAATTTAGTTCACTCGATTCACTGAGAAACGGACTTGAATACAGCAAAGCATGTGGAATTTTCAGACATAGGCACGTTTTCATACACCACGTGTTACCGGACTCATTATCCCCTTCCTCATTGTGTAAATATGCTTGGGACAGTTATTAAAGAAGAATAAAGGACCATATGATGCAAAATTAAATTTCCAGGACATCTGCCACTTCCATGAAGATAACACTGAAGATAAAGGAGAGGACCCTGAAGAGGTTTCCCTGAATTGTTAGTCACACAACAGGTGTATATTAACAGCATTTATTTACCAGTATACTTAAATTCATGATTCAAAATAATCTTTATCTTAGGGGTTTGTGCACATGTGGTTACATTACTCTTCTTATGTTATGCTTGTGTGTGTATTTCTCCCCTCCCTCTCTCTGTCTCTCTGTCTCTCTCTCTCTCTGTCTCTCTCTCTCTTGTGTGTTACTGTATGTGTGTTTGTGTGTGTGTGTGTGTGTGTGTAGACTGGAGAGAAATTTCAGGAGCTGGATATCTTCTTCCACAGAGTTAGAAAGAGGCTCTGACCATTTCTGCTGCTCTCTATGGTCTAATCTGTCTAGCTTGTCTTTCAGGGCTGTTCTACTCTCTTAGCCTCCAATCTGGATTTAAGGGTGCAGAGATTACAGGCTTTTTCCTTTTTTCAGGATGAAATTCAGCTTATTAGGGTTCCAAGGCAAGTGCACTAACCCACTGAGCCACCTGGTTGCTATATTTTATGTATATATACATGTATGAGTCCATGTATGTGTGTATATTTTTATACATATACATGTGTATATGAATGTGTATATATGTATATATATTATGCATTTATATTCTAGTTTTAAAATAAAGGGAGAGAGAGAGAGAGAGAGAGAGAGAGAGAGTGTTTGGTTGTTACCCGTTTACAATGCAAATGAAATGGAGAAAAGTATGAATTTCTCATTGACATGAAAACATTTCCTTTGCCCCAAGCTAGTTAGCCTCTTTGAAACATGCCTGTGTCATTGTCACCCCTGTCTGGCTGTACCTCTTCATAAAGACTTCTATTGGGTATTCTCTTAGCATGCAATAGAGAACTGTTATTATCTAGCTCAGGTCCATTTTTTTTTTATAAATTTTATACGTATTACACTGCAATTGCCACATAGGCTTCTGGGAAGTTTGTGTTAGTTTGATTTTATGCAAGTTTAATATCAGAAAATAGCATCTATTTTATTTCAATCACATAATTCATTTCTTTGAAGAAAGGAAACTACCTTTGGCTAAGTTGTGCCTGGCATATATCACTGCTTTAATGATATTGTGGATTGTATTCTAATAATTGGTATATAAAAGAAGTTGCTTCATTTCATGTCAACTGTAACTAATCTGTGGTTACCATATCCTTCACCATTATTATGTACATTCTGTATCATCATAAAAATTCTATTTAGGGGAAATGTGTTTGTATTAGGAATGTTAGTTTTGAAAACTCTAACGGCTTTTCACTGAACTTGAAGATGATTGCCAAGTGAATTTCTGTGCATAAAATTTACCTGAATTCTACCTTCTTGCTTAGTTCTCTCTAGAACAAAATTTACTCGGTTCATCACATATTGTAGCTAATATTAACTTGGAAACTAAATTGAGCTAGGCTAAAAAGAAGGAACAGTTGAGTTTGGTTTCTGACAATATGAAGTTTACACTTTCTAAAGGTTTCACTGGGTGTAATAATTACATCTAATCTGACCCTTTCTTAATGGTGAATTTAGAGGGCTTACATTAAGATAATTAGCTAGCTGTTAACAGTAGGCAGTGGAGGAAGTGGTGTAAGATCTGCAAACAGACCCTCCTGTTTGCTTTGTAACTTCTCAGTGGGGATTAAAACAGAAAAGAGGGCTATTATTCTTTAACTTGTTTCTGTAGTTGCTGTGACAAAATGTCTGATGGGAAAGTCAGTCAGTTACTTCCAGCAAGGCAACAGGGTGTCCCAGTTTGTGGCACTATTCTATTGCTTCTCACATGCTGGTAGACCAGGAAACAAATAACACAGAACTGGTACCACATGTAGTCATAACCATGAAAACCTACCACTGACAACCTTGTGCTACCTAGGCCATATCCCGAATGTTAAACCCTCTCCCTAAGTGTGGCCCAGTATTAAAACCCAGGAGAAGTCATCTCTCTCTGTCTGAACCTCCCATGCACTGGGTAACAGGTGTGTCATGTTATAAACACACACACACATACACACACACACTTTTTATATACTCTGTGTGTGTCTCTCTGTGTGTGTGTGTGTGTGTGTGCGTGTATGTGTGTTCATACTAAAGCATTTTCAGACAATGTGTAAATCAGGGTCAGCGAGATGGCTAAGTAGATAAAGGTACTTGTCACCATGACAAACATCTTGAACTTGATACCTGAGACTGAAATAGTGGAAGGAGAAGACTGACTCCTATTAGTTATCATTTGATACCCACAATTCACCTTGCCTTCCTCTACTTCCCATATCAATTATGAACAGGGTGTCCTTGAACTGACAAAGACAATCCTGCCTGATTTGTGGGTTCATGAATTAAAGGTGTGCCCAGCATACCGAGTCTCTATTGTGCACACCCTGCCTATTAGTCCTTTGGACTTCAATAGGTAAAATGTGAAGGCTGAGGCCTGGGTCCCGGAAGTTAACAATTATCCTAAGACTGACTACTTACTTCCCCTTATGATTCTTTTAATCGTTTTCATATCAAACATATTCACTGTAGGAGCTAGAAAAGGGGGTTGAGGAGTTTTTAACATGTTTTGTTCTTGCATAGCACCTGGGTTTGATTTGTAATACATAACCGTTTGCTCACAAAATTCTGGAACACCAAGTCCATGAGATGAAATAACCTCTTCTGATGTCTGTGGGACACACACACACATGGGACACAGAAAGAATACACATGCAAAGCATTCACACACTTAAAGTCAGTCGATCTAAGAAGAGAAACACAAGTATTGGTTGCTTCCATGTTGACTGTACCTAATTCCAGGAGCCTGTATTATTTACTTTTTGTCATTTTATGAATTCTTCTCACTGTGTTACAAACATGCCCATTTTTTTGGTTTCTTTCTTGTTGTTTCCATAGTCTAATTTCCTAACACTTACATTTTAACACAGTGGTTCTCAACCTATCTGTCATGACCAATTGGAGGAGGTGCACAGAACAGGCTCACACAAGTTGCCTAAGAAAGTCTGAAAACACTGATAGGACATTACAACTGATAACATTATCAAACCTACAGTTATGGAGCAGCAACAAAAACAATTTTATGGTTGGGAGTCACCACAACATGAGGAACTCTATTAAAGAAAGGGTCACAGCATTAGGGAGGTAGGGAAGCACTACCTAATACAGGGCCTGACAAGGAGTGAGGATATGAAGGAGATGAGGGGACTGTTCAAGCTAGGTTTCTCTTCCCTGACACTACTTGCAGTACTCAACCACAGGCACACACATCCAACATTTTCCTTCATAACAAGCAAATATGTTACTTATCAAATGGGGGAGAATTAACATTAGGGATGCTTTTTCTTCATAAGTGTTAGTTATTGGCTCTCCCCAAGAACACACATAAACTCCAGAACTCCAAAAACCCACAAAATCCTTTTGCATCCTCCTCTGTGGTCTATGTAAAGTTTTGCTAGATTCTTCCAGCAATGCAAAGGTATAGAGTTAACTTTTTGTTTGGTTGTGAAATTAACTCTTTTCTTTTGGGGTGCATGCTTTCAAATCAACTTTACTTCTTAGTAATCATGGGGTATTGACACATAAAAAATAAAAACTGTAATTAAACATGAAATATTTTCTAATACGCTTATCTATTTTCAAATTGCTAGGATATCATCAAGATGTAAAAATATTTAGGCTAGACTAGATTAAGAGAAAATCATGAAATGAGAAACAGGATATTGTTCTTCCGGGTTGAGACTAAGCTTAATTCATTATGTGCCCAATTTTCTCCATCTTATATAAGATGATCATTAATATTGCTAAAACCTCTTTTGGCATTCTTTCTCCTCCATTGCTGGGGGGAACAAAATGCACAGTTTACCATTTTAAATAAATGCCAGTTAAATTGCCACTGCTATCCTTATCATAGTACCTGTGGAACTACTTTATAGAAACACATTGGATCACTTAGTCACATTCAAAAATCATTAAAATGTCACTTATCAGTCACACATCCCCTCACTCTAGGGCTAGAGGTTATACAGAAACAAGTTTCCTAAACTCCAGTATCTCATAGTGATTAAGTAGCCTCATACTGAATATGGATGTATCTAAATAAAATACTACAATATTTTAAGTGTTTGAATATGGCACAAAGAATATACATGTATATTTCAAAAATAAGAAAAAGAAGAACTTATATGGATGTATATAGCAATTGACTCTCTGCTTCTAGAAATGCTGGCTAACTGGGGAAGGACAGTTATTGTTTAACTAGATGAAGAACTTTCAACATACCCTTATAAGAATCAAATAGAAAATGCTCTAATCTCTTCATAAGGCAAATTTGATGAACATAATTGCTAAATATCCACAATTTCTTCTCAGTCTAAAAACAGATGAAAGAGAGAAACCAAAGAGAGGCTCTCATATATGATCCTGAAATAGGAGTGCCCAAGGGTAGATAAAACTTATGGGCATTCTGCTGGGGGTAAAGGCACTTTGGAGATTGCTGGATCATTGAAATATCTGGACTTACTAAATGGTATTCTGGTCTATTATCACGGTCACATTTTTAAGTCAGTCTAATGTGTATTCATTTCTGCAAACATTACTTTGTCAAACATCAAACACCTTCTATTATGTGAGAACTGCACTCAGTCTTCACTCCCTATGTCTCTTGAGTCCATTCTCATATTGGGCCACTACTACCCATAAGGACTTACTGCTCACTTGCAATTGATAGAAAGATCCACATCTACAATATGGTTTTCTCTGAATCACCTTTTCCATATAAAACTGGGATAGTTAGACTACTGCTGAATTAAGACAATTCATAAGAAACTCGATTTCACAGAGTAGCATTTTACCTTGATACAGGAAGTATACCTGACATCTTCTGCTTTTGAACACCTAAAAACAACAATGGGAGGTTTGTCAGGGAGCCATTAGAATGCAAATATGCAACCTTCTTTCAACATTAGATGTGTGGCTGGATCTCTTGTTCATGGAGAAAAACCCCAGGCTAACTATCCAGTAAACTTTAGGGATTCTCTGACACCACCTCCAGTCTCACCATAAGGGCCCCAGCATACAGCAGCACATGAGACTGTCAGACCTCATGTGGATTCTGGGTATCCAAACTCTCATTCTCACACATGCATAGCAAGCACTTTATCCATTGGATCTTCCACCTAGCTATGGATCCTTTTGAGCATTTCATGCTGCATGAGAGATATCATCAGTAATTTCAACATGGTTTGCTCTATAAATAATTATTCAGCTTGTGATTATAGAAAAGTAAAGAGCTGAAATTGTCTTACACAGAGGCAAAGACAGTGTCAGGCTCTGAATTTCATATTTTCTACAGATTAATATATTATAAAATGCACACTACATTCTTACCACAGTGATGTTCTTCTTGTAATTTTCTCATTAACTACAAAAGAGGGAGGCAAAATTTGTCATTAAACAATGGTAGCCAGTGCTGAAGCAAATATTTTTGTGACCTGATATGCTTTGACACCATTTATGAAAAGCTTTTAAGATGAATATTGATTTGTAAGCAACAAATATACTAGAACTCTTCCTTTCTTCATTCTTGTATTTTTAAAATAAAAAAAGAAAATTTTATCTAAAGTTACTATTTATAATTAATTGTGCAAAATACCCACAATCCTGAGCCCTATCAGACACAAAAAGTGTCATCTTAGCCTGAAGTGTTATTCCACAGTGAATTGTGTTGCCATTGCTGCTTTCTGTCTCTGCCCTAGGGATGCTGACACAACTCTAAGTGAGCGAACTCATCTTGGACAGAAGTGAAGGGACTTCTCCAAGTATTGACTTGAACTTCCTTCACTGAGGGGAAATATCCATTCCTACAACAGGGAAGCTCAGTCTATGGCTATGCAACATAGCCAAATACAGGAGACCCAAAGCCCTTTGCAAAGGATTTCCAGCTGCAAGTGTGATAAAGCTCTAGAGAGATCAGTGTGTTACTCTACTCTAGATCTTCTGAGGAAGATCCTAAAGGCCCTCAGTTCTAGCACTGGTCCCTAGCTCATGTGCAATGCAAAGAAGCTCAGCATCAACTTCCATTGCTTCCCATGGCATGAGCTGCTGGAAAGACCCCTTAGTAGCTATGCAAACTGAAGTATTACTCCAGAGAGAAGCATGGAAGACACAATGAAGCAGTAATTCCAAGGGACTAATGCCTCACATGAAACGTTTTTTTATTTATTTCTGCATATAAACCATTGAGTGACTCAGGTTTCACTATATGGAAAAAGCCTGCTCAGCAAACAAGCTAACAAATAAACAATTCTTGTTTACTTCCTTTGCAATATGTAAAACTCCACAGTACCCTGCTGGACATTGCCCATGGCCAGAGCACAGCCTTTGTCCCAAACAAGAAATGGGCTGAGAAAGTGAACCTCTGGAGGACCTTATGCTACACATGTATGGGGCCTCTGTCAATCCTTATCACCAGAAGAAAACTCTAATGCTAAAATAACTTAAAAGAAACTCACCCACATTACACTAATAGTATTTCATCCTATGTTTATGTGAAGACAGCCATTTAGATTCCTCTACACTATTCTCTGGCTGGTGTTTTCCAAAGGCAAAGTAGGTGCGAGAGATGCTGTGGTGACAGTTGCTGAAAGCATAAACTGTGTGGTATTTCTCCCACTGTGAGAATCATATTCAGACTGAACCAATGGGCCCTTCCATGCTATGCACTACAGGATGATAGGATTTTCTCAACCTTCCTCCTACTGTGGCAGTTTTTTCTGCAAATTATGTCTTGTAGCATGTAAACCAAGTATCACTATATATTTGGTAACTAATAGAACTACAGGGAAAAGGTGCTGTCAGAGTAGCCCATATGGAGGCTGTTGCATAGAATACTGAGAATGGCAGTTCTCATTCCACAGCACTACCAACAAAACTCACACACCAGTCATTTTTTTAAAAGTTCCTATTGAGCCAGTTATTTATTGTATCAGGATATTCACATTAAATGGAAGACAAATAAAAATAACCAGAAGACAATGTATGAATTATCGAATGAGTGGAAATTCAGAAATTCTATGATGGAAAAAAATCCAGAGTGCCCTTATGACATTAAGTCCTCAAAATACAGTGAAAGTAATTTAATACTCTATTTTTGTTTGCTTAACATAACCACATTTTATGGACACCGATACACATACAACAACATGCAGTCAGTAACATATATCAATTATAAAACTTAAGTAAAAATTCATTTCATACCAAAGTCAACTTGCTGTTATGTAACTAGAGAGGATCTACATTGTAGAATAGGTGAAAAATCTTTTTACTTCTAAAAAGACACTACATGCATCAGTAGTTCATTTTAAATAAACAAACATATTTCAGGTGATACAATTTGAATTTGAAATTTCTTTGAAACAATTCCTAAATAAGCCTGAATCCTAAAAATGTTTGGCAGCAAATTAAGAAAGGCTATAACTACTATTGGCATATTTGATTTCCTTAGTTTCTATTCTAGCAGGAACAAAATTCTTTTTATGATTGGGATAGAATCAATAGAGTACTTACTCTTAAACTTACCTGTATTATACTGGACAGTGTTTTTCAAGATAGATTTAAGCTGTCTTGGTGGTCTTGCTTCACTGTGGCATATTTTAAGAATGTTATTTTAATATTCATATAAAAATTAATCAAAGACTTTGAATACTTTGTTGTTTGATTTCCCAATTTATGCTACATTACAAACCAATAAAATCTATTAACTTGTTCTTCAACTAGTTGATTACATTTGGGGACACTTTCCTTACAACTTCTCCTCATATGGGAGAAGTTAGCATACAAAATATAGCCCTACAAAACCACTCACAGATACAGACAAGCATGCGTGCACACATGCATACACACTAGTACCTCTTCAGCCTTTGTTTTAACAGCTTACAGATTTTTTGTTTTTAATGTATTCACTCAATTTCAGTCTTTGCTCCTGGAAGGGCAAAGTACTTCTCTCATGATACTTTGTGCATATTTCATTGATTATGATGTTACCACACAAGAGGATGCTTTGTGCATCATCAAGTAGATTTCTAGAACTCTAAACAACCCACCACAGCTTTCATAATGTTCAAGCTGCTCCTTCTGTTCTCATGTATGACTGAGTCCTGATATCGTAGTCTGCTTGTTTCTATTCCAAACAAGCATTTCTAGGAACATAATAAGATAGTAACAAGAACAAAGAACAATAAAATTTAGTTGACACTTGCAGTTTTACTGTGGAACCGTTTAGGATTCCAAATAGAAGTCAACATGTGTATTTTTCAAGGAGTTTCTGAAGAGTTTTAAGTACTGAAGATTTTTGAATCTTCACTTTCAACATTACCTTTGATGATTTTGGGAATTTTCAAACATGGATTCAGTAAGCTATTTAATAATGTTTGAAAATGTTTGTTGATACATAGCACAAATAAAGAGGACAATATAATTGTCCTCTCTTGTGGAAGTAATGAATCCTAATGAGCACAGAATTACCTTGAAATACAACTTTTCATTTTCTATCAAACCAGTGTCTAACCTAGCATCCTGGACAGGAGTGGATGGGCCTTCAACTCTATGGTCATGTCTAACTGATGTGGAAGACAAATGCCCCCTTTATAGAGAGATAATTATTAGTTACACTGTCATTCAGATAATCAATTGAGAGTCAAAGGAATCATTCCGGTGGAAAACAGATCATGTGAACAGATCATTGATGGATGGAACATTCTGGAAGACATGGGTGTCTTCTAACAGCTATGAAAGATGCTACACCTGACAAAAAAGGTCCTTTGCATGTAAAGTAAAGCTCTGTCAGAAGTGGAAAGAAATTTGTTGGCATCCTGTAGTGATGACTGACAACTGAGAATCATCCTAAATTATGTAAACTCTCAGACAAGAGAAATGCCTGAAATGATAGCTCCTAGTGTGGGTCTTAGTTCACGAACTGAATCCAGTAAGGCTTTGAAAAACCAGTGAATCTTAGATGGACATCCATATGCATAGCTAATCCCAGCAGGCTCTTTTTCCAAACTTCAGAGTTGGTTCTTGGAAATGGTGGGTGACTATCGTGTTCATGTTCCTATGAACTACACTGAGCAAGTTTCCAAGCTAAAAAATATATTCATAATATTGTGGGACTTGTAAGACACAGGTCTCAAAGTACTCACAACAAGAATTTGCTTCTTATTTTTGAATTTACCTACTACTAATGAATTGTTAAACCTTACCAGGACAAAGGCCTTTCCTCTTTAAAGTATAAGACTTCTGAAAAGAAAAACAAAATATATCTTATTACAACTATAGAAAAACATTACATATAAAAATGATCAGAATCATTGTTAGTATCAATTTCTATGAGACCAATCTAGAGACTATTCAAGAGTAAATATCCACTTTTAGCAAATTACTTTGCATAGAAATATTCATTCCCTGTATATTTCAAATTGAAGACGACAATAATTTATCAAACATTAATGCCTAACAATATACACACATACACATTTGTAATGATCCTAAATGAACTCTCACAGTCTGATAGTGAGGACAATCCTGACCAGAATAAACAACTGTTTCAAAAATAACTTCTTGTGATTCTTTTTAACTCTAGGCTAATGGTTCTGGAAAGAATTATAGATTGAGTCTGGTGGCACACAATTTGAATCTCAACACTTAGGAGGCAAAAGCAGATGGAGAAACTGTGACTCCCTGGACAAACAGAGCTATATTTAGTGAGACCGTGTCTCAACCCCTCCCCTAAAAAGAGTAAAGTCCAGAGCTGATCTTAAAGATGTTCTCCCCTGAGTGCCAGTCTTTGGCTACAATTAAACCCACATTAAGCAGGCCTGCTGCAGCAGGAACATCCACTGCTCTGCCCAGTTTCCTGGAGACATACACTGTCACCTGATTTCCAATGTCCAGGCAAAGGTAGCCCACCTCAGGACGCCTGTGACAGAAACTACCCGGGATAACCAGTTGGCTAAAGGCCAACATAAGAACACAATCAAAGAGAACTAAATCAATATGACATATCCACAGCCCAGGTATTCTACTATAGCAAGCTCTGGATATCCTAACACAATCAAAGCACAGTAAAATGTCTTTAAATCCAGTCTTATGAAGATGATAGAGGCCTTTAAATGGGGAAAATAATAAATCCCTTAAATATACAGGAAAATAGAATCAAACAGGTGAAGAAAATGAATAAAACAATCCAATATCTGCAAATGGTAAATGAAGCAGTAAAGAAAATACAAACTCAGGGAACCTTGGAGATGGAAAACCTAAGAAGGACAACAGAGACAGAAGCACAGCCAACAGAGCAAAAATAATGGAAGAGATGATCTCAGGCATAGATGATATAACAAAAGAAAATGTTAAACCTAAAACAATTTCTGACTCAAAGTATTCAGGTAATCTGTGACACTCTAAAAAAATCTTTTTATGAATAATGGGAATAAACAACAAGTCAAGAGACTACCAGCTCGAAGGACAAGGAAATATTTTCAACAAAATCATAAAAGAAAATTCACCCAAACTAAAGAAAGAATGCCTAATAACGTAGAAAAAGCTTACAAAACACCAACTTCATTGGTGTTCTCAACACATAATCATCTTCCCTCCACATACATCAAAATAACAGGAATTAAAAATCATTGGTTATTGGTAGCTCTCAACACCAGTAAAGTCATTTTCCACAATAAAAAGATATAAGCTGACAGACTGGATATGAAGTCAGCATCTATCATTCTGCTTCATGCAAGAAACATACCTTGGCAAACATACAGAGATATTACCTAAGAATGAAGGACTGTAAAAAGTTTTCCCAAGAAAAGGTACTCAGGATGAAAGCTAAGGAGCAATTGTAATATCTAAATAAAAGAGACTTTCAACCAAAATGAATCAAAAGAGATAGGGAAGGATATTTCACACTCATCAAAAAAAAAAAAAACACACCAAGATGACTTCTCAATTCTGAATCCCCACATTTACAACTTAAATCCTACTTTTAAAGGTGCTAATGGGGTTTGAGGGCCACAAAGCTAGCAGTGCACAAGCAGTAGAACAGATGAGACAGTGTTCTTTCTGCCTCCATCTGCACCCAGGAGCTGGGGCTGTTCCACAGCCCTCTGTGCATGGGCCCTGCCAGGGTGAGCTGGTCTCCCAGAAGTGCTGACACAGACTTACAGGCCCACAGGAGGGACAAGCTCAACCCAGAGACAGCAAGACCAACTAACACCCCAGATAACCAGATGGCAAAAGGCAAGCCCAAGTACCTAACCAACAGAAAAAAGGCTACATGGCATCATCAGGATCCAGTTCTCACACAAGAGCAAGTCCTGGATACCCCAACATACCGGAAAAGCAAGATTTGGATTGAAAATCACATCTCAGGATGCTGTTAGAGGACTTTCAGGAGGAAATAAATAAGTCCCTTAAAGAAATACAAGAGAACATCGGAAAACAGGTAAAAGAACTTAAAGAGAAAACACATGAATTTTTATTATATATGAAGGAGAACTGGTGTGGCTAAGAAAAAAATATTTTTTGTTTTAGCTATTATTATAATACTATTTACATCATTACTTATAGAAACGGATATTATTAATAAAATATTATACCCTAGAAAGTATTCTGAATATGTTGAAATATATTCCGAGGAATTTGAATTAGATGAAAATTTAGTATATAGTGTTATTAAGGTTGAAAGCAAGTTTAGAAAAGATGCTGTATCTCATAAAGGCGCTAAAGGACTTATGCAAATAAGTGACATAACTAGAGAATGGGCAAAAGAAGAAATGAATTTAGGAAGTATAGATATATTTGACCCTGAGACCAATATAAAAATAGGTTGTTGGTATTTAAATAAGTTATATAAAGAATTTGGAAGATTAGATTTAGTTGTAGCAGCGTATAATGGAGGTTCAGGGAATGTTAATAAATGGCTAAATGATTATAGCTATAGTAAAGACGGAAAATCGTTAGATTCAATACCATTTGAAGAGACTTCAATGTATGTAAAGAAAATAACTAAGAATTATAAAATGTACAACAAGTTATATAGCAAGGAAGGTTAAATCAATGAATAAGATAAAAATTATGACTGTTATTCTAGTTATTGTAACTAGCTTAGTTGGATGTAGTATGGAAGAACAAAGTGGAGAAGTTTTAGAAAACAAACCTAGTGCAATAACTTCTAAAACTATAAATTTAACTATGATGAAACCTGAAACTATAAATCCGATAACTAATAAAAATAAATCAATCGGTTATATAATGAACTTAATATATGATAGTTTATTTACTATAGACGAAAATTATGATACAGTTCCACAGCTAGTAGAAGAATACAAAATAGAAAATGATGGTATGGTTATAAATATTAAACTAAAAGATATTAAATGGCATGATGGAACTATATTAACTTCTAGTGATGTAAAGTTTACTGTAGATCTAATTAAGCAACATATTGATAGTCCATATAATGCATTAGTTGAAAATATATCATCTATATCAATAATTAATAATAAAGAGTTTAGTATAAATTTTAAGGATAAATATGCTTTTTCTATAGATACATTAATATTTCCTATAGTATCAGAAAAACAACTAGAGAATAATAATGATATAAATAATTATAAAAATAATTTAGTAGGAAATGGGGCATATAAAATAAAAAGTTATGAGGAAAGAAAAAGTCTATCATTAATTATTAATGATAGTTATTATAATCAACTGCCATCAAATGCAAAAAATATAGAAGTTGAAATTGTACCAGATGAGGAAGCGCAAGTATCTATGGTTATATCATTAGATAGTGATATAGCTAAAATTTCATTAGATGACTTAAGTCAATTCTATGAAAAAGAATTTAAAACAACTACATATGAAAGTAGAGATTATGAGTGTTTACTTTTTAATTATGAGAATGAAGTTTTTAAAGACCTAAATTTTAGAAAAGCTATAGTAAGTTCGATTAACAAGAAGAAGATACTTGAGGAAGGTTATATAAATAATGCGACTTTAGTAGATTTCCCGCTTAATTCTAAGTCAAAATATTATGATAAAGATATAAAGAGTTTAGAGTATAGTAAAGAAAATGCTAAAAAATATCTATCACAAGTAACTTTTGAGACGAATAAAAATATTACTAATGTAAATGAGAATCCAAAGGACACTGATAAAGATACAGTAGAAGATGTTAATAAATCCAATTTAAAAACAAATAATGAAACAGCTACAAAAGATGATAAAGAGAAAGATATAAAGGAACAAATATCAAAATTAAATTTAAAAATAATTAAAATCACCCTCTGCATCCCAAAACACAGAGGACCAAATAAAATCAATGTTGAATTTTACCACAATTTCAAAAAA
>OFFT01001182.1_pt1 | contig 16111 bp, 10 predicted proteins | sample 1521581 | NCBI WGS metagenome assembly OFFT01 (sample SAMEA3504084, study PRJEB24116) | mouse gut metagenome | biome: mouse gut; feature: mouse-associated habitat; material: faeces | place: Denmark | collected 2011
AGCAGGATAAATGCGTGCCGCCTTGAGGGCGCCCCGCAGGGTCACACCGTCCCGCAGTGCGGGCCGGGGAACGGGTATACGGGGCTTTTAGCGGAATATCATCATCTTTTCTGAACTTCTGTGAAAATGGTCATGTGACGTCAAATACAGGGACCAGCTTCCGCTTTGACGTCTTGTTTGCCGTGATGCTTACGGCGGCAACGAATTCGGCGAGGTCAACAGTGGATCAGCCAAGAAATTCCCACCTTTTCCGCAAAAGTGAGGATTTGAGACTTCGGTGTAGTGCAGAGAAAAGGAAGATGCCAACAGCCCAGTGAATCCCCCGTGTTTCGGCCTGTGAGCTGCTGTGTGCGGTTTTGCTGGAGGATAGCACCTACCTGGCAAGGCCCCGTGTCGAGGCTTTGTGGACCGTTGTCAGCAAGAGGGTAATCAGTCTATGGATTGCACCAGTGTCAACAAAGAGGTCTGCAAAGATTTTTTGGACAAATTTTGATAGTTTATAGCCGTTTCTGCTCTGTTTCATTTGCTCTCTGGCACTCTTTGAAAACAGTGTTTCCACGAGTTCCATGTCTGTCTGTGGCTGTTTATGTGGTCAGAAAGATTGTCACAACGAAAGAAACCTTCCGCATGGACAGCGAGGTACTATGTAGTTTGCTTGCTTTTCGCCTTTGTATTTCTCCGTTTGTCCCTATCGACTTACATCTCCTATTTTGGTATTGTATTGTTTGCAAAAGCCCCTATAAAACACTGAAATCAGGAGGAAAAACAAATGACCGGCATAAAAAAGCACAGCGCCGCCGCACTGACGGCAGTCATCCTCGCAACCGCTCTCACCATCCCCGCCGCAGCGACAGCAGCGCCAGCCGAATCCATCCGGATAAGCAGCTACAAGGGCAGTACTCTGGAAGTGGGAGAGCGCAGCGGTCTCATCATCGGCCCCAGCGGTACAGACTACTCCGTCACCTCCAGCGACCCGGATACGGTGGCGGTGGAACAGGTGCAGACCTTCTGGGTCGCTGTCGCCAAGGCAGAGGGGAGCGCGGAGATCACTGCATCCAACAGTGTCGGGGATCATGGAACTGTAACGCTGACGGTCGGCTCCGCCTCCCCCGCTGCGCCGGAAGCACCTACCAGCGGAGACAGCGCCAGCCTGACAGACAACCTGGAGATCCGGCAGGAAATGATCCGGCTCATCAACCAGACCCGTAAAGCCAATGGGGTCTTGGAACTGCCTGTCAATGAGGCCTTAATGAACGCCGCTCAAGCCTGCTCCAACCGGCGCTACACCTGGCATCACGCTCCGGAGGAGGGTCAGGCCGCTGCCGAGGCCGGATATCCCTACGGCTTCGGCGACAACCTCACCGTATTCACCGGCACAGTCGATGCCGCCCAACACGCCGTCGACAACGGGATTAATCTTCCAGGCCGTGGTCGACCCAAGATGCGACTGTATCGGTGTAGGCGTGACCCAGTGCGGTGGGATTACCTACAGCTATATGTTCGTCGGAATACCGAATAGCATCAACTTCTATGTGTAACAGATAGCCAGTCAAAGGATCAGGCCGGAAAACGGCCCGCTTTTGGCTTTCAGAGCCTACGTTTCCATATAAGAAGAATAAACTATTCAGTACGCTGGAGGACTGACTTGTAGTATGCCGGAGCGCAACCGCTATCTGATCGATCACACCGCCTATCTGCCGGCTATCCATAATGGAGAGTGGTGGAGAGGAACGGTGATAACGGTGAAGTATGCCAGGAAGCTGGGAAGGGGGATATCATGCTCAATCAAGTTTGAGGGATTTTCGTAAAAGTCGAAAAGCGCCGTTGTTTTCCAGGACCAGATGTGGTATGATTATTTTGCTAATTTTTACGCAGGGGGTATTCAAATGGTACGGGCCGCTGCCGAAAAGGAATTTTCCCTTTGGCTTACAACCCAAACAAATGCACGAGGGTTACCCTATAAGGCCCATGTTGCAAATAGATACGCCGCCTGCCTCCGGACTGAGCCCCTCAAATTGGATATTCCTCTGTCAGCAGAAGAACGGGATATCTATTGTTGCCGGACACTTCAGGATTTTGACCGACTGACCAAAATTTTCCGCGCCGCACCCAACTTTCAAGAGGTTGATCGCGGGAACGGCCATGGGACATTTTCGGCCGGACTGTCCGCGTACAGAAGATATGTTCGCTTTTTGGAATCTGGCGTTGAAGAGGTATCTTCCTCTACTATAGACACGCCAGAAATCTTAATTTCCAACGAGAATCGCTATAATTTGTCCAAGCAGTTGGATATAACAATTCCAGATGTAATCCTGGATGTACTGAGGAGTACATACTCTGGAGGCTTTCGTTTTGAGGCTACCTCCATCAGCCTGCTTGCCAGTATATCTGGAATACAAATTGACCCGAAAACCAAAGAGAATCTGGAAAATTCAATGTTTGGCAGAAGGGATGGCATCTTTTTCCTGCCGGATCAAATTGCGGACGAGGACACTCAGACTGATTTACTGGTAACGACAGATGCGTATCTTCAGAATTATGGATGCTTTGAAGTATCTGAGGTTTACAAAGAATTTGAAAAACGATTGAATCCCACCTGCATCAAAACAGCACAAGATTTTGAGGACTATTATCTTTGGGTTGCGCAGGAGAAGGTGCGTTGCGTAGCGGTTCCGCAGATAAGAAGTAGAGTTGTCCGCTATAGTGGTGGAAACGTATGGGAAGCCTTTGGTGAAGCCGCAAAAAAAATTGTAACATTTATTAACGAAAGGCACTATGGCTCTTGCGCGGAAAATGAGCTTCAAGAAAAATTCCCTGCCTTCTCAAAATACTTATTGAGCAAAATCATTCGTCACTGTGCGCCTGACGAGCTTGTTCGGGTAGAAATCAATGATACAATCTGCTACCAGTCGTTTGCGGCACTTGGATTGCCGGAAGACTTTCCCGAGATTCTTTCCACTACGCTGGAACGACTTGATGAGATTGAATTGCCCGCCTCTCAAGAAACGCTGCATACAGCTCTCTCGCTCGAACTGGGCGTAAATTTTAAATCCGAATTTAGTCTCCCTGACTGGGATACCTATAGACGTTTAATCAGTTCCTATTACAAAGGACAACCCCACCGAGAGTGGAGAAATAACACTTTTACGGAGGTAGATGGCTGATTGTACTCATATCGTTTTGACAATAAGACCCACGGCTATTTACTGACTACCCAGACCGGAAAATATGTTGCGAATGAGATTCGCCCTGTATTTGCCCCGGAATTGGTATTGACAGGACTGGGGCAGTATTTTGAATATGATCCCAATGAAACCAGACCGTTGATGTGGGGAATTAAGAATACTTATTTGATTGCTGATGTGGACGAATACGGAAACTCATATGGCCGTAAAGTTGCCCAACTGAATAAGACGCAGTATGGGAAACCGCTGGATATTCAGATTTTCTTTGATGGGAAGTTATCGCTCCACCCCGTTGATGTGGATGCTATGGTGGCGGCGAACGCGGAAATCATGGATATCGTGACTGCCGACGCAAAACGTAGAACCAAGGAATTGTATGATGAGAGCATTGGCCGATGTGACGTCGCCTACATTGCCTTCTCCGGTGGAAAGGATTCTGTGGTTCTGCTGGACATTTGCCACCGGGTTCTGCCGCTTTCCGTTCCAGTGGTTTTTAGCGATACCGACATGGAACTTCCGGATACCTATCAATTAATTGATGCGGTTAAGACTCTCTATCCGGAACGCGAATTCATCACGGCCCGGGCGGAAACGCCAGCGCTGGAGAACTGGAAAATTTTTGGACCGCCCTCCCGAACGATTCGTTGGTGCTGCTCTGTACATAAAAGCACTCCCGCATTGATGACCCTGAAGAAGAAGTTCCGCAAAACCGCAATCAGAGTAACGGCCTTTGTTGGGGTTCGCGGCGACGAAAGTCACAGCCGGTCTTTTTATGAGGACGCTTCTAATGGCATCAAAAACGCCTCCCAATTGAACCGGATGCCCATTCTGGACTGGGGCGCCCATGAGCTGTGGCTGTATATTTTTGCGAACAGGCTGGCAGTAAATGAGGCGTACAAAAAGGGGATCGCCCGTGTGGGGTGTATTGTCTGCCCGGATTCTGCTGCACGGTATATGTGGTTTGCCAAAGAGGCCTATCCTCAGCTGATAAGAAAATACGAGGATATTATTATAGAAACCTCAACCAAAAATTTTTTAACAGCCGATGAAAGGAATGAATTTATTGGCACAGTGGATTGGGGAGCCAGAAAGAGCGGCGTCGTTCTAAAAGCGACTCTGCCAAATCCATCCCAAACAATTGCAAATCTGAATATAACTTTTGAAAGCCAGCTTTTAAAAAAAGATGTTTTTTTAGAGTGGATAAAAACGGTAGGCAGCGTCGTAGTTGAAAAAGAAAGTGGTCAATCTCTCCTTAAGATCCCAACGAAAATAGATAGTGGAATTCCGCTTCATTATCTGATGGCCAATACAGAAGGGGCTACTGTTACCTTTGAATTTCGATCAGAAAGTGAGCGTAACGAACTACTGCCGACACTTCAAAATGTGTTGCGTAAAACCATAGCCTGCGTCGGCTGTCGGACGTGTGAGGCTCAATGTAACTTTGGAGCAATCAGTTTCAAGAATGGAAAAATAGAAATTGATGCTCAACGATGCAGGCATTGCTATAGCTGTTATGACCTTGATTTTGGCTGCTGGAGGTTTAAGTCCATGTATAAGTCAGATAATGAGCAAAATAAGATGAGTGGCATTAACAAGTATAACCACTTTGGTCTGCGTGAAGATTGGATTGCTGCATTGATTGATCTTGGGGATAACTTTTTTCCTTGGCACGAAAGTCACCCGCTGGGAAACAAGATGGTTCAATCCGCAAGCGCTTGGTTCCAGCAAGCAATGTTGATTGAACCGAAGACGAGAAAAATGACAGTTTTATCAAAAGTCTTTGAGGAAAAAGGGGTAGCGAACCCCGTTGGCTGGGAACTGATATGGATAACTCTGGCAAACAATGCAATTCTTGTAAAATGGTTTGTTACCGAAACAGATATTGGACGCCTTTATTCCGTTGAACAATTGCTGGATAAACTAAGCGACAATTATCCGTCTCTTGGTACGTCTACTAAAAAAGATGGGATTACTTCTTTAAAAGAATCCATTTCCCGCTCTCCTTTAGGCAGCGATGGAGGTGTTGCGGTTTGTGAGTTCAGCGGAAGGATTTTCAAAAGTATCATCCGCAAAGCAAAAGAGGTTCACCCGTTGACAATTCTGTATGGTCTGTACTTGATTGCAAGCCTGTCGGGGCGAAACAGTTTTACCGTCCGGGAATTACTCACTGCCGACGTGGAATCCGTGTTCGTTTCCCCCATAGTCGCCTTTGGGATTGCGCCGGATACCTTCAAGCGCCAGTGCGAGGGACTGCGAACTCGTTACCCCGACTACATTTCCACAACTTTTACCCACGGAAATGATGGCATTGAGATTTATTCCGAGAAGCACAATCTCTGGGATGTTGTTCATCTGGCGTTGGAGGAATTACAATGAAACATTATTCCGACTATTTCCATGTCAAAGAAGATTACTGCCCCAATATGACGCGGGAAAAAATCAATGAGAATCCTGAGCGTTGGCTGGATTTTTGCCCCCATCCCGAGTTTGAGGAAATCTGCAACACGATTCTGTCTGTCCTCAGGTCAGGAGCAAAGTCTGTCTGGATTACCGGAAACTTTGGCACCGGAAAATCCAATGCCTCCCTCGTAATTCAAAAGCTGTTTATGGACGATGAGAAACGTGTGCGCCAGTGGTTTGAACAGGAGAATAACGGCTTCTCAGATCGAGAGAATCTGGAAAAATTGCTCTTCGCTCGTCGGGCGGAGGGTACGCTGGTGGTATACGACTTTAACGCGTCCGGGGTCGGCGCAAACAGCGGTCTTCTGGTTCGGCTGGAAAAGGGGATAATAGCCGCATTGAATGAGCGTAGCATGGTTGTTCCGGCGATGTCCAATCTGGAAACACTGATTGACCGCGTGAGACGCGAAGGAGAAAACTTCTTTAAGACCCGGGATTCCATTCAAGACCAGCTGACATACCTGAACGAAAGTATTACAACCGTCGATCAGCTGGCCGCAGCGCTGAAACAGGATTCGATTGCTTCCTTGCTGCTGAGCGAAGTTGAAACCGTGCTGCATAAGGACTACATCTATTTGGATTTTGATGTTCCCATGTTCCGCAGGTGGGTGAAGGCCATTCTGGCTGCGAACAAACTTCACCGCATTGTGTATCTCTTTGACGAATTTCACCCGTTTATTGAAGCGAATTCCTCCCAACTGAAAACCTTTGAAGATGTGACGGAAACCCCGGGCATCAATCGGTTTTTCCTGGTTCCTGTGACCCATATGGATATCCAGCAGTATTGGGCAGAAGGTTCAGAGAATGCGAAAAAAGCCAATGACCGCTTTTACTTCCGCAAGCTGCAAATGCCAAATGATACCGCTTTCCGTCTGGCCAGACACGCCATAATTGAAAACCCGAACCCGGGTATCGCCGCAGAATGGGAAAAAGTGAAGGACGATCTTTGGGACTCCGTCTCCTATGTCGTCAATCAATTTAACGCTGCGGATGATCCCGGTCGTCAGCGTTTCTATGATATTTTGCCAATTCATCCAATGGCGGCGTTTTTGCTAAAGCATCTGTCTGAATCTGCTAAATCCAATCAGCGCAGCCTATTTGAGTACCTGAAGGGCGGAGCGGACGGAACGGAATTTCAGGACTTCATTCATCAGGGCGGACCGGAGATTGCCAGCAAGCAGTTCCTGACGGTAGACTATCTCTGGCACTATTTTATGGATCGCAGGGATCTTGGCGTAGACCACGAGATTACAAACATCAGTCTGCTTTACCAACAAATCAAGGAGCGCTCCTTTCAGAATCAAACGGAGGACGCTCCGGAATTGCGCGTTTTGAAAACGGCGCTGCTTTTCTGCCTGATGGACAGGCTGACTCCAGGGGGGCATGTTCGCTTGCGCCCTACTGTAGAAAATATGGTGTTGTCCTTCCGAGGTGACGGAACAATTACCGACCCGGAGGGAATTGTGGAAACCCTCCAGAGTAAACATTGCTTTTCTGTGTCCAACGGCCAAATTTCACTCTTTTCCATGTCTACGGTCAAACCAGAAGATGTGGAGAAATACCGGCCCCAGTTTTATGAACTGCTCCATGAACGAACGCAGGCAATGTTGGAGGAGAAAACGAAAAACGACCGGCAATATAGTTCCGGGCGCTTCGATATTCGTGTTTCTGATGAAAGTCATACGACGTTGACAAACATCGCAGCATCAACACGGGACAAGTACTCATCCGGACTTGCAAAGGATGACGGTTCGGTGTGCCTTTGGTTTGTCATTGCCAGAAATCATGAGGAACAGCTGGCGATCCCTCAGCGAATTTCCAATATGTTGAACCAGCTCCGGGATCACAGGATGATCATGTTCACATTTCCGCAGCTTTCCTTCTGCCATAGCAACAAAAATCTTTGGAGTGAATATATACGGCAGTATGCGCAGTATGTGGCGGAGAATGACAAAACCGTGAAGCGGCAGATTCGGGACGATGAGAAGCACAACGGAACTCTGGACAAAATTGAGGCGGGGTGGTTTGACGAACTGAAGAGGAATGACACCCTGATTCGTGTCCATCGGATAAAAAACGGACAGTTGATGACACAAGATATTGTCTGGAGTGATTTCAAGCAGTACATCACAGGTTATGTCCGGGAAAACATGAAGTACAGCGTGGATCATTTGGGTTTCCGTACAGAATTCTTTGGAAACAAAGCCCTTCAGAGTTATGCTAAGGCTGGCATTACCATGATCGGTTCTCCTGGCCCCATTGGAAACCTGGTTACGAATATGAAGCAAAGGGGTTTAGAGAACAGCGAACAGTTCTTTGCACAGAATCTGGAGCATCCTCTTACCGCAATCCATGCGCTCCTCCAGAAAAAAATGTCCAATACGGTGGGACGCGGCGGGCAATTCTCCCTCCGCACAGCCTATATTGAACTCCAGCGTGCGCCCTACGGACTTCGCTATAATGCGTTGACGGCATTTGCGCTTGGCTATTGCCTTGGAGATATTTTGAAGAAAAATTATCAGTGGACCAACGGACAGCTGACAAAACCCTTGGATGTAGACACTTTGGCCGAAATTATTGAAGCGGTGGTCAAAGATGACGGTGCAAATAAGCTCGGAGTCAAGGAAAAACTGATTTGCCGCCTCTCCAAAGAGGAACGGACATTTATCAAAAGGGCCCCGGAGATGTTTGGAATCAGTTCTATAGTTGACGCAACGATTCCGACTGTTCTGAGCCAGATTCAGACAGAAGTGGAGAAAAAATCAGCCAGGGTTCCGCTGTGGGTGCTGCCAGAATTGATTCGTGCGGAGAATGATCCCAGAGCGGACTCGATTGAGACAGTGCTAACGGACATCTGTACTGCGTTTACGACCAGTAACAAGGGCAAGGTTGAGGAGCGGAGCAACGCCATCAAAGAGGCAGGAAAAATTTTGGAAGACGATTCTGAAATTGTTGGCGTTATCGTACGTTACATCAAACAGGAGAGTTTTCTTCGTTCTTTTGAAATCTACATTGACAGGGTAGCGCCTGAACTTGCTAGACTGGCAATCTCCATCGGCGATATCTCGCATGGATACTGTACCGCCATACTTCAAAAATGCCAGGAAACGGCGGGGTGGCTTTGGAAACAAGCGGATATCAGCGAGGAAATCAAGGAAATCAGCTGTGAATATGAAATCATCCGTCTGGCGAAATCTATGTGCGGGTTCACAGGCTTTGCCGAATATAAGGATGTTTTTGCAACGTTGCAAAAAGTGGTTACCGTTCAAAATCACTTATCCCGGCAAATGATAGAAGCGTTTCATCCGGAACTGGCCGGTTTTCTCACAGAAATACAGGCGGGGCAGAACCGGCTGGAGATTAAAAACGCTTTGGAACACAATGCGTCTTCGATTAAATGTCTTTTCTTTGACCGTGCCCGGAAGGAATCTTTGCAAATACTGCGTTCTCATTTCCCAACGATTACTCTGGAGGATGCGGACTGGCTGGGGCTGCTGGACGAGATGGCAGGCGGCTTCCAAATGAATGAAGGCGCCTTTATTGCGGCGTTTACTGAGAGGATTGAGGATTTTTCAAAACGCTCGGTTGTATTGAAAGTCAAGCGGGAATGGAAACGTATTTCAGGAGAAGAAACACCGGCGGCGTGGGCCATTCAGAACGGAATCCCTGCCAGGTATTTATTTGCAGGCATCTCGGACGGCGGCGATATGCTCAAAGCGATCGAACAACCGCAGACCTTTTCTGCCGGAAAGCTGGAGGAGTTTCTCGTTTTGCTTCAAAACATCACGGCGAGTCCGATTACTGACTGTCAAAAAGCATTAATGGCCGATGTCATTCCGTCCCGATATCGAAAATTTGATATTGCGCTTGCTCCGCTGCTGGATTACTTGTGCGGGAAATACGGCGGCCAGCCAAACCAGTGGCCGGTAAGGCCGGATGTTTCTGAGTTTATTAAAGGACAGTACAAGGGTGCGATTGCCCCTCGGATTAGAGCAAAAATCAAGGGAAAAAGCGCCGAGGAGCTAAAAAGCCGACTGCTCCAGCTTGCCGAAGAAAATCCGGAGCTTGGACTTCTGTTCTGGGAGGAATAAGCGAATGCCTTATGAACTCAACGCGTTTTTCCACTTCGACAACAGAAATCAGAGCAATTCCCGAGTGTTGGTATACCCCAATCAGGTCGTTGCGTCGAAGCTGCTAAACTACATAAAAGGCCGGGGTGCAAGAGAAATTTCTGTTGCTGAATGTATTCTGAAGGACGCTTTCCGGCTTCCAATGCCGCATATTCTGATGGACGCTATGGATAAGATCATACGAGATCAAGGCGGCTATTTTGCGATTGTTGGATTGGACGCATATCTGTCCTTGATCGAATCTGAAAATATTGCGGTATTCATGGCTGAATTGCGCAAGCGGTTGGACAGGGACGATTACCATGTCGACTATCTTCTCTCCGCCAATTATCCTCTCCCATATGCGTCAAAGTATGAGGAAGCCCGTAAGGTAGTTTTCTTGAAAGGCGCAGAGGAAACACCGGAACCTTTACATATACGAGCCTATCATAAGCAGTGGGCAATGCCAGGTGACGATATTGGATTTAACGCGCTTTTGCGGCGGATCACTCCTTTTGACCCTGGTGGGGAATATACTGCCTTTTTGCCGGATATTTCTTCCGCCCAGTCTGGGCTTGGAAAAGCGATGACATTTGTAACCGGCATTCGCGATATAGCAATGCGGCTCTATAGGTTTGACGCCCAACTTGATGACGTGGTTCTGGAGCGGCTGCTTCTGGATTGCGTCAAATGCGGTCAAACGCCGGAGGCGCTCCTAGCGAAGAGGGTTTGGAAAGAATACTGTAATCCGCGCTTGGCGTTGAAGCGACTGCTGGCGTTACGGCAGGACAACCTTTGGCCGGCGTATGTGTGGTATGTCAGAAAATCCATTTCTGAGCAATCCTATATGGCTAGGGTGTTATCAGAAAAGGATGACGCAGAGAAGCTGCTATGGAATTACGCGGTCGGAGCGGCCCTTTCTGGACTTTCTGATGAAAACGCGCAAAATTTCGCATTTGAGAGGGCCGAGGGACTCAACGCCCTCACAGACCGTACACAGATTGAGCCGTTCGTGGTGGAGTTTATTGCGTCTACAAGAGAGCGTGGAGATGCGCTCCCATTTCTAAACTGCGGAACATTTTCCGAAAAAATAGAGATTGTCCGCCGAGCAGCGAAAGAGAATCTTTCCTGCGAACTTCCAAGACTATATGGAGAACTTTACCCCGCGCTGTTTGATTACCTGTCTCCCTATGACTGGGGCAATCGCACGATTACAGCCTATTTCCGAGAATATCGCAGGCTGAAGCTTTCGGATACTTTGACCGATGTATTTGCGGCTCAAGCATACGATACCCTCCTTCCTGGTGAAATCCCGGCGCGAGACGCTGTGCTGGAACCGTTGCGTCCGCAAACGGATACCGCTTTGCTGGTGGTAGACGCATTGGGAATTGAGTATCTGCCCGTATTGACAGCACTGGCAAAACGCTATGGCCTGCATCTAGAGCCTCCCCAAATTACATCAGCGAATATTCCCACCGAGACGAAATTCAACCACATCCAATGGGATCCGCAGCGCACCTTGGCGCCTGTCAGGGGCTTGGATAATATTGTTCATGACGGTATGGAGAAACACGAAACGCCCTCTCCGGAGAGTTGCTTTGCCGGCACACTCCAAAAAATAGAGACGGATGTGCTGAACCGGATTGCTGATGGTCTTACCCGGTTCTCCCGTGTCGTTGTAACCGCCGACCATGGTTCCTCCCGGCTATCTGTAATCGCCAGTCGGGAAGGGAAGGGCACAACTTTACCATGGAAGCCAGGGGAAGAACCTCTTAATTGGCGCTATTCGACGGCACTGGAGGACGTTCAACGGCCAGAGGAATGTGAGAGCCAGTATGCTCCCGACAGTGGCGAGACGTATTGGGTTGTGCGGGGCTATCACCGCCTTCCTAAAAAGGGCGGAAAGAAATACGCACTACACGGGGGTGCATCCCTTGAGGAACGGTTGGTTCCGGTTCTGGTTTTTACTAAAATCATTGATGCTGACACAACGGTTACAAAGCCGCCTGTTAAAAAGCATATAGCGGAACTGAAGGATGAATTTGAAGGTCTTATCTAAGGAGTTTTGGAAGATGTATGACGTAGGTAAGCTCAGGGAGCATTTTCCCACTACAACTGTATATAAAGACCCGTCCATTATGTCAATGTTCAAGGCGGCAAAGATTGAATCTTTCCTGCGTGACTGGATTTTGAAGCGAAAAACCGGCGCGGACGGAATGATCGAGGACAAGGATGCTCTCAGCGAGTATGTTGCGTCCATTATTCCACAAAGAAGCGAAAAAGAGCGTTTGCAGGACGAGGCACGGACAGAAGGCGAAACTCGTTTCTTCCTTGCAAAAATTAATATCTCTTTTAACTCCAACGCAAATTACTATAGTTTTGAGATTCCGTCTCTTGGGTTCAGTCACGCGCAGACCATCATTGAGGACTATGTATGGAATAGAATCAAAAGTGAACTCATTGGAGAAGCTGGCGGGTGGGGACTGGTAAAGCTCGGATATATGCCTCCGGAGGGTAATAAGAAAAACGGGCGCTTTACTTTGTTGGATTTTAAGAATTTCTGTCCTTATAAGGTCAGCCTTGACGATTTCAGGGAAGCCCGTTCTTGCTTCAACGCCGAAGAATGGATGGACATTCTCCTTGGAGCAATTGATTATAACCCGGATGGATTTACGCGAAAGAGTTGGATTGACAGGGATGTCTGGAGAGCGAAACATACCATGCTCACACGTCTGCTGCCTTTTATTCAGCCCCGTATCAACCTGATTGAACTGGCTCCGCAGCAAACCGGAAAATCTTATATGTTCGGAAAAATCAGCAAATATGGTTGGCTCCTTACTGGCGGACAGGTGAGCCGTACCATGCTCTTCCTTGACCGCCGTTCCGGAGCGCGAGCCAAAGGTCTAGTAACCTGCAATGACTTCATTGCCGTGGACGAGATCAAGTCGATTTCCTTTTCCAACGACAAGGAGATGGCCGGAATCTTGAAGGGTTATATGGAGGACGGGTACGCCACGGTAGGAGGAACCCGCGTGGACGGGGAGGCCGGAATCATTTTTCTTGGCAATATTTCCTATGAAAATATGGACAGCGACAAGGATATGATCGGTGAGATTAACCCCATTTTCCGGGACAGCGCGCTTCTCCAGAGAATTCATGGTTTTATTCCCGGTCACTATGTACCGTCTTTGTCACCTGAAATGTATATTAATGACTGGGCGCTCAACTCCGAGTATTTTACAGAAATCATGCATTTATTGCGCAGTACATCTGAAACAATGAAATATCGTGGCATGGTTGAGGAATTAGTGGATGTAAGCTCTTCTACAGGTAATACCTCGGGGCGAGAAAAGGAAGCCGTATTCCGCCTTTGCACAGCGTATCTGAAACTTTTCTTCCCCCATGCAAACAGCGATTTGATCCGCACTCTAAAATTTAAGCAGGAGTTTGACCGTTACTGCTTGACACCTGCGAAAACTATGCAGGAGACGGTGCTAAAGCAAATGCGTTTTGTCAATCCTGGAATGTTCCCAGACGGCAATCTTGGCTTTTCGACATATGCAGTGAGGTGGGACGCTTGATGGCAAAACGAGTCAAATGCTGCGTATGTGAAACTACCTTAAGTAAGAATGGGATTGGTTTGAACAAAAAGCTAATCGGGGAGCGTGCCGGGAAAAACTTTTGTTTGAACTGCCTCGCAATTCATCTTGACACAACAACAGAGGATCTGCTGGAAAAGATAGAAGATTTCAAAAACGAAGGATGCACTCTTTTTGAGTGAAAGATCCCGCTAACGGAAGGACTGCCATATGATTTATGCCGACAATGCAGCTACTACCAGATTGGATACGGATGCTTTTGAGGCGATGCGCCCGTTCTTACTGGAGGAGTATGCGAATGCCTCCCAGCCATACTCATTTTCGCGAAATGTGAAAAAGGCCCTTCGAGACGCCCGAAGTACTATTGCGTCCTGTATTGGGGCATTAGCGGAAGAAATCTATTTTACTTCCGGCGGAACAGAGAGTGATAATTGGGCCATCAAGGGTCTGATGCGGCCGGGAGATATGCGGCTGATGATTACCAGTCAAATCGAACACCATGCTGTTCTCAATGCGTGTTTATCTATAGAGCGAATGGGGATCCCGGTTTGGCGTTTGCCCGTAAGCCAGGAAGGAATAGTAGAAGTAGAAGCGTTTCAAACATCTATCTCCGATCAAACAAAGCTTGTCTCGGTAATGCTGGCCAATAATGAGATCGGGACGGTGGAACCAGTATCTGCTCTGGCAGAAATTGCGCATAAACACGGTGCGTTATTCCATACGGATGCTGTGCAGGCAGTTGGTCATATTCCGGTGGATGTCAAAGCGCTGGGCGTTGATCTTTTGTCGGCTTCTGGACATAAGTTCAATGGCCCCAAGGGCGTTGGATTTCTGTACATCAAAAAGGGTACAGAAATCCAACCTTATGCGGATGGCGGCGGACAGGAATCCAGAGTTCGGGCTGGAACGGAAAATATAGCTTCCATTGTGGCCATGGCGTGTGCTCTGCGAAAAAACTGTGACCGCATGATTACAGTCTCTGAACGTCTTTCCCGAATGGAGCGCACTTTTATCCACACGCTGAATGAGGCTGGTGTAGATTACATCCGAAATGGCGCAGACAATCACATCCCCGGGAATATCAATATCTCAATTCGGGATGCCAGCGGAGAGAGTTTGTTACATCGGATGGATTTGAAGGGTATCTGCATTTCCACTGGGTCAGCCTGTGATTCAATTAATACTCAAGTGTCTCATGTAATTAAAGGAATTGGCGTTCCAAAAGAATATGCACAGGGAACTATCCGCATTTCTTTTGGGGCAGACAATGCAGAAGCTGACGCATTCAAAATTGCCACAACACTTATCGAAATACTAAGAAAGTAGCGAACGGAGGGGGTAGCAAAACGCAATCTCCTCCACCGGCCTCCCGCCCACCAAGGACGACGACGCAGCCATGCGCACTTTGTACCCCCGAACTTTTGCCGGGAATTCTGATGATTGCTATAATCATATCGTTTTTTCCTGGCGCAGTCAACCAGGTTTTGTCGAATTTGACGCATAGAAGAAAAATTTTGTTCCCTGCCATCCAAAATTCCCCACTCATAATTCCATCCTCTTCCTCGCACACTACCGGGGAATGGAGGATTGAGCGCATATGAAAAAATTCCGTATGCCTACGGCATACACCATTTTATTCCTTCTGCTGGTCCTGGTGGCGGCGGCTACCTGGGTGATCCCCGCCGGGGCCTACCAGCGCGCGGGGGAGGAGGAGGCCCCGGTGGCGGGGACCTATCAGACCGTGGAGCAGCAGCCCCAGGGAGCGGGGGACGTGATCCTGGCGTCCTTCCAGGGGTTCTACGACGCGGTGGACGTGGCTCTGTTCATCCTGATGGTGGGCGGCTTTCTGGGGGTGGTGATGGCCACCGGGGCCATTGACGCCGGGGTGAGCAATGTGGTCCGGCTGCTGGGAGGGAAGGAGATCTTCCTCATCCCGGTGCTGATGCTCCTCTTCAGCCTGGGGGGCACCTCCTTCGGCATGTGGGAGGAGACCATGGCCTTCTACCCCCTTCTGATTCCCGTCTTTCTGGCGGCGGGCTATGACGCGGTGGTGGGCATCTCCGTCATCCTCCTGGGAGCCGGGGCGGGCATCATCAGCTCCACGGTGAACCCCTTTGCCACGGGCATCGCGGCGGGCTTCGCCGGGGTGTCCCTGGGGGACGGCATCCTCCTCCGGGCTATCCAGTGGGTGGTCTTTGAGGGGGCGGCGATTTGGTTCGTTATGGCCTACGCCGCCCGGGTGAAGCGGGACCCCGCCCGGTCTGTGGTGGGCGTGGGCGCGGGGAAGATCCAGGCCAATATGGAAGAGCCGGTGGAGTTTACCCCCAAGCGGAAGGTCATCATGGCCATCTTCACCCTGACCTTCCTGATTATGATTTACGGCGTCATTCCCTTTGACGAGATGGGCCTGCCCCTGCCGACCTTAGGCTGGTGGTTCCCGGAGCTCAGCGCCCTGTTTCTGGTCAGCGGCGTGATCATCGGCCTCATCGACCGCATGGGGGAGGAGGCCATTGCCGAGACCTATGTGGCGGGCTGCGCGGATTTGCTGGGGGTGGCCCTGATCATCGGCATCAGCCGGGGCATCACCGTGCTGATGAACGACGGCGGCATCACAGACACCATCCTCCACTGGGGCGAGGAGGCCCTCTCCGGCACGGGAGCCGTCAGTTTTGTGCTGCTGGTGTACCTGCTCTATCTGCCTCTGACGGTGCTGATTCCCTCCTCCTCGGGTCTTGCGACGCTGTCCGTGCCCATCATG
>OFFT01001201.1_pt1 | contig 15993 bp, 20 predicted proteins | sample 1521581 | NCBI WGS metagenome assembly OFFT01 (sample SAMEA3504084, study PRJEB24116) | mouse gut metagenome | biome: mouse gut; feature: mouse-associated habitat; material: faeces | place: Denmark | collected 2011
AAATTTTTCAATATTCTTTCAATTTAGCTTGACTTTTTATTTGCAGGCTAGTTTTCCTGTAGTAAGAAGTCTGCCTGCGGCGGCAGTCATAAAAGCCCTGATAAGAAAGGTGTGTCTTTTCTGAGCTTCTGGGTGGCACGGGAGATCCATGCGCCCACATGGGGAGGCGGCACATGGTACAGGTCAGCAATCTCGGAAACGCTCATGCCTTTCAGCTTCAGCTTCAGGGCCTCGATCCCAAGTTTTGTCACACCCTGGTATTTCTTTTCGGCGGATGCCAGAAGGTCAAGGGTTTCTATCATATTCACCTGCACATGAAAATCATCCGGTGGTGTGACCAGTTCCCCGTCAGCTAACAGTTCCCCATGCAGGCCTACGGTCAGATAAGTAAAACGGCGCTGCCGGAAGCACATTTGCCGGCAGTAGGAGAGCAGGCCGTTGCGCACGATCTTTCTGGCATAAGTGGGAAAAAGGGAACGTGCAGGGTTATAGGTGGTTGCCGCATGGCACAGCCAGATACAGCCTTCCTGATACAGATCCTCGTACCCGAATCCGTATATCGTTTCATTCACATGGATGCTTTCCATAATGACCCAGTAGACAAGGGACAGGTTGTTTTCCACCAGTTCCTGCTGTTCTCTGGTCAAGGGGATATCCCATTTCATAAATGTTCACCTCTTTTCAAGCCGCCATGTCGCCGCCTGGAGTTGCAGGCGAACGGCACAGGGAAATGACCTTTTCACACATCTGTTCTGAAAACATGCCGATATGGGCCTGGCTTTCATCAAGGCCCAGTTTTGCCTGGAGCCATATATAGGCAGCCCATTTATCCATATGCCGCTCCTTTTGGAGCCTTTTTAAAGCCTGGTGTGCCAGGATGCGTTTATGGCGCAGGCTGCGGTTTGCCATGGTCCCCATAGGCTTCCGGTTCTTCTTATGGGCGCTCACATAGGCGTCACAGGCAGGCCAGCGGGAACAGATGTAGAGATAACTCCCATAGTCAATGGTATCCGCTCCGTAGACAGTACTGGCAGGCCGACAGATGGCCGGGGCGCCACAGTAAGGGCATTTCAGGTTGTATTTTTTCATGGTTTTCATTGGTCACCTCCGTTCCTGCCGTTTGTGGCAGTTTTGTTTGTTTTCTGTTTTTTAAAAGCAGTGGCATTGATTGGAAGCCTGACAGAGTTCCAGAAGCGGGCAGTCCGTAGAAGATACCGTGTGCCACTCAATATACAGGCCATATACGGTCTCAAAGGTCTGTTTCCCTAAGACAGCCCGGCATTCTTCCGGTTCTATGGATTCCCCGGATACCTGCTTTAAGACTTTTACAGGTATAAGGATGGGAGAGCCGTCTGCATCTACAGCCATTAGGAATCCTCCGCAGGGCGGAGACTGGCCATGAGGACAGACTGTATGCTCGCACTTGACAAACAATGCATTATGCCAGCATCCATGTACCGCTTTTAAAAAGGGATAAATATTACAATGTTGTTGATTCAAGTTTTTTCACCTCCTACACACATGGCTCATTTGAATTGGAAAGTCATTGTAATGGAAGTGAATAAATCTTTTCACTTTCATTACCCACCTTTTCAAAACCTGAAATGGCCAACTTGAACTGGAAATTTCTAAAATTTTTATAAAATCCAATCATTTCTTTCAAAAGATTTCTATACAAATAAAAAAGGAGGGCCAGACGCATAATTCTGCGGTCTGACCCTAAAACTTTTATTCAGTTTTTTTAACCAAACAGCCCTTCAATCTCCCGTGTGATCCTGGGAATGACCGTATCATTGAAGATCAGGGTCAAGGCTGCCAGCAGCAGGGCACCCAGCACTACGGCAATGATGATCTTCACGGCATCCGAGATATAGAAATCCCCACGCTGGTTGGATACCGCCATCCGGGCACGGTTGATGAAATGGTTTGCTTTGTTGCAGATACAATTCGTGATTTTTCTCATGGAAAACCTCCTACTTCATATAATGTCTGGTTACAGGGAAACGCTGCTGCCTTTCAAGGCCGCCGGGCAGGTCTTCTCCGTCTGCTCTTTCTGCTCTGGGGCCTGGCCGGGTAAGGAGCGGGCTTCTGCCGGATCAGCCGGTGGAACCGCTGTTTTTCTGCCTCTGCCAGTGACGGCAGGGTATGCTTTCTGTGTTTGTTCATGGCAACTCCTGTCTGTATTCCGCCTGCCATGGCAGGACGGCGCTGTCTGTCGGACTGCTGCCGGATGTTAAGAAAAGCCGCTGGTGTACAAGCTGCTGCCTCCTTTTTCCGTAAAATGGCTCTGTGAAGAACCTGTGTCAAAAAGGCTGTCCTGCCCCTATCCAAAGAAGGCGCCAAGGGAGCTTAACACTTCCGTGCAAAGGACAACCAGGTAAATGATCATGATACAGATCAGCATCATCATGGAGTAACGCTGGATCTTTTTGGGCCGCTTAGCTGCCTCTTTTTTCAGGTTGTTCTGTTCGATCTGGCGCATGTCAAAGCAGATCATCTTAAAATACATCCGCTGGTCATCCCCGCGCAGGACGCCCACCAGCCCCCGCACCACATCCGAGAGCATGGGGCTCCCGATACGGGTTTCAAAGCGGATGAGGGCGTTTTCATAATTGCCGGTCTTCATGTCCGCAATGGTCTGGTCCAGCTCCGCCCCGAAGTCCCGGCCTGCCACTCTGCGGTAAGAGGTGAGTATCTTTAATACATCCCGGTCATTCTCCAGGTTCTGCCCGATGGTCAGGGCAAAACGGGGGATTTCCGCCTCTATGAGCCTGCGCCGCTTTTTGACAAAATCGAAAGCCGCATAATAGGTGGAGAACCAAAGCGCCACGGCAGTCCCGATCAGGACCGGCACAAACAGCGGCATCAGGAACGCCATGGGGAGGGCGCCAAGCCCTACGGCCCCGGCAGTTACCCAGGCCCTGGCTGTGTATACCTCCGGTGTCAGTTCCAGCCCGGCGATGGTAAGGGCCGCCTGCAGCTTGTTCCGTTTCAGCCGGTCCAGGCGCAGGTAAGGGGCAAGCAGCTTTGCGATCTTTGTGATATACACATCCAGGAGCTGTTCGTTTTTAGCGCCCTTTTGTTTCTTTGCCAGCATCATCATTTTAGATGTCCTGCTGGTAGGGATGTCCGCAAAGGCCGTGGACAGGTTATAGGTGGCAAAACCGAACAGGATAATGGCGATCAGTGTTAACAGGGTCATGTTCCGTCACCTCCGTATTCAATGGGTTTGCTCAGCTTCATGATCTGCGTGAAGGCGAACAGGATGATGGCTGCGCATATGGCCAGGGCGATCTTTCCCGGCGTGGTGTAGATCAGGGTATGGAACCAGTCCTTGTTGAGGAAATACAGCAGGGGCACGTTGGCGATCACCAGGAACATCATGGTGATGGCTTCCCGTCTGGGCCCCTGCATCATGGCCTCCAGTTCCGACTGCACCACGCGCACATCGGAAAATTTCTGCACAATGGTGGGCAGCGTATTTTTCATGGAACGGTCCGACTGGCACTGGATCAGGATATTGGCCCACTCATGGAACACCCGGTTGGGTATCTTCATCTTTAATGAGTTGATGGCGCTGGTCATGTTGGCGTTGATCAGTTCACTCTCATATACGAATGCCTCAAAGTTTGCTTTTATCGGCTCATTGATGTAAGGCAGGTTCTCCCTTACAGAGCGCAGCAGGTCCTCTGTCCGCAGGTAGGAAGTGGTGACGATGGAGATGGCAGTCTCCAGTTCCTCGTTCAGATGTTTCTTGTAGCTGGCCGCCGTGCTGCGCAGATACCATATGGGCACCAGGGAAAAGCCCAAGCCTAAAATGGGGACCAGGTACACGTTGCCTATCAGCAGCGCCAGCACCGCCCCTACCGCAAAAAGGATCAGGGTCAGCCGGGTGACTGCCTCATAACGGTCGGCCCGCCCGGTATCCTTTAAGATCTGCTTGATCTCATAGTCCTGGTTGAAAAATCCCCTGGCCGGCGTCCCCATGAGCACGTTCAGCTCATCCGACAGGGTGGCGGTCTTTCTCCCGGTGTTGAAGATAACGTCCGTGAAATCCCGCGGGCGCACCTGAAAGAGGGCCAGAAGGCCGGCGCTCAGCAGGGTAAAACAGATAAGATAGATCCAGTGCAATGCTCACACCTCCTTTCCTGGCGGCTGTTTTGCGGGGGCTCCTTTCCGGGGAGGGGCGCTGCCTAAAAATTCCTGCAGCTCCTTGTGGGAGATGCCGTTGTCCAGCAGCCGTTTTTCCAGTGTCCCGGACATGCCTTCCATCTTGCGGTGGCGGCCTACCACATGGGCGGCCCCGTGTTCATCGGTCACGTTGTCCACCACTTCATATTTATAGAGGGAACGGTACATCAGCTTCCCGTCCAGATAATCCTCTCCCTCGATGATCTCCATGATCTTCCGGGAGCGGTCCTCCAGCTGTTTGGTGAACACCACCACAGGGTATGCCTCCACCATGATCTGCATCAGGATGGAATCGTCCATGCTGTACTTCCGCTTGGCAAGGGTCATCATACGCCGGTAGGTGCTCTCGCAGGAATTGGAGTGGATGGTGGTGCAGACCGTGTGGCCGGTACGGGAGCTTTCCGCCGCCGACAGGCTCTCTGCCGCTGACCGCATCTCGCCCACGCCAATCACGTCCGGGTGTTTCCGCAGCACACGCTCCAGGAGGAAGTCCTGGTTGATGTTCATGGACGGGTTTTCATGGGGCCTTGTGAGCAGGTGTACCACGGAATTTAAAATGTTCCCGTCTTCGTCCCGTTTCACCAGGTCAAACTCCCGGCTGCCTTCCTCTATGGTGATGAGGCGGCGGTTGTTGGGCACGTTGGATAAGAGCCATGCCATGATGGTGGTCTTCCCGGAACCGGTGGAGCCGGCAATGCACACGGAAACCCCGTAGCGGATGCAGGCGGTCAGGAAATGGAGCATCTCCGGCGTGGCGCTCCCGGAATCCAGGAGCTTTTCCTCGGACACCGTGTTCTGGTTGACGATACGGATGGAGGCATTGATCCCCACTTCCGAATCCACGATGGGCGTCTTATCCACAGAGATGCGGATGTTCTTGTCCAGGAAGCCGATGACCGAGGGCATGGTGTCGTCAATGACCATGCCGCAGGCGTTCAGCATACGCCGTACCACGTCAATGGCGTGCTGGGGGGAGGAAAACCGGTCCGGGATCTTGATGCTGCGCCCGCTGTTCATGATGACCTCGATATCGTTGTAGGCGTTGATGTTCACCTCCTCCACACCGGGCTGGTAGATCCATTTCTTTAAGAAGGAGTAGCCGGCCATATCCTCATAAAGCCTGGCGCACAGCTGCTCGGTGGTAAACCCCTTGATGGTGTACTTGCGTTTCACCAGGTACTGCACCATCAGCTCTTTTAACACAGTGACAGCGCGTTCCGAATCATTTTCCCCGGCGCCGGCTATGGTGGAGGCGTGGTTTTCGGAAAAGTAGCGCTGCACGTCTTCCAGCACCTGCTCATAGGTCAGGGCGCTGTTCTCCGTGGGGGCAAAGAAAATATCATTTAAGTTATTCATCGCTGTCTGCCTCCCTGTATCCGTATTCGTATCCGCCCTCTTCGTCCGGCGCCTGTTCATATTCCTCCTCTGCGTACTCCCTGTCTTCGTATCCCGCTTCATAGGCATCCTCTTCCTGCCGCTCGGCAAGCTCCATCTGTTCCAGGGCTTCCAGGATCTTATTTAAGGAGGCGGTATATTTGGAGTTGCAATATTTGATGGCCTGGAACATGCCCCCTTCGGTGGCGCAGCGGTCGATCTCCTTCCCGTAGGGCAGGAGGCCGTCAAAGCCGCCGATGATGTACCCCATCTCTTCAAAGGCGTGGAAAGGGCGTGCCATTCCCGCAAAGGTCATGTGCTCGTGGTAGTGGAAGCGCCCGTCCACCAGCAGGGGCTGGTGGGCTTTCAGGTAATTGATGCCTTTCAGGTCCGGGGTCACGATACGGAGCACCAGGTCGCCGGATTCGATGGCGGCAGGCGTGAACACGTTGGTCATGGCGGAGCCGCAGTCCAGGATGACGTAATCCACCAGTTTCTTTGCCGAGGATATGAGCTGCAGGGCCATCTGGTAGTCCGTTTCCGGATAGCTTAACGGGTTCTCCCCGGCGCAGTATCCCATAAGGCCGATATAGGGGTAGTTCTTCAGAACCGTCACATGGCTGGCCACCTGGGATGTGTCGATCTCCACGCTGGTCAGGACCTGGCCGATGGACACGGCCGTGGTGGTGATCTGCTCCGGGAGCCATACCGGGAGCATGGGGATGCCGGGCTCCCCGCTGATGATGATGGCCTTTCGTTTGTCACGGGTCAGCGCTTTGGCAAGGATGCAGCAGAACATGGATTTGCCGCTGCCGGGGCTGCCCCAGACCGTGATTGTTTTGGACATGGAAACCATTCCTCCTTTCTGCCTTTGGTCAGGTCTTGTTTTCTTCCTTGTTTCCGGTTTCTTCTGTAGACTCTTTTTCTTCCGAAGAGGCGGAGCCTTCCCCGGTTTCCACTGTATCGTCCGATTCCGGATTTTCTGTTTCCCCTTCCCCGGCCAGTTCTTCTGTTTCTTCATCAGAAGGCTCCGGGAAGTAGATCTCCTGCAGGATCACATCCTGCTCTGCCAGAAGTTCCTCCGCCAGTTTTTCATTGTTCCGGGAGATCAGGGCTACATGGGCCACCCCGTCATTTTCCAGGGAAGTGATGACCCGTGCCTGTTCCGGGCTTGCAAGCACCGTGATGGTGGCGGACTGCTGTTTCTCTTCATCCTCCACCGGCTCCTTGGTGTTGTCCACGTTGACGCCTTTGGCATCCGTGACGGAAAGCACCCGGACAAAACGCAGCTCCGGTACTTCCTCCGCCGCATCCAGGAAATGGTATACCCGGATGATGTCACCCGGCTGCAGCTTGTCGGACAGGCCGGAAGCCAGTGTTTTTACAGTCAGGGAGATGGCCACTTTCCCGGAAGGGATGCTGTTTAAGGCCACGTCCGAGGATACCGGGACGGAGCTGGTCTTGGAGGTCAGGATATAATCCCCTGGGGATAAGTCTGCCGTGGCATAGAGCCCTTTCACATCATCAGGGGAGTGGGCGATATTGGGGGGAAGGTTGTAGCTCCCCACTTCCACGCTCTCCGTATTGTCTGCCGAGAGCTGTTCCCCTTTCAGCACGGGTTTTGTGACCCGGACGATCTCAGTCTTGCCGTTGGTCTGCTTCGCGATGGTGGGCAGTGCGACAAAGGCGATCACGGCTGCCAGCAGGATGCTGAGCAGGCCGAAGATAAAGCGGTTATTCAGTTTCATGGTTGATTTCACTCCTGTCGTTTAAAGTGTGGCATCTGTCTGTCAGGGATGGCAGATGCGGTCATGGGATTGCAGTTAAAGTGACGGCCAGGCTCCCGGCCATCAGGAACGGCACAAAGGGAAGGGAAAGCATCCCCTTTTTCCGTCCTGCTGCCAGGGAGATACAGGCCGCAAGGCCGGAGGCAATGAGCAGGACGGCCAGCATACGGGAGGGGCCATAGATAAAGCCCATGATCCCGGCCAGCTTGATATCCCCGCCCCCGATGCCGACGCCCTCTTTTGAGCCCATTGCGGCAGCCAGTAAGATCAGAAATCCGGCTGCTGCCCCGGCAAGGGAACAGAGGGACCGGTACAGAAGCAGGGAGCCGGACCAGGACGGCCTGGTACGGATCAGGGGCGCCATAAGCGCAAAGGGGAGGAAGAGCAGGAGCGCCCGGTCGGGCACCCGTCTCTTTTTCAGGTCATATGCGGCAAATCCAGCGATGCACGCAGAGGCCAGCAGTTCATAAAGGAAAAGCGGGCTTCTATTCACGGTTGGTATACCAGTCATCAAACACGCTCTGGTGGATGGTGATGTAGTCATCCAGGTTGACCGAGAGCATCCCGTCCGGCGTCCATGCGTCCCATACCTGGGTATATACCACATAGCTTGTGCTGTCCGGGAACCATACGGGTGTGAAATGCACGGTGCGCCCGTAGGTGGAGAACTCGTTGGGCTGGAAGGTGAACCTTGCGCTGCGCCCGCTGGAGACGCGCTGCAGGAGCCGCAGGTAAGTCTTATACTGGAATTCCGGGAATACAGAAAAAGCAGTCTGGGGGTTGCTGTGGTGCCCGTCCGGTGAGTTTGTGGACAGTACGGCCCGCACTTCCGTTTTCACGCCATATCCGCTCTTCATGTCCTTGCCGTTAGCTGTTGGTACAATATCGTCCGGCATTAAGGTCATGGTGCCGCTTAAAGAGGCGGAGTAACTGGTATAGTCATACTCCCAGTCGCCCCGGTCTACCCAGTGGCCGTCATCTTCCCCGTGGCTGCACCACTGCCAGTCAGGAACCCAGTAACAGCTCCATACACCCCAGTTTGCGCTGAGCTTCTGTGGATTGGAGGGGAGGGCCGGAACGGAATAGCCGGGATTTACATCCGTTGCCAGGGGATCAGGCGGTATCTTTTCATTCAGGTCCACGATCTTCGCCATGAAGGTGTCCTGGGCGGTGAACCCCCTGCTCAGTGACACCGTGATCGTGATGGTCTGGGGCGTGGCGGGCGTATGCCATTTCACCCACACCAGCTGGGAGTCATTGGCAGGGATGACGATGTTCCGGACCGTGTAGCTCCTGCCCATGATATGGAAGGTGACCGTTGCCGGATTGTCCGGGGTCAGGCGCCCGCCTGTCCGCAGACGGATAGCAGTGATCACATCCGTATCCACCCGGTATTCCACATCCGGGGCTTCGATCTCCCCGCCCGGTTCTTCCGTTTCCTCGAACCAGACAATGCCGACCCCAAGGGAGCTGATGATATCCCCGTTGGACTGTATCCCGCGTCTGCCTCCGGTCCAGGCAGGAAAGCCTAAGTCGCTGTACTCCAGAAACAGGGCAAGCGGGAGGTTCTGGAAGGCTACCGAGGGCAGCTTACTCCGCAGGGAACCACCGGAAAGCTGGTCATAGAGGGCGGCTTCCGTTGCCGTGAAAGCGTATTTTGTCCCGTTGAAGGTCACATAGGCAATGGGCTCCAGCAGGATCTTATACTGTCCGGCCAGCATGTTTTCATAGCTGACCCCGGTGGCATCCGCCACCATCATGCAGGCATATTCCGAACAGAAATAGCGTTTGATGGCTTCAATGGAAGCGGGGCGGCTGTTGCTGTTGATAATGGCCGGCATGGAATAAGCCGGCTGCAGGCAGTTATAGGGGACACCGGACTGCAGGGAGAGGGAAGTTCCGTCTCTATACTGGATCTTGTTCACTTTGCCAAAATGAAGCATTGTGGAGGACTGGCTGCGGTTGGAAAAATCCACTGGCGTACTTACGGCGGAGCCGGACTGGGCATCCACCACTGTCACCCTTACACCGTCATTACCAGGAGACCAGAAGTTGGTGGAGGTGCCCTGGTTCATGTTCCCGCCGCCGCCGTCAAGGTTGCCCTGCCCGGAAGCATATACCTGCACAGGATACAGGCAGAATAAAAGCAGGGCAGTACAAAGGATGGCATAAAAGCGTTTCAATCAATATCACACTCCAATCTTTTAAGGTACAGAGAACACGTCAACGGCGTGTTTTCTGCAAACTGAGGCATAAAAGAAAACCGCCATTTGGAGGCGGTTTTCCGGTTTCCGTATTCAGTTGTGTATGTAGCTGCCGATACCTGGAAGGGAAACTCATTCAGGCAATCCCTGCAAGTATCATGTGGAACTATTTTCTGAATGGGCTGTCAGTTTCCCATGTTCCCGACCATCTTGCCGGGATCCCCGCTGCTGTCCACAGTGGTCTGGTTGACCTGTCCGGGAACAACCCAGCCGAATACGGGATCGTATACAGCTCCGTTTTCATTGGTGGAGCCGGCAGTCGGTGTACTGTCCTTTCTGGTGTCTGTGGAGGAAGGGGGTATTTCCGGTGCCGGGTTCAGAGGGTGTTCCTCACCGGGGTCTGTGATGACAGTCCTGCCTTCCGGTGGAGGAGGCGGTGTTTCCTCTTTTGTTTCCACAGGAACAAAATCAACAACAATTTCCTGTTCTGATTCCTCTGCCACCTTCGGGTAGTCTTCCAGTTTGTCCTCTACGCTGTCCTGATTCCGAACGTTGCTGTCTGCATGCTCCCAGGAGCCTGCCGTGGCATCCGTGGTATCTTTCCATTCCTCCTGGATGGCCTCCGGGGGCTGTTCATCCGGCAGGAAGGCGGTCTTTGTATCCCGCCCGACAAGCCAGCAGGCGGCGAGGATGGCGGTGCAGGAAACAGAAAGGATGGTCACAAGGAACCCTTTGGACTTAAAAACTTTTTTCATATAGCAGTCATCTCCTTTTTTCTTTCTGTATATCCTTTACGGTTTTATAGCAAAGTTTTTCAACAAAGATTTGATATTATCGAACATTAGCAATTCAATAATCAGAAGTCGCTTCCTGCTGCCCTGCGGCGCCAGATAAGGCGGAAAGTCAGAAAGCCGGCAAGGGCCGTGAAAAGGGTGGCGAAAATGAATTTTTTGGATGTAAACAGTTTCTTCATAAGAGGTAAGCTCCTTTCATAGTTAACTGCTGCCTGTTGTCCGGCAGACTAAAATTTCGTGTTGTGGTAACCGGTCAGCTCCACGGGCCGGGTGATGGCGGGGTAGGAGTGGCCGAACATGTAGACATAGAACTCCACGTTGCAGGTGAAGACGTATTCCACCCGGTCGCCTGTTACATGGAACGCAAGGCGGATATCCCTTACCCGGTAGTCATCCGTGGAAAGGGGGATCTTGCTGGCGAGCCCGTCTGTCACCATGTCCTCCAGCATGGCGGTATAGTCCCCGCTGGAATAGAGGGTATTTAAGTATTCGCTGAAGTTGGTCTCCCTCTGGGAACGGTAGGTATCCGCATAGATGCTGGCGCTTAAATTGTTCAGCTCCATCTTTGCGCCATTGCGGATGTTGATGCAGGTGATACGGATGGAGGCATACAGCAGCAGGAAGGAGACCAGCATCACGATCCCTACCACAAAAAAACAGGTAAAGATAGAAATATCCCCACGGTCATTCCGGAGGGGATTCCTGCCTGTATTGCCTTTCATACGCTGGTACGGATTCTTCATACGCCACCTCACTTCCAGTAATGTTCACTGACGCCTGCGCCCCTGGAGACAACCGTGATGTTCACCAGGTTGAAGTTCCAGAAGCCCCCCAGTTTTGCCCTGCCCGTGATGGTGATGTAGAAGGGGGTGCCAAGCTGGATGGCCCGGCTCATGCCGGACGGGGTAGGCGACTTATAGGAGGCGTCAATGGAGTAGGAGATGTTCTCGGCCCCTTCGATCTGGGAACAGAGGAAGTGAAAAAGCTGGTCTGTCTCTCCGTTAATGCCTCCTGAGAGCTGGATCTGTTTCACCATCTGGTCTGCACAGTGGTCCAGTTCCTGCTTGGTGGAGATGATGCTGAACAGGTCCAGGATGAATGCCAGCAGGAGCACCGCGATAAAGATAAATACCACCGTACTGAAATAGTTTACATCTCCATTCTCGCTTTTCAGTATGGCCGCCGGGTTCCTGCCGGGCCTGCCCTTGTGGGGGGATGCCCTGCCGGCTGCTTTGGACATTGTGCTGGGAATTGTTTCCAACAATAGTAAAACCACCGCCTTTCTGACGAAAACAGCCGTCTCCCGGAATGGAAAACGGCTGCTTTACATATTTTTGACTGTACCAAGTATAGCATGGATGTCTTTACGGGGAAAGAGCAGAACTGTGCCAATGTTGTGCCAAAATCATGATATTTCAAGTTTGGGATTTTCAGATTGACTATATTTTAAAATCACGAGAGCCGACAGCATAACAGGCAACAAAGCAGACCAAAACGGAGGGAGGAAGAAATTTAATGAAAATGCGATAGAAATATGGGCGTGATTGTGGTAGTATCTTAATTGATTAAATCGTAGCTTATGGAGGTACATTATGAAAATAAAAAAAATGCTTGGTGCAGGAATGCTTGCTGTTTGTTTAATGACAGGTTGTGCAAATCCTATGGTTGCCATATATGACAATGATATAAAAATAGCAAGTAATACAAATTCATATAACCTTAATAATTATGAACAAACAGCAGAGGACGGACATTTTACGGCAAGCGTTGAAAAAATGGAGGGCATGGACACCATATGGGTTTTTGACGCAGAGGAAGATAAATCTTTAGATATAACATACACAATAAATGTTTCCTCTGGAAAGATGAAACTGGTATTGATAAATCCCAAGGGAGATGTTTCGGTCATTGCTGAATGTGACACCGAAATGTCAGAGCCTATTCAAAGTACTTTGAATGTAGAAAGTGGAAACAATAGAATTAAGATAGTTGCGGGCGAGAACACAAAATTTGATATTGAAATTTCTATTCAGGAGGGAGAATTTAAGGAGTTAGGTTAAATATTAGAATAATTGTCAACTATTACCACAATCACAACTGAATAAGTAACATAGCGTCAGAGCGTATAGAAAACACAAGTCTATGCGCTCTATTTTTATTTTTATGTAAAGGAGCAGAGAATATGGCAGAAACCAAAAATGAGCAACAACCCCACAGTTTCAAACGGAAGTTGGGAAACACCACTTACACTGTCAAGGTGCATTTCAGTAAAGACACTGATAAAACCTTTAAAGACAAAGTGCAAAAACTGATTATCAATGAGTGCCTTGAAAAGAAACAGAAATAATCCACATCAACACTTTACAACCATTATCAGACTTTAAGATATTCTATGGTATGGTTGATCATACAGCTCTTAGGGACGTTTATCAGAATATGCAGAAGAATTATGTTATTTTGGAGAAAGATTTACTGCCATTTGAATTTGCCACAAGTCAATGGAAGAAGTTACAGGAAGTTTTAAATGATATGGAAAACGGAAAATAGAGATATAGAAAGAGAATTTGGGAGAGAAAATGAAAGGAACTGCTCAATATAATAACAACACTTTATTTTTCTCGCATTATTCTCGAAATAAAACGATTATTGCCGTGTTATTAAAGGAAAGAAGGAACGACTGGAATGTGCTGGCTGGGTTTCTCTTAGAGCGTGAAAAGGATGTAGTGGATATCATGATGACATTGTTTAATGAAGAATATATTTTAAAAACTTATGTGGAAAACAAAGAGAAAGAAGCCTCTGAGAAAACAAAAATAGGATTAGCCCAAAAACTGTATAAAAAAGGAAATTCTGTAGGGGATATTGCAGATATCTTGGACACGTCTGTAAAAGAAGTGGAGCAGTGGCTTGGGCTTGTCAGAGTTTAATTGCATTGTTACCATATGGTTATATAATCCAAAACCACTGGTCGAATTTGGTTTTATATTTTTGTCCTATAATGTGATAGTTTTTGTTGGATAGTGAACTCCCTGCAAATTATATTACTGGTATAATGACAAATCCGTGAATTGGTGTTATAGTGATTACAGTTAAGAAAAAAGCGGACTGAATGAGTCCAGAAAGGAAACGATCATGGCAACAGTTAATTTCGCTGCGAAGGCTTTCGCATATTATCTGCATAGCGAACATTATGAGGCACTGTTCAGTAAAGAAAAAGAACAGAGTCTGGTTAAGATGCGCTCATGTAAGGTAAGGAAAAGGCGAAAAACTGTGTGATACCTGGACGGCAGATTTTGTACGGATGCCTGACAGGAATAGAACATGGATTTATGTACCGCTTATCTTGTATGAGGTAGGCGGTATTTTTTATGCTCCATTAGCTCAGATGGAAGAGCACTCGACTTTTAATCGAGTGGCCATGGGTCCGAGGTCTACACTTCGTTCCGGTCCGTGCTGGACGTGGTCCACTTGACCACAGCACCCCATATGGAGCATGACCGCCTGGGTATTGAATTTTGATAACAGGAGGTGAAAGACATGGTGAATCTGCCAACCATAGATATGACAGGAACAGGACAGAATATCAACAGGCTGCGGAAGCAGGCAGGATTATCCGTAAAGGAGTTGCAGAATATTTTTGGCTTTGCTACACCGCAGGCAATATACAAGTGGCAGCAAGGTGCAGCATTACCATCTATAGATAATCTGGTTGTGCTTGCAGCAGTGTTTCAGGTAGGTATAGATGATATTTTGGTGATAGATACAGTAGTACAGATGCAGATAGGTGCATGAGGAAAATAGATAAAAATGCAGGTGAAAGCCTGCAGTAAGGGTCCCTAGTCTAAAAGGTCAGGATACCGGCCTTTCAAGCCGGGGATATTGGGTTCGAGTCCCATGGGGATCATTGTAGTTCGGCAGATTGTGAATCTGTATATGAGAACACAAGATGTCCAGGAGACATCTGTTGGCACCGATTGAGATGGAATGTAGACCGGCTCTTTCTGGGCACACCCTTTGGATGGGTAGTCTAGCGGCGAAGGCGGCAGATTGTAAATCTGTTACAAGGAAACACCGCAGGTTCGTTCTCCGTTTCACTTCGGTCGGTGCAGAGCAAACGTCCACTGGACGTTTTGCGCCCTGCCCCATCCACTTTCCGTTTGCGTGTCCGAGTGGTCTATGGTGTGCCTCTCCGGTCATCGCAAAGCGGATGTTCCCCGGACATCCTGTGGCCTGATAAGGTGGTGTGTGGCAACACACTGAAGGTTCAAATCCTTCCGCAAATGCTATGGAACTGATGAAAACCCGGTTTCATATTTTATGTTCTCATATTCGAAAATGGAAATCTTTTGCAACATTTTTGCTCTATATTTTAAATAAACTTAAACCTTATTCAGGATATTTTAGATAGAAGACGTGATATTCTTTCAGTACAATCAGCTTCTCGTGTTTCTTTCCTGCGCCAGTCATTTGATAACGGAAAATATAAGCCATCCTTTGAATGTCCTCCCATATCCCATTTGCCATTTGAATTCAAATTGGATTTTAGCCATTCAACAACAAACTGTAATTGTTTTCCTGCCGGTCCATATTCCGCTATCAGTTCAATGCCCCCTAAATATCTGCTTGCTTGTTTACTTTCAAAATCTTGTGGGAGATTTCTTATACAATTTTCATAAGTGTAATAAATGCCGTCTGGCTTATTTATAAGATATTTGATAACTGCTTCTTCTGTTTTGGGATCTAAATACCCATTGATGATTGATACACTATAAAACTGCGCAAAATCAATCAGCCTTCCTCCTTCAGGCTTCATTCCTAATACATCGCAATATGCTTTCATATACTCCTGATGGTTATATCTACCGTCCCTAAAGGCTGTTGTGACTATTCCAGCCCATTTTTTGGCAATCTCATTTGCATTATCATTGTCTGCTGTAAACCGCCTGATCCAGGCAGCAAGCAATAGTGAAGTGAATATATCCCAGTCATGAAGCTTTTCTCTTTTATCTGGTATTTTTTTGATTCCTGTTAAGCAATCGTCCATATATGAAACGGCTTTTTTAATACAATTATCCTCGATGGTATATCCTAATATTTCCAATCTTTTCAGAGCTTTTTCGGTAGTAATGGGAGATTTGCTGTCGGTAAAAAGTGTATGAAAATAGCCCCATTTTCCCTCTTCATCCTGCAAGGAAATGATTTGCTGTGCCCACCTGGTATCTTTATGCATAGTTTGGCTCCTTTATTTACAAAGCAGTTTTATATCCACAATTATAACATATATCCAGGCTGCCACATATCACGTACCTGCTATTTTTCTTGCTGCATTTGAATAAATTTCCTTCCCCAATATCATCTTTCATATAGACATCAATTAGTGGGATTACCACATTAAGGGATTTTATGCGAGGTACAGTTCCTCGAAAAGGCAAAAATTCTGATCTCCTGCATACATCTTTCTTATTGCGGTAATCCCCAGTTTTTACAATTTACCACAAAAGGATTACAAATTCTGCCGGATAATCCGGGTAATGATTCCTACAGCCACACCCCGATCTTCATCAATCCGGGTGACGGCAAAGCTCACATCATCCTTTTTTCCGGGAGTCCGGTAGTCATAGCAGGAGTGGGCCACAGCGTTCA
>OFFT01001205.1_pt1 | contig 15959 bp, 15 predicted proteins | sample 1521581 | NCBI WGS metagenome assembly OFFT01 (sample SAMEA3504084, study PRJEB24116) | mouse gut metagenome | biome: mouse gut; feature: mouse-associated habitat; material: faeces | place: Denmark | collected 2011
GAACTGTTGGCGGCTCCTGCCGATACCAAACGGCGTGGTCGTCCACCTGAAAAAGCTTTTGCAAGCGCAGATATTCGTCCTCAAAAAGACCGTCCCGCTCAAAGGCCTTGTAAAGCCTCTCTGCCGTCAACTTGCCGTATTCCTTTTGCAGCTCCATTAATTCCTTGCGGCGCGGCAAAGTCTGTACGGAGCCCAGCTGCTTCATATTCAGCTCCGCCAAAATTCCCTCCACGAAGGATCGCATTTCACATTGATCCAGATACGCCCCTGCCGCTCAAAAATCCAGGCGAAAATCCGCCGGCTGGTGCGTATCCGCATACAGGTCCAGTTTGGATCCTCAAAAGGATAGTCCTCATAAACCTCCGGAAAAGTCAGACAGTACCGGATTGCTTCTTCTCTTGTGGTCATCCTCCGTTTCTTCTCCTTTCTCTCCCTTATCCCCCGATCATTATACCTACATTGCCGTAGAGCGCCACCCGGATTACCCCGCAGAGAATAAGATGCAGCGGATAATAGAGGTAAAAGAACCATTTCATTCCCTTCCAGGTCCCCCTTTGTCCGTTATAACGTTTCAGCAGAGGGATCGTAAGGGCCGTGCCAAACTGCAGCAGGCCGTAGACTTTATCAATGCACAGGAAATAAATCAAAGCATACAAGGCCACATAAAACATCATGCCGGACATCTGCTTTTTAAAATCCCCGCGGTTGCCTCCAATGGATACAATGGCCATCACCGCAATACAGCTCCAGTCAGAACAAAATGTCAGCAGGCAGATGAAAATCAGCAGTCCCGTTTTCATCCACTCTTTCAGCCTCCCGCAGTCCAGAATCATCAGGCTAACCAGCCCCCAGGCCAGAGACCAGATTACACTGGTCTGGTTAAAAACCGTAGTCTGAAAAGGTACAAAGGGTATCCCAAAAGCAAAATTGTAGGCAAAATGGGAAATAAAGGCAAACAGAAACAACCGCATGGCATATTTTTTTACATTCTGTGTGTAATGATAGCCTTCCGCAATAAAAAACCACATAATGGGTGCCGTCAGCCTTCCAATCACATGGCCCGCAAGAACCCACCAATCCTTGGGGTAATTGGGAAATACTACGCTGAGCAAATGATCCAATGTCATAGCCAGAATGGCAATCATTTTTAACTGGTTGGAATTAAAACTCTTTTTCTGCCGTTCCATCTCTGCTTCCCTTCTTTTATACCTTCATCCCGCGCATCCTGCGCTGCAGTTCTAAAATAGCCTGCATCAATTCCTCCCGCTCTGCATCCCCTAGTTCAATAAACTGGCATCCGTATACAAAACCGGAAATCCCCTTTTTCTCCACCCGCAATACCCGGCAGAACAAATTCCACTCCGGGCATTCGGAAAGCAGCCCTACCTTCAGCAGCAGCCGTTCTTTCTGGCAGCACTCGTATTGGGTTCCGATGCTGGCACCGCCGGCACTGATGTTGCGCACGATTGCGGCCTCTTCATGGTTCCCGAATTTCCCCAGCGGGGCAATTACTGCATCCAGATTGGTATCCAGCCGGAAAAATGCGCGGTCATCTCTCACCCGGACAAGCTTCAAATCCTCCAGACGCCAGAAAAAATCCCGCTCTGCGGCAATCTCTCCCTCCACAGAAACGTCTCCTTTCTCCCGGATACCTCTTTCCCGGCTCTTTTTTTCTAAATCCCTTCTCTTTACTGCTTCTGTCTCTTCTTCCCTGCTTTCAAGAATTTCCCGAAATCCCATACTGCCCTGCCCTCTATACTTGCTTCCTTCCCCCAACACCTTTCTCCGTCTCTCATTTACATAGGCGTCCCCACTTCAATCAGATTCCCGTCCGGATCGTAAAAGCGGACCACCTTCTGCCCCCAGGAGTGCTCCGTCAGGCGATTGACATAACACACCGGTTCTCCATACTGTTCCAGCTTCTCTACAAATCCCTCCAGATCCGCCTCTTCAAAGTAAAGCTCTGCCGCGTGATTCTGCGGGATTATCTCCCGCCCGATGAATTTCTTCCAGATAGATGCGTCCTGAAGTACCAGTCCTTCCGTGAGAATCACATTGCCGTCATTATCCAGAAGCACATCCAGGCCGAACAAGTCTTTATAAAATTTTATAGAGCGCTCCATGTCGTTTACAACAATTAAGATATTCTTCAGTTTCATTTATGCAGTTTCCTCCGAATTTTTTCGAATTTCTTCCACCACATGCAAGATTCTATGTGCCGCCGCCATATCGTTCTCAAACAGCGTTATCATGCTCCCGACACTTCGGAACGGTTCCTCCATCAAAACCGAATTGTCCTCTATATTTCCGTTAACCGAGATATAATCCATAATCAGGCGCAGGAAACGCATCTGGTTCAAATTCAGCCGTTCGTCCCGAAGGAATTCACCAAACGCCTCGTTGACTGCCTCTCTGTCTATGCCTACGATCTTTCGGACCAACCTTCCCACAGGAGTCTCGCCGTACTCCCGTTCGTATTCTTTCCTTGTTCCAAGTTCTTCCCACAAAATCCGTTCCAGTTCGGAAAATTCAACGGCTGTCAGCTTTTTATTATTTCTCAATTTATGGACTGCCAGGCTATTCTGATGCTCTTTCAGATAATACTCTACCTTGTCTCTGTAATTTTTCAAATCATCGGAAGCGTAAACCGCCTCCCCTTCTCTTGCATCAACAACAGAATCGGAAAAATTTGTATAATACAGATGCCTCTCCGATTTCTCTATAAACTGCATCAGTTCCCGTAAAGCCGTCCGCACCTGCTCCATATCTGCCAAAACTGCCTGTTCCCAGAAATCCTTTTCCAAAACCCGTTCAATAATTTCTCTCTGTTCTTTTACCTGGGGAATCGTATAACGTTTTGACAGCTGCTCTGCTGCAGACACTACAAGCCCCATATTCTGCGGCGCATTTTTATGCTGCAGATGTGCCAGTTCAATCGAGTACATCAGATAATCAAACCGCCTTGTAAGCTCATCCTCTTTCTTGGGAACCATAAGCGGCGCTATTTGTTCTTTTAATTCCGCAGCTTCCACAGCGCCCAAATGCTGCCAGGCTTCCTTTCTGCGGTAACTCTCTACATATCGCATCCGCTGTTTTACACGGAAACTATCCTCTTTTAATTTTGTTATGACATAATGCAGCCCGTTTACCAATTCCGCCCGATACGCCACATATTCTTCCTCACTTTGATAGACAGCCTCCTGCAGTTCCCGGACGATCTGGACCTTACAGCAAAAAATCTTTTCTGCCAGAGATTGGCCGATTTTTCCCTCCAACGGTTTTGCCTCCTCCCGGAAAAAGCTAAAATTATTGCAAAAATCAAAGATCAGAAATTCTTCTTTATCCATTCCCGGCCCCAGCAGATCCGGACAGAGCCTGGTCCCTCTTCCAATCATCTGCCAGAATTTGGAATAGCTTCTTACTTTCTTAAAAAACACAAGATTTAAAATTTCCGGAATATCAATTCCCGTATCCAGCATATCCACAGAGACAGCTATCTGGGGCATCTTTTCCCGGATACTAAAAGAATCAATCAAAGTTTCCGCATAGTTGATGCTGTAATCAATCTGTTGGATAAAACTTTCTCCATACTCCGGAAACAGTATGTGAAACCGATTTACAATCTCTTTTGCATGGGGACTGTTCTTTGCGAAAATTATGGTTTTTCCTAATTTATCACCGTCCTCCACCTTCAGCCCTTGTTCCATCAAAATCTTTAACACCATATCAATGGTGTCTGCATTAAACAGCCATTCATTTACCGCCGTACTGGAAACATCCTTCTCTACTTTTTCCTCATCTTGAAAAGTCTCTTCAAATTCCTCTTTTTCTTCCTCTGTAAGCTGATCGTAGTGAATCCCGTCCTCCATAATTTTCGTTTTATATTCCAGCGTCCGATGGCTCACGAGATAATGTTCATTTACTGCCTGCTTCAATTCATACGCATATGTGGGCACCCGCCGTTCCAGATCAAAAATACTATATGTATTTTTGTCAATCTCATCTTTGGGAGTGGCTGTCATGCCAAGCAGCATAGCGTCAAAATATTCAAAAATATCCAGGTATTTCTTATAAATGCTTCTATGGCTCTCATCAACGATAATCAAATCAAAATGTGCCGGTGTGAAGAGACGGTTTCCATCCTTCCTTTTTGTCTCATCAATCGCATTCAGCATGGTGGGATAAGTAGAAAAAATCATCCGGCTCTGCTCCGGATCGTCCTTGGAATCCAAAAGGTTGCACAAGGTCAGATTCGGCAGTAAATACCCGTAATTCTTTTTCGCCTGTCTCACCAATGCCTTTCTGTCCGCAAGAAACAAAACGTTTTTTACATAATTATGCCGTGTTAATACGTCCACAATACTAATGCTTACTCTGGTCTTCCCGGACCCCGTGGCCTGCACCAGCAGCATTTTCCGACGCTTTTTCCGGATTGCATCACAGACAGCCATAACCGCCTCTTTCTGATAAGGGCGGTTTGTAATTTTATCGCGGATTTCCACGTACTCCAGAGATTTGCGGATTTTCCTGCGATCTATATAGATCTGTAATTCTTCTTTTGTAAAAATACCGGACACTTTTCTCTCCGGATAGTCATTATAATCATCTATAAAATAGAATTCAAACCCGTTGGTCAAAAAAATCAAAGGCCTCTGGCCATACTGATTCTCAAGACAGTCAGCATACAATTTTGCCTGCTGCCGGCCCGCCGCAGGGTTCACGCCTGCCCTTTTCGACTCTATCACTGCCAAGGGAAGATGAGTGGCCCCAAAAAGAACATAATCTGCCGCTCCTTTTCCCGACGGACTCGGCATGCCTGAAACTGGTACTTCCTCCAGACAATCCCTTCCTATCTGCCATCCGGCATCCATCAGCACAATATTAATGTAATTTTTGCGGGTTTCTGCCTCTGTATAGGCATCGACAGAAAACTCACGGGAAGAAACGTGCTCCTTCCGCAAACCGGTCATCTCATCCCGCAATGCTTCATTTTCCCTGCGCAGATCTTCCAGTCTTTTATCCCTGCTGCTCAGCTCTTCATATAATCTTTGCAGTTCCTCTGGTTTTTCCTTTTTCTCCTTTCCTTTTTCTAAAAGAGATTCCTGATAACTGCTTTCCTCATAATCGTCTGCATAACAATACTCCATCCATTTGCAAAATTCAAATAGATTCCTCAGTGACAGGACTGCGGCGTCCCTTTTGATACGCTGATTGCTATGTACTGCCGTATTCCCCAGCTTCACAATATATTTCAACAGCAGAAACAGCCTCGGCTCCAAAACATCCAGAAAGGTGTCCTCATGAATCAAACTGGATAAATTATCCCGGTACGGAAGTTTCAACGAATCATCATAGACAAACACCCAGCGGACAGCCAACTCCAGCGCTCTCCTGGATAAAATCGCCGCAGTTGCCGCCGAAACACCCAGCCCTTTTTCCGCCTCTATGGCATTTTCCGAAAAAGAAGAAAATAATTTATTCTTTTTTAAAAAGTCAAAGTTTGTACACATATCAGAAACCTCCTGTTTTCGGCTTTCCATTTTATCAAGGCTCCATAAGCTGATTCTTTACCAAAATAGCTTGGGAAATTTCAATTTGTCGATTTGATGAACGAAGGCGGCAAACTGGTTTTGGAGTTCTATTGGTGGCAAATATATAGAAAATTTTCCAAGCCTTTCTTTTGATATATTTGACATGGATTTTGCTGATCCACTTGCAATACTTTGAATCTGTTTTCTAAATAAATCATGATTAATTAATTGCCACAAAAATACCTTATTGCAATTATTTTTTGTATTTAATCTAAAAATCAGATCAGGCATCATTAATTTAGGAGGTGTAGATGCTACATAAGCCGCCATTCCCACTAGTTCCGGCGTATTTTTTCTTGTAAATAACAAATCTCCCTCACGAACTTCTGCATTTTCAACAAAATCACTTTCACTTATAATTCTTTTGTTTTCCTCTGGTTTATATATTCCATAGGTAACCGCACTCAATTTTAATATAGCTGGATGCTCTCCCACTCTAGCAACCGTATCACACACAAAACTTTTTCCATTATCAATATTTTCAAGGCATTCATTCATCAATACTTTATCCCATCTAAAAGGATTCGAAACTGGATCTCCGAACATCTCCACAAATCGGGATTTGATGAGATTTTCCAAATCTAATAATTCTTGTTTCTGTCCCTCCATTATCTTTTCAGTTTTTTCAAGAATGAATACAACCTCTCGTTGCTTTGGTATATCTGGTAATCCAAAAATCTCATTCTTATAATCTTTATAATAAATATGAGGAATTGTTGCTCCTGTACAATACTTTGCCAAATTCATATGTTTTACAGCATAATATAGATATTTGGGAACAACTCTTTCATTTGGAATAATATATTGCAATGTTCCAAGAACAGATGACTTAGCTGGCAAAAACATTGTTCTCCCAATTCCTGCTCCATCTTTCACAACAGCAATATAGTCTTTCTTTTGATGATAAAAATCTACTGTTCCAATATATCCAGCAGCTCCATAAATTGGATAATTACCAATCAAACCTTCAATATCCTTTTGTGCCAGATTAGAACTCCCTCTTTCACTCACATCACCTAATTTCACTTTATCCATTTCTTTATCCACACAAACCTTCCCTAGTAAAAGCAAGACCTTACTCCAGTAATTCCTTCTCCGTTTCAAGAAATATCTGAACTAATACTTTATAATCCAAATATTGTATACCATCTTTTCCGAGATAAATCTTATCAGACAATTTACTGGTATAGTATAGATCCATTGCCTTTTCATAGGAAAAACCACACGTCTTTGCTAAATGTTCTATGAGCCTTTCTTCAAGATTTTCCTGATATACTCGTTCTAATATTTCTTCATTCATTTCATTGTTACCTCGTAAAATGATTCATAGCATAATAGATGATTTATCGCTTTCTGGCTTATAAAGGCAATCTGGTCATAATCAGGATACACCTTTATTTCCTCCAAAGCTCTTTCCTTATCCCAGATACCGGATTGATACATATCCACTACTCTAAACACCTTATCATTTGCCACTTTCCCTTTAATTACATCGTACTCTAAATAATCTTTTTCTTCATCACGACACCTGCATACAAAATCAATCCACTCCGTTAAGTCCTTTTCAAAACTTTTATAAATGAGTTCGTTAAAATCTTCCATCATATTATAAACTGTGACAATCGCTTTATCCGTACTGCAAATATCAGCCTTCCTTCTTGCCCATCTCTCCGCCTGTTCCTTTACTGTTGTCACATAAAATCCTTTTCCAAAATCCAGCGCCCGAAAAGAATGTTTTATATCTGGATACTCTACAATCATATTTGATCCGTGATAAACAATCATATAGATATCCCCCTAACATTAAAATATTCCTTGATATCTTCAACAATATACTTCGTACTTTGCGTGTGAAGAATTTCATAATTAGGCACTAAAAAACCCATAATACAATTTGTGCTTTTCATATTCTTATATACTTCCGAAGGATTCTGTTTCCAATGATTCGCACATGCGTGAATCATATATATCACAAATGAAAATATATCCTTATTCATAGCTCCATATCCTTTCACTACCCAACCTACCCAACGCCCAGACTTAGCCGCTCCAACTCTCTCCAACCTTCCATCGGCCTTTAAATTTGACAGAATCCTTTCTATCTGTCTCTTGGACTTTCCCAGCGTATCCGCAAGTCCCTGTGCAGTCATTCGCGGATTCTCCCACAACAAACGCAAAATCTTATCTTCTGTTTTTAATACCGGCAATTTTACACAGTCATTTGTACCGTCATTTTTCTCTTTTTTTTGTAATTGTAAAAGGCGGTTTATATTCTCTACTCATAGACTTTTCCGTGTCCGTCTCCCCTACAAATCCGAATTTAGCAGCTTCTTCAGCTCCTGTATCTCCTCCTGTATCTTCCCCTCCAGCTCCTCAATCCGTTCCAGAATCACAGACGGCGGGTCATACTCCACGGCCTGATATTCCATCTCCTTATATTTATTCACCGACAAATCATAACCGTTCTCCCGAATCTCATCCAAATCCACAAAGAAGCTCTGTTCTGTGCGCTTCCGATCTTTTTCCTGCTCCCTGTGGTGAAAGCGCTCAATAATGTCCTCAATGTCATTCTCCGGAACCGGCTGCCGCTTGTCATCCAGAGAGAGCCCGTCTGCCTTCATATCATAAAACCAGACCTGATCCGTTCCTCCGGCTCCCGTTTTCGTAAAGATCAAAATTGCCGTAGAAACTCCTGCATATGGCTTAAATACACCGGAAGGCATAGAAATGACTGCATCCAGTTTGTGATTCTCCAGAATTTCTTTTCGAATCTGTTTGTGGGCGTTGCTGCTTCCAAACAGTACACCGTCCGGGACAATCACCGCAGCTCTGCCGCCCTTTTTCAGCACGCGCAGAAATAAAGCGAGAAACAAAAGCTCTGTCTTCTTTGTCTTGGTAACCTGCAGCAAATCGGCAGACACCCGCTCATAATCCAGACTCCCCTTAAACGGCGGGTTGGTTAAAATCAAAGTATATTTTTCCTGATCCGGATTATTCTCGGACAAGCTGTCTCTGTATTCAATATGGGGATTATCCACCCCGTGAAGCAGCATATTCATAGCTCCGATGCGCAGCATCGTCCGATCCATGTCAAACCCGTAAAACATATGGCTGTTAAAATGCTCTCTCAATTCCGCTTTTAACAGTAATCCCGGTTCATGTTCCCGCAGATATTCCTGTGTTTCTACCAGAAATCCGGCAGAACCCATAGCCGGATCACACACAACGTCCAAAGGCCCTGGCTTCACCAATTCCACCATCATTTTGATAATATGCCTGGGCGTCCGGAATTGCCCGTTTGTTCCCGCTGTAGCAACCTTTGAAAGCAGATATTCATACAGATCCCCTTTACTGTCAGAATCTCCCAATTCCAAAGAATCAATCCCGTCTATCAGCTTTATAAGCATAGCCGGCGTAGGAATCTTAAAAATGGCGTCCCCCATATATTTACTATAGGCAGATTCTCCGTCCTGATGCAGATTTTTAATAAAAGGAAATACCTGATTCAACACCAAATCATACACTTCCTGCGCATCTCCCAGATTTTTAAATCTGCTCCATCGGTACTTCTGACATTCTTCCGGAAACATTCCCACATAAGACACTTGAAAAAAATGCGCTTCCTTTTCCTTCCTCGTTTCCACCTCATCCAACTGCTTAATAAAAAGCAGATAGGTAAACTGTTCAATTACCTCCAAGGGATTGGTGATGCCGCCTGTCCAGAATACCTCCCAGATCCGGTCTACTTTATTTCTCAATTCGCCTGTAATCATAATCCGCCTCCTTAAATCAAAACCTCACTCTTTCCTGTCACAGTCCTAAATCCCCCGCACCGCCTGCAGCACCATCCCAATCACCGAATACCCCAGCAAATGCAGGCACAGAATCGGCATGGTATGCCGTCCCACCCAGGCTCCGGCTCTGGAGAGAACCGGCAGATGCTTCTCCGCGAAAAGCCCCGCCTCCATACACAGCAGGGAGCCGAGAGACCCCACCGCAAGATAAAGAATCATGGAGCGTCCGTAGAAAGCCACAGACATATTCACGCTTCCATTTACCATGGACAGGCCTGCAAAAAGAGCTGCCAGGAGCAGCAGGATCCCCGGCCTTTGGTAAATCTTCTCCACCAGCTCCCGCTGGGCCGCCACCTTCCCAAAAGTCAGAAAGGACACAGCATAAAACGCCGTATCCACGCTCCAGGGCAGCAGAACCGGACAGAGATAGTGGAGGAGCACTGAGAAAAGCAGCACACCGCTGTCCAAAATCATAAGCTTTTTCAAATCTCCCCTGCAGATCCGCATCATTCCCCAGAAAATCACAAGGCTCACAAAAAGTCCGGTCAAAAACCAGGTAGGCGTGTTGAGAATCTTTAGAAAAAACACATTGCTCACCGCATCCTGGGGCAGCAGGCAGTACCGGGAATACAAAATTCCCAAAAGCGGGAAAAACGATGCGCTATCCACCTTCCCTGCCAGAACATTGTTTTGGAGGAAAAAGACAAGAAACAAAAACAGGTTGTAACCAAAATAAGGAACCAAAAGCCTCCGGGCCTTCTTTTTTACAAAAACGAAAAAAGATTCCTGGGGACGGTAGGAAAACGTCATGCCTGCCAGCACAAAGAAGACCGGCATATAAAACATACCGCCCAGAAACGTTACCGGACCCAGGCTGGCCCCTGTGTGAACCACCAGCACCACCAGGATTCCCATTGCTTTGGCAAGATCCATCCACACAATCCGCTTCTCTCCCATTATGCCGCCCCTCCGTTCTTTTGTTTTTTCTTCCGGATACCTGCCGCCAGATCCTCCAGCCTCTGTCCCGAAGGTTCCAGATATTTCCAGCTAAGGGTGGAAACCGCCAGTACCAGCGCCGTAGTCAAAAGGAAATCCAGCCCGGCCGTCAGATGATAGCCCAGCCGCTTTGAAAATTCCAGGAAAAACCAGCAGGAAAAACTGGCAATCACCGGAAAATGCAGAAGATACAGGGAAAAAGATATTTTCCCCAGATACCGGAATACCTTCCCGGAAAAGAAGCGCTGCAGTGTTTTGCATCCCAGAACGCCAGCCGTCAGGAAGAAAGCCCCGGCAATGTGATAGATCACTGCGTAGGAAGGGGGAAGAAACCTGTAAATCGTGCCCGGAAGCGCCTCTCCAAAAGAGGGATAAGAGGACAGATAGAATCCAAGCACAAACACCAAAGCCGGCACCGGAGGAATGCGTTCATAAAGATTCACCAGCCATTTCTGGGTGCTGTAAAAATCGCAAAGCACAAACCCGAGAAAAATTGCCGCAAAATAAACATCCGTTTTCAGGGAAACCAGAAGCATTGCTCCATAGGCCGCATAACGCAGCGGATTTTCACCTACCAGATAGGCAGCCAGGTACACCACCAAAGCCCCGGAAAACAAATAAGGAATGGTCCACAAAACCCCGTTGTAGGCGTTGCTTCCCTGCAGAAAACAGCCGATAAGGCTTTCAAAAAGCATGCCCGGAAACTCCGGCGCAAACCGGTGGAAGCCCCCCAGCCAGGCCTCCGAGCCTGTCAGAACGGCCGCTTCCTTGTTCCGGTACAGCCCAAAGCTCATAAGCAGGAAGACAAGCACATTCACATACAAAATCATAGGCATCAAACGAATGTACCGTCTCCGCGCTGCCTTCTTAAGCCGCTCCTTGTCCCTGGTGCGGAAATAAGACAGGCAGAGTACGAAGCCGCTGAAAACCAGAAACATGCAGACCGCCGCATTTCCGTTGTAAAAGAAATTAAAAGGTGTCTTTCCGATGGCAAGCTCCAGGCCGCTCTCCGTGTGAGCATGATCCGGATTCAGGCTGTATGCCCCGTAATAAAATGCGTACACAAAATGGCAGAGGTATACCATCCATGCCCCAAGCCCCTTCATGCCGTCAATGTAGTCCAGCTTTTTCACGGATATTTAAGCCCCCTTTCACACAGCAGCTTTGTATACGTCTCCCGCCCCTTTGCCGACAGATGAATCAAATCCTGAAAGCAGGAAGCATCGGAGGTATCAAAGTCCAGCTCCTCTGCCAGCACCGTCCGGCTCTCCCCTGCCAGCTCCCCTACAGCCTGCACGCTGGCCTCGTAGAGTTCCCGGTAGTCTCTGTCCCGGTACATCCGTTCAAACTTAGGAGTCTCCAGAAAATACACTTGGATTCCATGTTCCCCGGCCAGCTCCAGAAGCTTTTGGTAACCCTCCAGCTGGGCTATCTGCAGTCCGTCTCTTCCTCCCAGCATCTCAAGACTGTCCAGATGCTCTTTGGTCTGCCCGGAGGGACACAAGGTATTCCCGCCGTTTCGGAACTGTCCGGAGACCAGACGGTTATTCAGGGGATAGGTCAAAAGCTGTTCATTATTGGCTGTGACAAACAGCTCATAAAAATCCGGAAACTTGGCCCCGCTGCAGGTCCGCATCAGCTCCCAGGCCTCCCACTTAAAAGCCAAATCCGTGTCCAGAAGGATTTTCGTATCGCTGATCCAAGGCAGCGCAGCCGCCGTATAGGGATAGAGATCCACATAGAGATTTTCAATCTCCAGCCCTTCTTCCAGCATATAAGCAAGCTCCATGGCCATAAAAGCCGGCTGGTTTCCGTTGTAGGAGAGAATATAGACGTTCCCCTCCAGCTCCTCCTCCAGCACATCGATGGACAACCCCTGGCGGAACATGGAGGAACCTATAAAAAGATGGCTCACCTTCCCCTTGCGGATGGCAGCCTGCATTCCATAGGAAGAGACCGGCAGAAGCCTTGCGTATTCATTTTTCAGACCGATCAGCAAAAGAGCCGCCAGACAAATCCAGGCCATCCATTTCCCAATCCGTTTCATGCCATCCTCCTTTCCAGGCTTTCGTCCCTCAGACCCGTCTCTTCTCTAAAACTGTGCATACAGAAATCCCGACACACCGAACACGCCAAACAGCAGAACGCTGCCCGCCATCAATGCCAGCCAAAGGGCAGAAAGTGAAAATCCCTTTCCGTAAGGCCCCTCTCCCCTGCGGAGAACGCCCTTGCCGTATGTCTGCCCCCACTCATAGAGAAATAGAAGAAGCAAGAACAGGCAGGCAGTCAGAAAATACGCCGCGCAGGTATTGTCTCCCGTAAAAGGCAGAATGGAATTCTGTATATCCCCATAGGACAAAGAAAAGTCCAGAACTGCGTGGCGGATAAAGGAAACGGCCGCTCCCAGGCTCTCTGCCCGGAAGAAAATCCACGCTGCCGTCACCCCCAGAAACGTGAGGAAAGTCTGCCAGGTTTTCCGAAGGACCCCTGGCTCCCTCTCTTCCCTTCTGCTGCACATATTCCAGATCCCGTGAATCCCGCCCCAGGCCAGAAACGTCCAGTTATCCCCGTGCCAAAGCCCGCTGGCCAGAAACGTCGCCAGCAGATTTAAATTTCTGCGCAGAGGGGATACCCGGCTTCCCCCCAGAGGAATATATACGTAATCTTTGAGCCAGCTTGACAGGGAAATATGCCAGCGGCCCCAGAACTCATGGATGTTCCTGGCAAAATAGGGACAATCAAAATTCTTTCTGCTGCGGATGCCGAGAAGGTTTCCCATACCGATGGCAATGTCTGAATATCCCGAAAAGTCACAGTAGAGCTGGCAGGAGTAAAGAAACGCCGCCAGCGCCGCCGCCAGGCCCGGATAATTTCCGGGATCGGCAAACACCGTGTCCACGTAGCCGGACAGCCGGTTCGCAATCACCATTTTCTTAAACAATCCCAGCAGGATCCGCTGAATCCCCTCCGCCCCCAGGTCCGAATCAAAGCCAGGGCCTCCCCGGAGCTGACTCAAGAAACTGCCGGGGCGCTCAATGGGACCGGACATAATCTGCGGAAAAAACAAGGTGTATGTCAGATAATAGCCCAGGTGCGTCTCCGCCTTCAGCTTCCCCTGATAGATATCCGCCGCGTAGCTAATAAGCTTAAACGTATAATACGAAAGTCCCATAGGAAGCATGAGCCTTAAGACAAGGGGATCCGTCTCAAAACCTGCCAATGCCAGAAGGGAAGCTATCCCTCCTGCAAAAAAGTTGAAATATTTAAACAAAAAGAGAACACCAAGAAGAGGCAGGATGCTTCCCCGCAGCCAGCCTCTTTTCTTTTGCAGCGTTTGCGCCTCTTCGATTTTCTTTCCCGCATACCAGGACCAGCACGAGGACGCTCCCACCAGAAACAGCATCCAGGGAGTAGCGCTCATATAAAAAATCATGCTTGCCGCCAGCAGGATTCCCCATCTCGCCCGCCTGGGCGCCAGGTAATAAACCCCCAGCACCGCAGCGAGAAAGAGAAGTGTCAACATCGTATTTGATGCCATAGCCATTCCTCTTTATCTGCGCACCCATTTGCCAAAAAGTGTCTTCTTATACTTCAGCAGCTCCTCCTTGGCCTCCTTGTTATCGCCTGCTTTCTGCAGATACTCTACGCCTTTCTTAATGTCTTCGGCTGTTCCAAGCCCCTGGCAGTAGATGGCGCCCAGCATATAGAAAGCTTCCCGGTTCGTCCAGTCCACCTGCTCCAGGAACTCCCTTGCTTTCACATAATCCTGCGGTGTTCCAAAGCCCCGGAAATGGCATTTCCCCAAGTAGCAGACACCGAACTTGCTTCCATGCTCATAGCCGTAGGAGAGAAGCTGGAACGCCTTTGCATAATCCTTCTCCACGCCTTTCCCGTCGTAGTAGAGCGCTCCGAGAGCGTTGGCGCAGCCAATCTTCTTTCCGGTATCCTTCACCATCTTCAGCCCCTTTTCATAGCACTGGGCTGCAAAAGCCGGATCCTTCTCCACGCCCTTTCCTTCCTCATAAAATTCCCCGATGCAGTACCAGCATTCCAGCTGTCCGCCCTCTGCAGCCATCTTATACCAGTGAAGGGCTTCCTCATACTTTTTAACCTCTGCCAGATCATCTCCGTAGATCCACTGGTGGATGGGATATCCCATCTCTGCTCCGGTTTTAAAAAGATTTTCCGCCAGCTCCGGGCGGGGCGCAATGATATCCTCATCTCCCTCCCTGTAATAACGGTTCAGATTGTTGGCTGCTAAATACATGCCGCCCCGCAGGGCTTTCTGGAACCAGTCCTCGCACTTGGATATATTCTCCTGCAAATAGTCCTTAAAGGCTTTCTCGCTGGAAAACGACTCCCTTCCCCTTCCCTGAATCCGCAGGAAGTCCCACCAGAAATAGGAATTTGCCACCGTGTACTGGCAGAAAGCATCCCCGGCTTCCGCCTTCAAAAGAACGCTTTCGAAAGCCTCCTCAAGGCTTGCGAAAGGCATTTTTTTCTCCAGGGACGGCGTGAGCTCTCCCGTGCGCAGCGCCACCAGGACGCCGATCCCGCTGCCCTGCTCCACCGATTTATGAATGAGGCGGGTTGCCATATCGTCATCCTCCGGGAACTGATGTCCGCTCCAGACATACTGGTTCCCGCAGAAGCACCTGGCCAGGATGCAGCTGGCATCCCCGTCTCCTGCGTCGGAGGCCTCTTTCAGTATCCTAAATCCTTCAGACCCCTTTCCCGCACGCAGATCGTAGTAAATATACCGAAGTGCCTGCTCCACCGCATCGCTAAAACATTTTCCCATGATTGTTTCCTCCCTTGATTCTTTGATTCCTCTTTATCTTTTCTCCGCCTGCCTGGTATAGTCCTTCCACTCTTTCCAGTCCGGTGAAAATCTGCCGTTTGCAAACTCTGTCAGCCAGGCCGCCGCCTGGCGGTGTGTACAGCGCCTTTTAAAAAACCGGAGCTTATCTCCGTCCGCCCTGGTCACCGATACCTGGCAGCGTCCGTCCGTCTTGTCCCCGGCCTGAACCTGCATCCACAGATAGCCGCCCCGCAGGGTCAGCTCCACGGTCCGATAAGTTCCGTCCGTAATCCCCTCTGCCGCCACCTGTACGTCCTCCAGGGTAAACGTATTGTGATGCTGGAAAACTCCCGCCGCCGTTGTCAGCTCAAGAACCGGCGGGTGCGCATCCCGCACTTTAGCCTTCTCCTGCACAGGCCTCCGGTTCAGCCGGACCGGCTCCCAGCCCTGGAGATTGGGAATCTCTCCTTTAGCCCAGGCCAGCAGGATTTCCTCCGCTTTCTGCTCATCTGCCAAACGCACAAGCCCCTCCTGGGGCGGCTCTCCCGGCCGGGCCGGAGCCTGGACCAGCAAAAGCTCTATCTCAAGAGAGTCTTCCGGATCTCCCCCGTCATCTTCTTCGTCTCCGCACCCGTCATAGCCGTCATAATCGTAGTCATAGACTGTACATTCCAGTGAACCGAAATACCGTCCGAAGCTTTCCACCGGCCGCCCAGCCGTCAGGGAGAAATCGCCAACCTCATATCCTGCGAGAACACCGTTTGCCATGGCGGATTT
>OFFT01001210.1_pt1 | contig 15934 bp, 17 predicted proteins | sample 1521581 | NCBI WGS metagenome assembly OFFT01 (sample SAMEA3504084, study PRJEB24116) | mouse gut metagenome | biome: mouse gut; feature: mouse-associated habitat; material: faeces | place: Denmark | collected 2011
CTGGAACAATCATTTTAAGTCCATGCTCAAAACCACATTTCACTGTTGCATCTATGCAATAATCTGTTTGTAGCCCTACAATAATAATTGTATCTTCATTTTTTTCATGTAGGTAGTCCAACAACCCCGTACCTTTGAAAGCACTGTTTACATTTTTATCAAAAACACGCTCATTTGGCATTGGCTGAAATTCTTCGTATATTTCATAGCCTAATGCACCTTTCGTTAATTTCTGTCCAGCACCATCATCATGTCTAACATAAATAACTTCTATACTATTATTGCGCGCCTCTTTGATTAGTGTTTTAATACGATATACAAAAATCTCAAATTCGTATAAGTCATTAGTCATAATTAAATTTTGAGTATCAACAATTAACAATATCATTCTATTATCTCCCAAATTCCGATTTATATATTTGATTGTAAAATCTTTATCTATCGTATACCATATATATTTATATGTCATTTCCCACTGGGTACACAATTCTGAAAAGGGAGATAATCTTTACGATATGATTTTGCCGGTAGTATTTCCTGTTTTGGCATCTCCTGTGTTTTTTTGATAAATCCATTCGTCATTACAATTTTCCTACCATAGTAGGAAAAATATAAAACCCTTGTTATATCTGTTCCCACTTTTCCACGGATCTCAAATATCCCATCCTCTAAATGCTTACTGTATGGCTCTCTTAATTGATTCCCCTTTTCTTCCAGCACATGAATGATCCCTAAAACTTTTGCCCGCATTTTTACATCCAGACCAAGGATAAAATCTTTCGCCGGTTTTTCACCGTTATCTTTAGTATAAAATTCCACCTCAAATTTATCCATTGTGATCTCCAATTTTCTTTCTATGTTTAGCATATGGCAAATATGCCATATTGTCAACAAAATGCCATCACTTGTATCTTTTTTTAAGATATCCCATACACCGCTGCAAGTACATGGGATATTCCATCATATACCACCAAAGAATTGCTGTTCTTTCCTACTTTTTCCACTCCGGTATATTTGTTCCATATTCAGTTTTCATTTACGTGGCATAGCAACAATCCAACCTCACCCCACCTGCAAAAAACCTGTTGCCAAGTGTTGCCAACACCTTTAGAGGACGCGCAAATGCCCTGTTTATCGGGTTTCTAGGAATTCATTCCAGCATACTTATCCTCCCCTAAGGAAGCCTTCAGGACTGCGGAAGCCGCGGTTTCGGGGGCTTTCGCTATGTTTAAGAGCTTCAAAATGAGAATTTGGGAGTGTCGCTAGGTGTTGCCACACCCTTGCTTCGCAAAGGGTGGGCAAAAGCCAGTGTTTAAATAAAAGAACTATATACCTTTTCTGCATAAGCAAAAAAGCTCGTTGTCCATATACACCTCCCATTGCTTTTTCCTTCATAAACAGAAGATGCATAACCGCCCTTTCAAGATTTTCCCTCGACACCCTGCTTAATCCTCAGATTTTATTATATATCATCTGAAGCCGGTTTGCTTTCACAACCAGCCCCTGGCTTAACCCATCATCAATATATGTTCCTTTGACTTCCCCACTGATAATCTTATTGCATAAATCTACATACCTGTCAAAAATATCCACAGTAACCGGCAGTTTATGATGGGATGGCAGAATCATTTTCCCTTCATTCTCCATAAAAAATTTCTGCATCTTCTCCACGGAATCCTTATACACCGATACACTGGAAGAATGGTCAAATCCCAGCAACACCCCTTCTTCACACAGCATATCACCAGTAAACAGGCTTTTCGTTTTTTCGTCAAACAGACAAATGCTGCCCATAGTATGTCCCGTTGTTTCCACATATAGGATTCGGCGGTTGCCAAGTTCAAAAAAGCCTTCTGCCGGAAGCCGATTATACTTACATGGTTTCACATGGAGACTGTTCTCCATCTCCCTATTCAGCTTCGGCAGTTTTAGCAACAGCCGGACAGGCAGAGACCGCTCCTTATAATACGCCATCATTTTTTTCAAATATCCATAATCCGAATGTTGGCGTGCTGTTTCCCAATCTGCCTCAGAAAGATAAGCTTCTCCGATATCTGCATTTCCCCCGATATGGTCAAAATGTCCATGCGTGTTGACAAGGATGAGCGGCAAATGCGTGACCTTTCTCACATACTGCACCACATCTGTTATGGAATACCCTGTATCAACAAGCAGTGCCTTTTCTTCTCCTACAATCAGGAACATATATACGTTAGCAGCACCCAGCCAATAATATTTAATCTGGTAAATACCCTCTGCGATTTCCACTATTTCATTTTTTTTCATGACCTGCCCTCTTTCTCTCCTGTCATTTGATAAGAAAACGCTTCCCCTGATGGAATTCTACCTCAATTATGTCCATCCCCCTGATAATTTTCCATCCGTCTTAAATCTCCTTCAAAAAATCAGCAAGAACCGCCTTATAACGATCCACATCACAGATACTGTAGGCATGTCCTCTGGATGGGAAAATCTCCAACCGTGATTTCGGATTTTTGCAGGCTTTAAAAATATCTTCTGCATCCGAAACCGGGACTGCCTTATCGGCCTCCCCATGGATAATGCAGACAGGCACATCTGTATTTCCCACCGCCTCAATCGGATTGTTTTCACTGATGTGCAGCCCTAACGCTACAGACTTACGGGCCATCAGCGGTTTTATAAACGGATTGGGCAACGGAATCATACTCTTCATCACAAACACCGCACCTTCCAGCGCTCTTGCCGGTCCGCAGTCCTCAATGACATAGTCAATTTCATCACTGAGTGCCAGCGCATTCATAGAACTCATTGCTCCCATAGATACTCCGTGCAGCACAATTTTTTCCGTTTTCCCACATCTCTTTTTTACCCAGCCGACTAATGCCGAGATATCCCCGGCTTCCAGTTCTCCAAATCCCCCAAATGCCGCTTTGCTCTCCCCAAAGCACCGCTCGTCAAAAAGCAGTGTGGAAAAGCCCAGTTCCCGAAATAATTCTGCATAGGGCACAGCCGCATAACGGTTCTGCCCGAAACCATGTGCCAGAATAACGCATCCCCTTGCATTGTCCAGCCTGTGGAAGACCGCCGGAATCCCAGCACCATTATTTTCCAGAAGAAATTTTTCCGCTTTCCACTTTTCATAACCTTCATAGTCTGCGCCGGAATACATAGCATGTTTTGATGCAAATTCTTTTACGTCATTTGCTATTACCTGTTCCTTTGTCGGGCGGAATCTGACCGGTGGCGCAAAAAGCAGGATACTGCAAAATTCGGCCAGTGCAAAGGCTAAAATAAAATAGCACACAGCTATAACAATCCCTGCAGCCAATATCATGTTCATCCTACTTCTCCCTAAAAATCATCTGCACAAAATCGCAGAAACACTGCCTCCAGATTTTCCATTCATGCTTCCCATGATATATTTTACGGATGCACGGTATTTGATAGCGCTCCAGCAGCCTGTCATCCTTTTCAAAATATTCAAAATAAATATCCTCGTCCCCCATTGCCCGGAAAAACAATTTTTGTTCCCCTGCAAAAGCGGTAAGCTTCTCTTCTGTAACATGATCCGCAGAACCAGTCAATAAGTCCTGAACAAACCCACTGAATACCCCAATATAATCAAACAGCTCCGGGTGCATAAATGACAGTATGGAAGTCTGCAAACTTCCCATAGAAAGGCCAGCCATTCCCCGGTGTGCCTTATCCGGAATAGTACGGTAATTGCAGTCTACGAAAGGAATCACTTCCTTCCGCAATAATTCCAATACTTTCCCTATCTCAAGCGTAATCCCCGATTCATCTTCCTTATAGTACATCCCGTTGCACATGACGACAATTGCCGGTTTCGCTTTTCCGTCTGCAATCAACCTGTCATACAACAAGTTTACTTTTCCCTGATGAAACCATACCAGTTCATTTTCACCATGTCCATGCTGAAGATAGAGTACAGGGTAACGCTTTTGTGGATTTGATGTATATTCCGCAGGGATGTAGACAGCAAATCTCTCCAGCCTGCCTGTTATTTCACTGTCCAGATATCTAATACTCACAGCTCCATGCGCTGCTTTTCTCTTTGGAACGCTTACGCTTTTATCCGGGACATCAATATAATTGATTGCCCGGTTATTCCCATAGCCGATTGGCAAAAAAGGATTAAGGTTTTCATTCCCGTCCACATACAGGCTGATTCCTACCAAACCTGTGCCAATATCCAGAATGCCTTTGAAAAAGCCGCCCTCCTTTTCCAATGTAAACTCCTCTCCCCAAATAGTAACAAGCTTTACCTGGGATGCATATGGATAGTACAGACGAAAGCTTACATTCCCATTCTTTAAAATTTCATGGGCAGACCCCAGATACTGGCTTTTGTCACGGTGGCATAAAAGCAGCTCATCAGAAACGCCATACCGCATCTCACTGTTTGATAAAAGGCTTGCTTCATAAAACTCTGTTTTCATAACATCCCTCCTCTAATTCATATTCCTTCCAGCTTCCAGTTCCTTTTGGATAGCAGGGAATTTTTTATCCAGATCATAAAACAACATGAGGACCACGACACAGCCGCAGCAAAATGCCGGTATAAAATTGAAAGCGGAGTTTACAGCAAAAACTGCACGGTTTGTCTGTGTAAGGGCAGCACCGTCATATCCTCCAAAATCAATTACCCAGCCAAGAAGAACGGTAGAGAATCCCTGTGCAATCTTCGTGGCAAAGGTCACTGCCGACATCCCTACCCCTTCCGCTTTCTGTCCTACCTTCCATTCACCGTAATCAATCGTATCTGCCAGCAGTGCATAAAAGACCGCTCCCGCAAAGCCAGCCCCTGTTCCCTTCAGCCCTGCAAATATAACCGCGCTGGTCAATGATGGTGGAAAAATCCCCTGACACAACGCCGCAAGCGTTATGGTGCCCATCCCAATCAGAATAATATTCCGCTTTTCAATCTTTGGAACAAAAAGAATGGCAACAAACAAAAAAACCAACTGCGTTACCGCCATAACATTTGCAAAAGACGCATAATATGCTGTATCTCCTAAAACGCCCTTAGCATAATACATTCCTGCACCGCCAAGAATGCTTGTTGAAAACAAGCCAAAGAATACGCACCCTATCGCCAAGAGCCAATACTTGTTTGCAAGCAGGGCTCTCAATTCAAGTTTAATATCCACATGTGGCACTTCCTTTTGCGTATCCATTAACGGAATACATCTCTCCCTTGTACAAACAATGCAGAAAAGATGGCATAGCAGCCCACATAGCGCATAAACCGCAATAACAATCCTCCACGCCCTTGCATCGCCGCCTAATGCAGTAGTTGCATCGTCCACCGTGGACTGCACGATCAATGTCCCGACCACAGCGCCGACCATTACCATTACAGAAATAATGCCCCTTTCTTTGGTGTTGGACGTCAGGTTTACAGACATTGCATTGTATGGTACATAAACCGCTGTCAGGCAAACTGCATTGCAGAGATTATATGTAATGAAAACATAAATATATTGAATCACCTCCGGTGCACTTGTCGGAACAAGCATCAGCAGAATCCCACTGACCGCATATGGGACGCACATTCGGATCATCCATGCCCGTCCCCTCCCCTGTCTGGAAAATGTCCGGTCAACAATCAGCCCCATTATGATATCCGTTACCCCATCGAATAACCTTGATGCAAGTATGATCGTTCCCAAAATTCCTGCATTCAAAAACAGGACATCTGTATAAAAAAACAATAGGAACGATGCAATTATTGTATTGATAAATGCAATCCCTACATTTCCCGACATATAAGCCATACGCTCCATAATCCCCAGTTCTACATTCTGCTCCCTTGATTTTGTAAATAGTTTCATCCATTTCTCCTTCCCTTAAGTTTCGTTCCATCTCGTTCCATTTTACGCACAATACGTTCCACACTTAAAATATATAGTTAATTACTGAAAAATACAATACTCCCACAAGTTTTTCGGAAATAAGCCCTATGATATATTTTAACTTTTCACAATATATACAAAAAAAGATGGAACATCATTTTGTTGTTCCACCTTTTTCCACCATCACCGGCACAAAATATTCTTTTTCCACCTTATTTCCCACTATCCGCTCCATCATCACCGTAATACAGGTACTGGCAATCTTTCCCACATCCTGCCTTATCGTTGTAATCTTTGGCTGACTTAACTTCGAAAGATCATTTCCATCATACCCGACAATTTTCAAGTCCCTTGGAACTTCTATATTAAGCCGCCTTGCATTCTGCAGGCAGGCATATGCTGCCACATCCTCTGAGAAAATACCATCAACATCATGATAAATATCCATATACTGTTTTACTACTTGCTCCACAACATGAGCCGTTACGTTAGATACCGGATATTCCACCACCGTTACCTTTACTCCCTTTTCCTTCAAAACCTGCCTGCACTCATCAATCCGGCAGTCCCCATACACCTTCGTCAAGTGCTTTGCTGTTATGATGAGCACATTCATGCACCGATTTCTATAGAGGATTTCTGCCGCCTTCCTTCCCCCCTGTTTGTGTTCAGAGGATACGAAAGGTATTTTTTTTCCTAACAGCCGTTCAAAGCTCACTACCGGAAGCCTCTCTAAACGTTTCAGTTCCTCGTCTGTCACGTCTGCATTGATAATCAATCCCTTTAATATACCCTTCTCCGCCAAATCAATCGCATCTGTGACCCTTCCCTGAATCCCAAGAGAGTTATAAATCATTGTCTTGTATCCAAGATTGGCAAGTTCAATATCGACATACTTCACGAATGCACCGTAAAATGGCATGGAAACATCCGGCACGATAACTCCCGCTATATGTTCTGCGAAAGCTGCTTCCTTCACTGTTTTTTTGGGAACTTCATATTCCAGTTCTGCCGCTGCTGCAAAAATAATTTCCTTTTTGTCAGCGGCAACATAACCACTGCCACTTAAAGCCCTTGATACCGTTCCAACTCCCACATTCGCCTTTTTCGCAACATCTCTTATCGTTGCCATATTGTCTGTCCTTTCTGACTTTACTTCTTGTTTCATCTTACATTATTTAAAACTTCATTTCAAGAAATGGGGAAAATTTTACGTTTAAACACTTCCTTAAAAAAGCCACCTGAAATCATGGAATTACCACATGCTTTTTAAATGGCTTATTTTCTCATACGTTCTATGTATATGATTCATTTATTTTTTTTCAAATATACTCAAATTCTAACTGATGCTCACATATCCCGCTACACAGATAGCCGCTCTGGAAGGGCGCACGCTTTTCAGGCTCCCCGTCTCCCCTTATATAACTTACCCTTGGGCTACCGCACCAGTGGAGCCTGTTTTGCCGTATAATGAAGCTGAGGCTGTCCAGAAAATCAATCAGGCGGCGAAACAGATTTCCGCTAACAATACGCCGCCCAAGCATACATCACCCATGTGGTGTTTGATTCTCGTGCCGAGAATACGCTGGTTGTAGTTGGTTCCGATTTCTTTGATACAGTTATAACTCCTCAAACATCATCCTGAAATCCCCTTCTACAAATACAGGGTGGTTCACATTGGCGTTCTTGCGTTATCCCTGCTTTTTGCGTGAATAGAATCCATCACATCTTCTTTTTTGTATCCTTTTTCCAGACGCTCTTTATACAGATTCAGGGTTTCAATATCCTGATACTCATCTATATCATAGGCAGCACTGGTCATTCCAAGTTACAGCCGGAATCCTCCTACGCCTTTTTGTAATACATGAGAAAGCCATACCACATCAACTCCAAGGTTTTCCAGATAATCTAATTTAGAGATAATTCCCTGCAAATCTCCTATTCCATCCTGATTACTGTCGGAAAAGCTGCGTGAATAAATTTGATAAATCACAGCGCTTTTCCACCATTTACTACCACTCATTCCGTATCCTCCCCGGTCTGTCTCTGTCATTTTGTACTTACTTCATATAAATCATATCCCAATATTCCAAAACAGGTATCACAAATTCAATATACTTACCATTTGCATCTTCCCCCTGTTCAAAAGATAATTCACTGCTCATGCCGCCCTCAATGGAAAAAGATGCCATATGCACCTGCGTGATTTCTCTCTGTGTATAATACTTTACATTAAATCTCTCCACATATTCCGGTGCTTCTTTTTTCCCTCTCTCGTCACGCCATTCATTATCTGTTCCAAGAAGATTGATCAAATGCAGTATCTCATGTTCTCCGTCAGACCTTGTATAGGTCCATATCGTATCACTCTGCCCATCTCTGCTGGTCTTATGGTCTGCAATCTCCACTCCGTTTTCCGTTGTATACTGCCCATCCCTCAACAGATTTTCATAAGCCACCGTAAAATCCGCCATCTCTGCCATAGCTTCCTGCAGTTCATCCCCCATAGGGATATCATCATCCGGATAATATTCCACATGGAGCATATGGTTTCCATTTCCCAATTCAAGCCTTGAACCGCCAGCCGCATATACCGCCGCGTCACACAACAGAACGCCCGGAGCGTTCATTGTTCCCGTCGTCTTGTAATAATTGATATAAACTTTCACCACAAGCGATTTTCCTTTTTTGTCAATAGAGCAGGGTTTGCTTTCCTCCATTGTCCGTTCTACTTCTGTTACCAGAGACTGGTATGTATCATACAGCACCCCATCCCGGTCCTGATCCCATGGCCAGAATTCCGTATAAAGAACATCCGAATTGCTTGTATTTACCTGCTCTATCCCCTGTGCACCCACAGGATTAAAAGATAAATAATGTTCGTTCAGAGCTTCTTTCGCCGCACTCAGGAACTGCTTATAGGTTTCTTTCACTTCATAAACCGGCTCCCCCTGTTCGCCAACTCCCAACGGATTTCCAAAAACATCTGTCATTTTTCCCCATTCACCGACGGTATCACCATGCCATCCGTCAAAATCCAACACTTCCAGAACATGTTTTTCCTGTGCGAAAATATAGTCCTGCCACTCCCTGTTTAAAGGATTCATAAAGAACAGATTCCCGTTGCCGGAAGGTGACGAGCCCATCTGAAACATAAACGCCCCTTCTCCCCTCCCATTGTCCGGAGCAAAATAAATCTGCCAGGCGGCCGCCTTTGTCGGATTACCGTCACCATCTTTTACAAAGCTGTCCGTTCCTGCATAGATCATGTTATACGCCATATTGACCATATTTTTGTCCTGTGCGTTTTGAATATAGTTCCTCACCGTCTCCACATAGATTTCCCGTCCTGACCAGTCCTCCCATACCCCGGGTGACTGCCTGATAACTTCCGGCGGTATTGGCTCATGATGCAGGGCGTGCCAGTCATAATATTCAATGACATTTAACTGATACCGGTTCATCTGTGCAATTTTTTCCTCTGTATTTTCTTCTTCCCCATAATCACACAGGTATCCATAACGTGGGAACTTTACCCAGTCAGAAGAAACATCCATGCCTACCGTGTCCTGGGCGATGCAGTTTCCTTTGCTGTCCGTCAGCTTTAAACAGATCAGGTAACCCTGATAGTCCATATCAGGAGCCTGCCAGTTCAAAGACAATCCCTTCTCTTGCCGGACGGCTTTTTGCGTAATGTGATAGCTCTGATTATATTTTTTTGTGGTTGCAGGCTCCGAAAAGCCTTGATATTACAGTGTTCCTATTAAAACTCATTCATATGCGGTGGAAAATTATTTTAGAGACCAGGGCTATGATGTCATGACAACGCCCAGCCAGGATACGGCAGAGATCAATAAGATAGGGGAATACTGTGATACAGTGATAGTAAACGCTTATAATAATAAGAGCGATATCACAGATATGATACACACTGTCAGTATTACAAAAGATGAGGAAGGGACATATTCTGTACATAATGGTTATCATAAAGACGGAAACAATAATTATGTAGTTAACAGAGGTTATGGTACATTACAGGAGGCAATTGGTGCTATATCAACTGATCCGTCAAGCATCGATGTGACAGGGATCAGCAACGCGCGTATCGGAGATTTTGTAGAGCCGGAAAACAGCGTGGGAGGAGGTCTGGCATGAAGCGGCTATTTATTATAACATTAACTGCTATCGGGATAGTTTCGTTGCTTTTAAAGGAACTTATAATATATCAGGTTTTTATGCCGGACTGGAGCCGGAATGAATATAAGATACTGCGGCTTAGCCCTGAGAGCAACATAAGGGGAGCGGAGGACGACTATTTTTTCCGATATGGAGAGTATGGAAAAGATCTGTTTTATTCTTTTAAGACAGAAGAGACAGCAGAATATTTACCAGAGAAACCTGAAGGCAAGTATATAGAAAGTGAGACTGTTGTAGGGGAATGGATCTATTCTACCTTGTCGGATGCAACAGTCAGGAGGTTTGACTGCGGGAAGATGGTAGACGAGGAGGTACTCTCCAGAGAGGATATACTCAGGATGTGGGACCTGGAGCAGCTGTCGGAATCAGCATATGTAGTAATAACGAGATCAAAAAGCTGTTTGTTGTTGTGGTTAAATGAATATATGAAGGAATATTTTTATGTATGTCCTGTCGATAAAGATCTGAAAACAGACTGTGTGGAAGTGAATGACTTATTTCCGGAAGAAGACAGGACAGGCATGGAACAGGAAATTCTGTATCAGGGCTTACGTATTAAAAGACAATATGATGAGGAGAAAGAAAGGTACGAAATCACGGGATTGTTGGAAATGGAAAGTGGGCGTTCGCTTTTTACATTTGGGCAGAAATGTACAATAAAAGCGGGTGAGAAGCTGGTCGCATTGAGTTGTAAAAGGGATGTACGTAATTGTCCGTATTGGGTGGAAGGAGACCCGGAAGAATACGGGATCAAGTGTCTGAACAGGGATGAGTATAAGTATTCCGAGATACAGCAGGATAAATTAGCGGTAGAGAATGGGGAGATAATAGGGCTGGTGCATGCCGTTAAGAATATCAGGTGTAATCCATCCGGTATACGGCAGGAACAATTAAGATACGATGTTTTATTTAAGCTGGATCCGGAGACAGGAGAAAGCAGTATTTTGTATAAAGCACGGAATAACCGTACCAGAGTCATAGGATATCAGGATGGGGTGATCTATCTTCTGAAAAATTTCAGGATATATACCCAAGATGTAGAAAACGGGAAGAGAGAATTATTCCTAAAACTTCCAAGAGATAACAGTTATACGTTTGACTGGCAGGGGGATCATCTGATCGTGATACGGGGGTATGAGATATTCGGGGCTTATAAAGTCCGGTAAGATATTAGCTTTTGGGAAAAATGGAGCGGTGGGGGCTGTGACATATGGGATGACGGGTATCATGCTGCCGACAGGGGCGTTTGTGAGCGGCGAGACCATCATGACAGCGGCCATGACGACAGGGTATACGATGACTGGCAGCAACATGTTGGTCAAAGTGAATGATTCCATGGCAGGCCTGACAAGAACCAATATGATGGCGGGCGCTATGGGACAGGCGAATTATCAGTTGGTCAAAGAGACATCAGCGCAAGCCAGTAATAAGGTGATGGAGTTTGGGTTGTCAAATCCGAGATTATATGGTACAAATAATAATACACAAAGAAAAAGTGGTAGTATTAAGAGCGAAGAAACTTATAAACAGCATACGGATGGTACAGGAGTAAGAAATAGAAAAGGTCAACCAGTTCCGGTAACGGAAAAAAACTTAGATATGGCATTGGATCCAGAGACGTATGCCAATACCATTGCTGAAAAATATGGGATTAACCTAAAAGGATCTGGTCAAGATATAACTATCAAATATAATCCAGATCTGAGACCAGGTACATATGGAAGAACGACAGCAGTAAATCCAAATGTTATAGAAATTGGACCAGACGCTTTGATGAGCGAGACAGAATTAGCGAATACAATTGCCCATGAGTTAAATCATGCGAGAGATTTCATAAGGGGAGGAATTGCACCCGAACCATCAGCTTATAGTGCGGGTGACGCATTAGAGGATTATATTAATGGAGGAAGATAGAGTGTGGCTAGATAATGATGATAAAATAATGGACATTTTGGATAATATTGAAACTGAAAATAAAGGATGTTTTCCAGTTGTTTGTCCTATTTGTGGGAAAAAGGAGGGACATCTATATTTTCATAGAAATATGGAGGGAGATGAACGAGGAAGTATGTGGGTATGGTGTAGTGCATGCTATCATTTCTCACACGCTATGTATCGATTGCCGAAATGGTGGCAAAATTCTAAAAAAATAAATTTTGAAAAATTAACAAGTTTTCCTAATTATCTAGAAGAAAATAAAGTTTGTATTGATCAATGGATTAATGAAATTTTATTTTTGGATTTGGCTAGTATAGCTCCCACTAATTAGAGTAAACGACATTAATTTTTGTACTCAAATGAGCAGAGCGAGGAAAATTTCTCGTTTGGTTCCCTGTATTGGGCATAATAGTCATCCAGAGATTTTTCAAATTCGTTTTTGTTTGCATAGTATGTATTATGGGTCATCTCACGCCTCGTAATCCTCCAGCACTGTTCAATCGGATTTAGAACCGGTGAATAGGGCGGCAGGAATAACAGTGTAAGTTTATCACGGATATCCTGATATGCTTCAAGGGCTTCTGTCTGCACAAGTCGTACCGCTTTCTTATGCCACGGTGCGTTGTCCAGGACAAGATAGATGCGTTTCCCTTCCTGGACAGGGTAAGAGCGGATGAAGTCACGGAATGACTGGATGACTGTCTCAAAATTAAACCAGGAAGGCTTTGGTAGCAAAAGCTCCCCGGTGGAAGGCACCACATATCCGCTGTATGCAATGCTTTCCCGCCCAGGTGCAGACTTCACCTGCGGGCAGGAACCCTTCAGGACCCATTTCCTTGTGACAGAGACACTTACCTGGAAATGGACTTCGTCCTGATATACAACAACAGTTTCTCCATCTGCTACAGCTCCTCTGACACAAAATCAAAAAAATGCTTTTAAAGAGATAGAGACGAGCGGAGGCATTGTGGTTGGAGCGGGTAAAGATATTTTTACTGGAGGTTATCAAATTCCAGCCGGAACGAAAATTAAAGTTATTAGACCAGATTAAATAAGCAGGAGGAACATATTATGTCGGTAGTAGAGAGTGGAGCAGTAGATGGGATCGGATTGGCAGAGAATGAGACAATGAAAATGTTGATCACAGATCATCTGGATTGGCAGGATGAATATAAACATTTATTGATTTTGCAGGAAAAGATCAATGCTTATATTGGATTCTGTGAAAGTGGACAATATAAAGAGATATATACGGATACACCAATAGAACATATAATCTTTGAAATTCATTTTATGTTTGAGCCAACGCAGAATACATATCGTTTTCTGGAACAGATACCTGGTCGGATCAATGAACTTGATCTGTCAATAGAATGCCATATAACGGAGGAATCGGAGAATGAAGATAGATAAGCAGCTTCGGAAGGAATATGTAAAGCGGATTCAGCAAAAGGCAAAGGAATCCGGATATAAAGCTCCGCAGTATATGTTTTATAAGATTCAAGAGGATGATCTGTTATATGGGTTTTTTACGTTTGTATCTTCTGGAGAGCTGGTTTACCGCTTGGAAGCGAAGAAAATGTCATTCGACAATATCTTTTGGAAGATCATGGATATGGAGGATAATATGAAACGAAGTAATACACTCAGGGTGAATGGAGCCTTTGTGTCTCCTGGCGTATCCATATCGAATGGCAAAATACCGTTGACAGAAGATATTGACGGGATATCAAATGATTTTATCGATAAAGCAACGAATGACTTTGCTGTTTTTTGTGAGAATAATGATATTATCGATTATATTTTTTCTGGAAAGCAGGTACTGGCCTTAGAGACATTAAAGTGCCTGGCTTATATTGATTCCGGGCAGGAATCAAAAGCTGTTGAGCTGGCGACAAAGCAGATTGAAAAAGGTGATACAGGACAGTTTGTTAGTGCGAATAAAGGTTTTTTTGAACGTGTAGTGATCAAATATGCCTGATCATAGGATAATGAGTAAAGTATTAAGTATACAGAAGGCATATTTTAGGAAATTCTAATAAATTTCCACCACGTTAAAGAGAATCACGTTTTTGAACATGTTTTCGAAGTGATCATCGAAATGGTGAGTGATATGAAGGATACTGCCGGAAATAAGGTAGTCCCCTTTATCACTCACTATTTTATTGACTTGAGATAATGACGGCTCCGACTATTTTCCAAGGCACCGGCATTACGGGAATAGCAGCAGAAGAGGAACTTCATGACAGCAGCTGGTAAGAAGATGGAGATGCATCCGGAACAGCTGTCCCTGCAGGGGGCTGGAGGCCGCCAGGATCCATGCGTATACACCGCAGGAGAGCAATGATACCGCAGGCAGGAGGGTTTGTGAGTAGTGAGACCATGGTGTCAGCGGCAATATTGACAGGCTATACGGGGACAGCCAGTAATATGTTGGTCAAAGTGAATGATTACTCGGCATATCTTACAGGAACCAATATGATGACGGGGGCTATGGGACAGGCGAACTATCAGTCTATCAAAGGGTCATCAAAGGGCGGCAGCGATGTGGTGATTGGCTTGGGATTGTTAAATTCGAGATTATATGGTACAAATAATAATGTAGGGAACATAAAGGAGAATGCATCATATAAGAATGGTAAGAATAATTTTGAAAATGAAATACCACGCAGTGGGGAAGAATGGGAGACGTTCTTCAAGGAAAAGTATGGTTCAGAAAATGTGGTGTGGGAGAGTAAGGAGCGTAATATAATTATAGACGGTTCGCAGTTGGAGAATGGCAGATTAAAGTCAAATGTTATATATAAAACGGGGGAGCATGATTATATTTATAGAACAAATGAAAACGGGTTAATAGTTAATGCAAATACGGATAATTTACAATTAAAAATGCATGAAGGTAGACTTGATCATAACCCGAATACCTATGGGAAAGAGACAGGAGATCAAGCAGGACATTTATTTGGTGATAGGTTTGGCGGTTCGCCAGACTTGGATAATCTTGTATCCCAAGCACAAAGAGTCAATCAAAGTGATTATAAAATAATAGAAAATCAATGGGCTAGAGCAATAGAGAATGGAAAAAAGTGACTGTAGATATTAATATTAATTATGATCAGGGTAGTATGCGTCCTGCTTCATTTGATGTATTATATACTATAGATGATATACCATTTGTTCAGACGATTAGCAATTAGATTGGAGGCAGAAGCTAAATGGGAAATTTTGAAGACGACTTTATGGATTTACAATCAAGTTTAATTTCATTGTGTTTAGAGGTTGCTGGGCAAAAAGTAGATAAAGTTTATGTATATTGCTCTATTGAGAAAAAAAGTAAAATGTTTAATGCTTTTTTTGTTATAAACAATAAATTAAAAATGTTGAATCAATTAGGCATCAATAAAGCATTAATAATGCAGTTTTTGAAATTAGGAACAAATGATTTAGAGAAAGTAAAGAATATATGCATAAATTACGATATGCCTATTCCGACAGAAATGAAAATGTATTATGACGCAAAAACAGGAAAATATGATGCACAATATAAATATGAAGAGATATGCTCAGAAAAAACAGGAAAAAATGCAGGAGAAGTTTTTTTAGATTGGGTTTCAGAGTGTAGTTCTGGAAACTAATAACCTAAATTCTGTAAGGCAGGCGATCGGGGAGCCGGTCATCCAGTACGGGGAGACAGACTGGCAGTTCCTGAAACGTCTGGGAAGCCATCTGCACATCCCGCTGTATGCGGACAGCCTTTCGAAGAAGAGGGTGCTGTATCTTGGGATGGAAAAGGGGATTACGCTTAGACAGGGAGTGGAGACATGTAGCGTGGGGATCAGCCGGAAGTACCATGAGGTGGACCATAGGAAAGACAATGTCGCGAGAAAGGAGTATGTCTATCACAAGGTAAGGAGTAAAGAGAACGGGCAGATCGGCGATCT
>OFFT01001218.1_pt1 | contig 15847 bp, 14 predicted proteins | sample 1521581 | NCBI WGS metagenome assembly OFFT01 (sample SAMEA3504084, study PRJEB24116) | mouse gut metagenome | biome: mouse gut; feature: mouse-associated habitat; material: faeces | place: Denmark | collected 2011
CCTTGACAGCTTTTCCCGCCTTTGCTAATGGGCAGTCAAGAGGACGAAATCAGTAAACTGCTTTCGCCCTCAATTTATTATGGGGATTGTTACGCAGTAGGGGGTATTTTTTCCTTGTTTTATGCGGCTTTGCGGGTATTGAAGTGGCGGGGTAAGGGTTTTATATGTCTGCTCTCAAAAACGGTGTTCTATTGCGTAACAATCTTGTTGTTTTAATTGGTCAAAAATGCTATAATTCGATTATAAAATTATTGGGAGGGAACACTTATGAATGAAATATATACAACAGAATTACTTTCTCTTGGAACAGCTTTAGCGGAACTGGCAGTTAAAGGAACAGCCACTGCGGTTTCAAGTAAAATTCGAGCAATAAAAGAAGAAAAAAATATTGAAAAAATTCGTAACACATATGATGAAATAATCAATGAGTTGCTTAGTGAGCGAGAAGAAGCTGTTAGAATTGCTCAAGCGTATAAATCTGAATTAGAAAAAGTAGTTATTAGTGATGAGGATATTCAACATCTACATAATACAGTATCACGTATTTTAGAAATTATAAAAAAATCTCAAATATCATCTGCTGAACAAATTGGTCCGGAGGCTGTTGATGTTGTAAAATCTCAAGTTGAGTCTTATGAGCAAATTAAGGAGTTAATCAGTGTAGATACTCTTAAGACTATGCAACTAATTGGATTTAATTATAAATCCGCCATAGGAGAACCATTAACACTCATGCTAAAAAATTTTATTTTATCAAAGGTTACAGAGCCAGATAATTTAAAAACATTTGAAAAAATAATTACACCAGAAATGGTAGAAATATTAAAAAATGATACAGCATACGAAAATTTCAAAGAAATAACAAGTATGCAGTAACTAAAAAAACAGAGGACAAGTCATTTTTAACTTGTTCTCTGTTTCTTGTACACTCTGTTTGTCAGCGTTGATGATAAGTTGTTGTAAATACTTCCTTATCACCGTAAAACTAACATTTTTATGGGTTTTTTCGTCCCTGCTGTCAATTTTCCAGGACTTTTATAATTTAGTTCTTGCTAAATTAAATTAGTATGTTATAATACGTGATTATAGAAAAATAAGATCGGAGGGGACCGACCATGGATGACAAAATCCTGAAAGCACTGGGCGAGCCCAGGCGGTTCCGGCTCCTGCAGCTCATGTCCAGCCGGGGCTACTGCGTCCGTGCCCTGGCCATGCGCAGCGGCCTGTCGGAATCCGCGGTGTCCCAGCACCTGAAGGTCCTGCGGGAGGCGGGGCTGGTGCTGGGGGTCAAGAGGGGCTATTACACCCACTACCGCCTCGACAAGGAGGCCCTGGGCGCAGTCATCGCTGGGCTGGAGCAGCTACGGGACACGGAGCGCAGGCCCTGTGGCGGCACGTTTATCGGCTGCCCGGAATCGGAATACCTGAAATGCAAGTCCTACGTACCACCGGAAAAAAGAGGAAAGGAAACCTGAAAGACATGCTGAAACGTTTTATCTACTATTATAAGCCGCACAAAAAGATGCTGGCCCTGGACATGCTGGCCTCCCTGCTGATCTCCGTAATCGGCATGGTGTACCCCATTGTCACCAACAAGATGCTCAACATCTATATCCCGGAGAAAATGTATACCACCATCGTCGCCGCGGGCCTGATCGTGCTGGCCCTGTACATCATCCGCATGGCGCTGCGGTATTTCGTGCAGTATTACGGACATGTCATCGGCGTGAAGATGCAGTCCCAGATGCGCCAGGACCTGTTCGCCCATCTGGAGAAGCAGCCCTTCCGGTTCTATGACAACCACGAGACCGGCCGCATCATGACCCGGATCACCAGCGACCTATTCGAGGTGAGCGAACTGGCCCACCACGGCCCGGAAAACCTGCTGATCAGCTCCGTGATGATCATCCTGTCCTTCGTCTACCTGGTAATGATCGACCCTATACTGACCTTGATCATCTTCGCCTGCGTACCGATTCTGGTGGTGGTGACCCTGCACTTCCGCAAGGCAATGAGCCGCGCCTTTGACGACCGCCGCAAGAGCAATGCCACCATCAACGCCGCGGTGGAGAGCAGCGTCACCGGCATCCGCGTGACAAAGGCCTACACCAACAGCAAGCGGGAGATCGAGAAGTTCCGGGAGGGCGACAGGCAGTTCGTGGACGCTTCCCGCCGGGCCTACCGGGCCATGGCCATGTTCCACTCTTCCACTTCCTTCGTGACGGATGTCTTCAATGTGTTCATCCTGATTGCGGGAGGGCTGTTCCTGTATTCGGGCAGAATATCCTTCGGGGACTATTCCACCTTCATCGTCTCGGTGAACCTGTTCATCAACCCGGTGAATACGCTAATCGGCTTCATGGAGCAGTTCCAGAACGGCGTCAGCGGCTTTAAGCGCTTTGTGGAGATCATGGACGAAGCGCCGGAGGAGGACGCGCCGGATGCGAGGGAGCTGGAAAATGTCCAGGGCACCATCGAGTTCAAGAACGTCACCTACGCCTACGATCATTCCAAGGAAGTCCTCCACGACGTAAGCTTACGCCTGGAAAAAGGCCGGAAACTGGCTCTGGTGGGTCCCTCCGGCGGCGGCAAGACCACCCTGTGCCATCTGCTGCCCAATTTCTACAAGCTTGAGGAGGGCGATGGCTCCATCCTCATCGATGGACACGACATCCGGCATCTGACTATGGATTCCGTCCGCCGCAACATCGGCATCGTCCAGCAGGATGTGTTCCTCTTCGTGGGCACCATCCGCGAGAACATCCTCTACGGCCGCCCCGACGCCACAGACGAGGAGGTATACGAAGCGGCAAAGCGGGCCAATATCCACGACTATGTGATGACGCTGGAGAAAGGATATGACACGGAAATCGGCGAGCGGGGCGTGAAGCTGTCCGGCGGCCAGAAGCAGCGCCTGAGCATCGCCCGGGTATTCCTGAAGAACCCGGCCATATTGATTCTGGACGAAGCCACCAGCGCCCTGGACAACACTACCGAAGTGCTCATCCAACAGGCTCTGGACGAATTGTGCAAGGGCCGCACTACTCTGGTAGTAGCGCACCGTCTCTCCACCATCCGCAATGCAGATGAGATTGCCGTAGTCATAGGCGGACGCATCACGGAGCGGGGCACCCACGAGGAACTGGTCGCCCTGGACGGCACCTATAAGAAACTGTACTCCCTTCAGTTCCGGGAGAACGACCTTTTCCAGGGACAGCCCGGCTTCCGCCGTCCCGCCTACGGGCGGGACGAACCCATCCCTTACTGCCTTTCCTTCAGGAATCTCCTCAGCAAAAACGCCAGAAAATAGGGGAATGTATAGAACCTGCCGTTGTATCCGATATTTTTCATCCCGAACTTGATTCCATACCGGATATCCCCATAGACATCCTCCTGAATCAGACGGTTCAGGGACACTGTGGCGCCGTCTCCGGCCTTTACTTCCATGGGGATCAGGGAGTCCTTGTCCCTCACAAAGAAATCCATCTCCAGAGTCCCCTTCTCATTTCTGTAAAAATACAGCGGGTATGCCTGCTTCACCAGCATGTCCCCTACCATATTTTCATAGATGGCGCCTTTATAGGTATTAAAATTCTTATTGAAGCGCAAATCCTCCTGTACCTCATCGTCCAGAGAGCCAATCAGCAGTCCTGTATCCCGAAAATAAATCTTGTAACTATCCGAATTGTAATTGCCCCTCAGGGGGAGATCCGGCTGAGCCATGCAGTAGCAGACATTGACGATTCCCGCATTGTCCAGCCATTCCACCGTGCCTGCATACTCCCGGCTCCTGGCCCCATGCCCCACTTTGGAAATCTGGAACTTTTTGTTCTCCCGGCCCAGGAATACGGGAATTTTGCGGTAGACGTTCAGGATGCGTCCCTGATCCAGACCGTCGGCATATTTCGTGATATCCTCCTCATAGTCCAGCAGAATCTGCTTCTGCATCTTCAGGGTGCCGCTGTAATTCCTGTTTTTCACAAAGGAATTGACGATTGCAGGCATCCCCCCCAAAACCATGTACTCCCTGAAATTCTCCAGCATGGTCTCCAGTTCCAGCCTGGAAAAAGGCTCCAGCTCCAGCATATGCCGGTACAGATCCGCAATCTGGCCTTCCTGATAGCCCTTAGCCCACAGAAACTCCTCAAAGTCCATGGAATGCATCTCATAATCTTCCTTATAGCCCACGCTGTTGGACTCAATCTCCCGATAACTGATTCCCATCAGGGAACCGGAACAGATGACATCGAATCGGCCGTCCTGCCTGAAGCTCTTCAGACTGGTGGCACAGTTGGGGCAGGCCTGGAGCTCATCAAAAAAAATCAGCGTCTCTTCCGGCACCAGAGGGAACTCTGGATTGAGCAGAGAGATGTTCTTCAGGATGGTGTCCACCTGGAAGCCATTCTCGAAAATGCCCAAAAACTGTTTTTGCAGCGCAAAGTTGATTTCCACCGTATGCGCGTAATTCTCCTTGGCGAATTTTCGGATTGATTCCGTCTTGCCAATCTGCCTGGCTCCTTTTATGATCAGCGGAAGCCTGTCCGGATTGCTTTTCCACAATGCCAGGTCTCTGTCAATTTTCCTTCGCAGCAGTTCCATTCCCCATCCTCCCACTGAAATCCTGATTTCTGTCTCTGTGACATCTCCATGCTATCACAGAATTCCGGCTATTTCAACCTTGATTTATCACAGAATTCCGACCTTTTTTTCAAATATATACACAGAATTCCAAAACAGCTGATCAATCAGCCATCCGACCCCGAGTCTGTCTGCGGTACTGCAGGGGCGGACAGCCGTAGGCGGCCCCGAACTGCCTGTCGAACAGGGACACCTCCTTGAAGCCGCAGGACAGCGCGATCTCCGTCACAGGCAGCCGTGTCTCCGCCAGCATCCCCGCCGCCATGCGCAGGCGGAAGGCCGTCAGGTACCGCTTGGGGGACTCCCCCACCTGCTGTCTGAAGATGCGGTACAGGTACGTGCGGTCTATCCCCACCGTCCGGGCAATCTCCGCCACGCCGATGTCATAGCCGAAATTATTGTGGATGAAATCCAGGGCCCGGTTCACATAGTCCTGAAGCACCATCCCCACCGCCGGCTGCTTGGGCATCATATAGGACAGCACAAGGTAGAGTCTGCCCAGCAGCATATAGCTGTTCACCTCCGAGTGGCCGAAGGAATCCACCAGCTGCATCATCTCCCGCCGCAGCAGGCCGCCGCTTTTGTCCCGGTAGATCGGGTTCTCTTTCCCCAGGCCGCATTCCCGCAAGATACCGTCCGCTTCTGTGCCGCCGAAGCCGATCCAGCAGTATTCCCAGGGATCCTCCTGATCCGCCCTGTACCAGGTGGATTCCCCCGGAAGAATCAGGAAGCCCTGTCCCGTCCCTATCTCGTACCGCTCATCCCCTCTCTCGTAAATCCCCTTTCCGGACAGGACGAAATGGAACAGGAAATGCGGTCTCACCGCAGGCCCGAAGGCATGTCCCGGGCTGCATTTCTCCCAGCCGCAGAAATAAAACGCAAGCGCACCGCCGGATTTTGTCTCCTGATGATATTCTCTCACCTCTGCCATATGTCCCTCCTGCCCCAATTCCGTCCTTCATAATACTACAATTATGTAGTTAATGAAACTTCTGGCCTGTCCGCCGCCCAGAACCACATATCCGTCCAGGACAGTATTCTGCCCTGAACCTACTTTTCCGTCTCTGCAGCGGATGACTTCTTCTTCCAGCATTTCTTCCCTGGAGAAAATTAGTAAATCATAATCCAGAAGTATATCTATGATTGCATTCTCAGCGGAGCCTTCACAGATACACGCCTTATATCCTGCCAATTCCATAGACACCTCCTATGCAAGGGCGGCAGCAACGCTTTTTTTCAGCCGCATATATGCCTCATACATCGGAGTCGTGCCTTCCAGGAAGCCGCTCTGGTACGCATCGCTCTTCTTGATGTCGTTTCTCTTCAGGATATGGGACAGATTCTCCACTGTAATCCCGTCTCGATTTCTGGTAATAAATATACTGTCATTACGATCGTATTCATCAAGCAGTTCCGGATAATGTGTTGAAAAAATCAGCATCCCGCCATTCTTATTCAGCTTGCTGTCCATAAAAAAGCGCATCAGCGTTGTGACAATCTCTTTGTTGAAATGGTTCTCCACTTCATCGACTACGATTACGCCGCCTTTCTGCAGCACTTCCTGTGCCAACGTAAAGGTTATCATGCCTTTCACTGTCCCCGACGAAAGGTAATGATTGAGCTCCGCCGGATTATTGAGAAGTATCTCATCCTTCCCCTTAAATTTCAGATGAATCAACGGCTTTTTATTTTTCTCATCGAAATGAAGGCTCTCAATCGTCGGATCCAGAAATGTGATAACCTCACTTGGAACGTCTTCGGAGAAAGGAAGCACGTTCCTATTTGTAAAACGCAATAGATTTACTATGCATATATGCTCCTTTGTCTTCTTGTTCCTGGCAATCATGATACTCACATCCTCGGACAGGAAGTCTTCCTGACTGCTTCTGATCAACGCTGGCTCTTTTCCCTCAAAGTCCAACATCGCCTTACGAGTCGTCACTTCATCCGCTTTCTTCGTCCATAGAGACTCGGAAGCTATGCTGTAGATCATCCCTTCGGACTTGCTCTTCTTTGAAGCGATAACCGTCTCCAGGCCACAGATTTCCCCCATCGTCTCCGAGAAGAAATACGTATTCAGAACCACCTTTTGGGACTCGCCCAAAATATCTCTGGTTTCAATATGATTGATCGGCTCATTATTGATTATCCCCAGAGCCAGGAGAATGACCTTCAACACAGAGGTCTTACCTGACGCATTGATGCCGATGAACCCATTTGCCGGATTCAGGTAGATATTTGAAAACAGAGGATGCAGCATCTCTTTCTGCTCTTCGGCTATTCTCTGCTGAGCATAAAAGCATAAATCCAGTTTTTCTTTAAAAAGCGGAAGTCCTTCTGCAGTAATTCGAAGAAGTTTCATAGCCACCTCCATATTTATAAACATATTTTTCGTCGATATTTTTCATTTGATTGTAGTTTACCACACTAATCATAATTTATCAACAGAAAATCCGTTTTTCGCTATCTCTCTTTATCATACTCCTCGTAATCAATGCCGTTCCCCCCTTGTCATGCACAACTTCCATACAACATTTATACAATTTCTGGAAACATAATCCCTATCGCAATCCCCAAAAAGGCGATATGATAGAAGGCAAAGAAACGAATCCCATTTTCAACCAGAATCACACAGCCCGCCGTCCCGGCGGCGAAAGGAGAGAACATGCCAAAAATCACATTTATGGGAGCTGGCAGCACGGTGTTTGCCAGGAATGTACTGGGGGACTGCATGTGCACGCCCGCTCTGCGCGAGAGCGAGATCGCACTGTATGACATCGACCCCAAGCGCCTGGAGGAATCGGAGATCATCCTCAGCGCAATCAACAAAAATACCAACGAGAACCGCGCCGTCATCAAGACTTATCTGGGCGTGGAGAACCGCAGGGAGGCCCTCCGGGGCGCCGACTTCGTGGTGGACGCCATCCAGGTGGGCCTGTACGAGCCCTGCACGGTAACGGATTTCGAGATTCCCAAGAAATACGGTCTGCGCCAGACCATCGGCGACACCCTGGGGATCGGCGGCATCATGCGTGCGCTGCGCACCATCCCCGTGCTGCGGGATTTTGCCGAAGACATGGAAGCGGTCTGCCCCAACGCCCTGTTCCTGAACTACACCAACCCCATGGCCATGCTCTCCGGCTACATGCAGCGCTACACCAATGTGAAGACTGTGGGCCTGTGCCACAGCGTACAGGTGTGCTCCGAGGGGCTCCTGAACGCCCTGGGCATGGAAGACCGCCTGGAAGGGCGCAAAGAGACCATCGCTGGCATCAACCACATGGCATGGCTCCTGGAAATCTACGACAAGAACGGCAACGACCTTTACCCCGAGATCAAGAGACGCGCCGCGGAGAAGAACCGCACGGAGAAGCACGGCGACATGGTGCGCTACGAATATATCCGCCGTCTGGGATATTATTGCACGGAATCCAGTGAACACAACGCGGAGTACAACCCCTGGTTCATCAAGAGCCGCAGCCCGGAACTGATCGACAAGTACAACATCCCCCTGGACGAGTACCCCCGCCGCTGCGTGAACCAGATTGCCGGCTGGGAGAAAGAGAAGAACGATATCCTGAACAACGGCCAGGTGACCCACACCCGCTCAAGGGAGTACGCTTCCTACATCATGGAAGCCGTGGTCACAGGCGTTCCCTACAAGATTGGCGGAAACGTGCTGAACGAAGGCCTGATTTCCAACCTGCCCGCGGACGCCTGTGTGGAGGTTCCCTGCCTGATCGACAACATGGGCGTGCACCCCTGCAAGATCGGCCGTCTCCCGGTACAACTGGCAGCCATGAACATGACCAATATCATATGGATCACCGAGAATGTGCTGACATTTGCCGTTACGGCGATTATCGTGGTCCTGCAGCCGGAGCTTCGCCAGGCGCTGGAGCAGCTGGGTGAGAAGAATTTTCTTCCCTCCATTGGTTTCTCCGGTTCCCATAAAGCGGAAGATGCCTTCTCGGAAAAATCCGTAAATGAGATTACGAAGGCATGTGTAGAGATGGGCAAAGTGAAAACCGGTGCACTCATTGTCATTGAGAGAAAGGAATCACTGAAGGACTATGAGCGCACGGGCATTGAGGTGGATGGAATTATCACCAGTCAGCTGCTGATCAATATTTTTGAACATAATACGCCGCTTCATGACGGGGCGGTTCTGGTCAGGGAAAACCGGATTGTATCTGCAACCTGTTATCTTCCGTTATCTGATAACATGGTACTTAGCAAAGAACTGGGAACCAGGCATAGGGCGGGGATAGGAGTCAGCGAAGTCACGGATTCCCTGACGATTATTATATCGGAGGAAACGGGACAGATTTCTTATGCTTACCGCGGCGAGCTTTCCAGAGGAGTGAGCGGCGAGGAACTCAAAGCAAGGCTGGTAAGCTTCCAGAATAAGACAGTTGACATGAAAAAGTTCAGGCTTTGGAAAGGCAAGACGAAGAATGAAGAAAAAGATAGTGAGTAATTTCTGGCTTAAGATTATGGCGGTTCTGGTGTCATTTCTGATTTGGCTCATGGTAATAAACGGAGATGATCCGATTAAGACAGAGACATTCCGTAATGTGCCGATTACAATTAAGAATGCAGATGTTTTTATGGAAAAAGTGAAAAAAGTCTACCGGGCGCGGGAGGACAATCGGACAGGGCAGGAAACGGATTCGGTCACCGTATATGTAAAAGCGAGGCGTTCTATCCTGGAAAGGCTTTCCTCAGACAGTTTTACGGTTACGGCAGATTTTGAAAATATTGTAGGAGAGCTGAACACTATTCCGCTGGACATCAGCTGTACGACAGTGCCGACGCTTACCATGAAAGACATGTGGTGTGATCTGCACTCCCTTAAAGTGGAGCTGGAGGATGTGAAGGATGCGACGTTTGTGGTATCTACAAAAGCAGAAGGGGCGCCGGCGAATGGATATCAGGTAGGAGGACTGGAGCCGGTTGACGGAAATTCTGTCGCAATTGCAGGTCCGGAATCAGATATGAAAAAGATTGGAAAAGTGGAGGTTGCCGTTGAAGTGCGGGGGCTTACGAAGAGCAAGACGGTTACGGCGCCTATTACGATTTATGATAAAAATGAAACACAGTTTACTCCGAGCCAGATGGAACGTTTGACGATAAAAACCCAGGATGGAAAAGTGTTTGAAGAAGAGCAGATGAAAGTGCGCGCGGTAATTTGGAAGGTGAGACGGGGAATTGTACCCAGTATAGAGACGAGTGGAACGCCTGCAGAGGGATACCAGGTGGTGAAAGTCACTACAGCTCCGGAAACAATTGGGCTGGCTGCAAGCAAAGACGTTTTGGATCAGCTGGGATACCGTTTGACGATTTCCAATCAGGTTTCTGTAGAAGGGGCTTCAGAAACATTCAGCAAAGAGATTAATTTAAAAGAATACCTGGAGGAGAATTTTGGAAGCACCTTGATTCAGGAGAAGGATCTTTCAGATATTATTGTAGTTACCGTACAGATGGAGAAGATAGGCACGACGACAATCCGGGTTCCGGTATCGGATATTGCAGTGAGGGGACGGTCGGAGAATATGAGTTATAAACTAACGCCGGCAGATTATATTTCCCTGGAAATCCAGCCGCAGTCAGATCAGGAAGTCATTAAGCCAGAAGATGTTCAGGTTATTTTGGATTTGTCATCAAGTAAATACCAGACACCGGGAAATTATCAGGTGCCTTTGGAAGTCATTCTGCCGGAGGGATGTGTGTTATCTGCTCAGGCAAAAATTGCCGTTGATTTAGTAAAGACAGAGTCTGCCTCAGAACAGGCGGAAAAGCAGGGAGAATAGTCGGAGATAGACAGAAAGGACAGGGGGGAATTAGAAGATGGTAAAACAAAAGGTTGTTGTTAAAAATCTGACGGGGCTTCATCTGAGGCCTGCGGGGCTCTTATGTAAAGAAGCGATTAATTTTAAATGCTCTATCCACTTTCAGTTCCATGATACATATGCGAATGCAAAGAGCGTGCTGAGCGTGCTGAGCGCATGCGTGAAATGCGGGGATGAAGTGGAATTTACCTGTGAGGGTGAAGATGAAGAGGAGGCGCTTAAAACGATTATCGCGGCGATTGAAAACGGTCTGGGCGAGTAGATAAGAGGTGTTTGAAAATGATTTTAGTATACGTGTGTCCGGGGTGCCAGGCCGTGCGGATTGTTTCGCGCAGAAAAGAAGTGCCATGTACGGTGTGCGGGCAGAAGATGGAGCAGAGCGACTTGACATTCCTGGAGTGGTCAGATATGAATCCGGATGAGCGGCAGAGATACGGGGTTCGCTGGTGTGCGCAGCGGAGCTCAGGATGAATCCATAAATGGCTAACAAAGCATTCAAAATAAGGATAAGCAGATTTATACGAAAAAAAAGAACGTTTCCGGGTTTTATTCCTGAAAGCGTTCTTTTTTATTAAAGGGATCCTTCACAGCCTCTATTTGTATAAGTTTACTTAGAAGTAGAGTAGCTTGGGTAAGCGATAGGATCCGTAGGATCGTAATAATAAACAGGGTCTTCGTTCATTTTAAAATTAGCAGGTCTTCCTAATGGCCCGGGATAAGAAGCGTCATCGTATACGACTACGGTACTTCCTACAGGAACGGTATCGTACAACCACTTTGCATCTCCCATAGCCAGACGGATACATCCTTGTGAGGCTTGCTGTCCAAGCATGTTGAACTTGTAAGACGGTACGGCTGTTCGTTCCGTTGTAGGTGCAGGTATCGAGTGGAACAGGATGTCGTCTGTAATATGGGAACAGAAATATCCCCACGTAGGACCGTTCAGTTCATGTCTCCAAAGTTTATCACGGATAGAAAAGGTTCCAAGGGGCGTTGCATTGTCCATGCCGGTAGAGCAAAGGAATGCTTTTACAGGGATATTGCCCTTGTAAACGGTTATAACATTTGCTGCCCGGTTTACTTTTACAACCCAGCTTCCGGAGAGAGTCCGCTGGGTATAAATACCGCTGGAAGCAAATGTGTAAGTCTGTCCGCCGATTGTCTTTCTTCCGGTTGTCATGGCTCCCGTTTTTGGATTCATGTAATAAAAGTTTCCGTTGTGAACCAGCCATCCGGTTTTCATGGCGCCGGAGCTTTCGAAGAAATACCATTGACTTTTTATCTTTCTCCATCCGGTAGTCACTACTCCTTTGGAATCCATGTAATATCTGTGGCCGTTGCGGTTCTGCCACCCGGTCAGGAGTACGCCTCTGGTATTAAACAGGTAGCGCTTTCCGCCGATACGCTGGAATTCAATCAGGCGCGCGCCTTTGAGCGGGCCTGAAGGGGTTCCGTAGTATGTATTTTTCCCGACTTTAAACCACCCGGTCTTTACAGAGCCGGAAGGCGTGTAATAGTAATAGCGGCCGTCAATATTGACCCATCCGCTGCGTAGGGCGCCTGTTCGCTGATTAAAATAATACCGTTTGCCCTGGTAGGTCTGCCATCCGGTTTTGAGCCGTCCCTTGGAATCAGCATAATAGGTTTTGTCGCCTACCTGTTTCCATCCGGTGACAAGAGGACCTTTTGTAGTGGCAAAAAAGAGCTTTCCATTATATTTTATCTTACGGTTTTTCATCATCCTTCCGTTGGAGGTGTTGAAAAAATACCGCTTTCCATTGTACAACTGGATTCCGGTCTTTGCAGCGCCGGAAGCGGCCAGAAGATACGTATTCCCTTTTATTTTCTTAAGGCCGTTCGTCAGTTTTACACTTTTCGTATTGAAACAATAAATTTTACCGCCGATGCGGGCTGCAGTATTCGTGTGAAGCTTTGCCGAATCCCCGGCATAATAGTAATTTCCGTCTGCTTTTCCCCAAGAGTTCCTCAGCAGAGTGCCGTCCGGTTTAACGAAATATGCAGCTTTATTGTATCGCACATAACCTTGTCTCCCCGTTAATAAGGTGCCGCTTCCGTCAAAAAAATAGTAGTAGCCGTCAGAAAGCTGATGTACGCCGGTAATCTTTTTGCCGTCCTGCAGGTAGTAGGTATGGTCTTCGGACCATCCGTTTGTCTGCACCGGCGCAGCCGGTTCTGTCTCTGCCTCAGGAGTTCCTGTGGCCGAGGCTGCTATGGGTACAGCCAAGGTCAGGCTGAATGCCATACAGCACAGAGAAATCCATTTTTTGAAATTCATTTTATCCCCTCGCTTAATCATTAAAATGTGTACGTGTTCTCTTCTAATTTACTACAAATGCGGAGGGATTGCAAATTATTCAGTGAGGTTCAGGAAAATTTAAGAAACGATTCGGACAGACGATAAACGTGGTGTGAGGGGATTTTCTTATTTTTTCTTAAAAACAAAAATTCCTGTGGTATTTGCAAGTAAATATGCTATAATACTGAATTGAGACTACTATTTTAACTGCAGTATTTCTGCGGGTTGAGCAGTGTCACATATTATTAAGGGAGGGTATGTCATGGAGGAGCATGAAAAAGCGAGAAGAGCCGCTGAACGAAGGGCAAAGCGAAAACGGCAGGGTCTGATAAGCAGAATTATAATTATTGTTCTGGTGCTTCTGATTGCCGTGTTACTGTTTCTGGTATTCTGGGGAAATGCCGGAAGGTCGAAAAAGCCGCAGGATAAGACGCAGAAGGGTGCGGTGACAGAAGGGATTTCCGAAAGCGGGACAGAAGCTGCCCCTGCGGTGACAGAAACGGAGACTCAGACGGAGCCGGCTCCGGATGTTATGGAAGAGGCGGAACGGCTGGCGGCCATGTATGATTATGAAGGAGCCATTGCACTGCTGCAGGGTGACAGCGGATATTCGGGAAACCCGGCGATGGCAGCTAAGGTGACAGAGTGGGAAACTGCGAAAGCAAACCTTGTGGAGTTCCCGCTGGATCAGGTTACCCATGTATTTTATCATACGTTGGTAAAGGATACGAGCCTGGCGTTTGATGGGGATTCGAAAGAGGCGGGGTATAATCAGGTGATGACGACTATTGATGAATTCAACAAGATTACCCAGTCAATGTATGAAAAAGGTTATGTGCTGGTAAGCCTGCATGATATGTGTACGGTAAATGACGACGGTACCGTGTCGCGGGGGAAGATTATGCTTCCGCCTGATAAGAAGGCATTTGTGCTTTCTCAGGATGACGTGAGCTACTATCATTACATGGACGGCGACGGTATGGCGACAAAGCTGATTATTGATGAAAACGGGAAGGTGAAAACGGAGTATAAGGAGCAGGACGGTTCCGTCAGTGTGGGGGATTTTGACATGATTCCGCTCATAGATACTTTCGTGGAAGAACATCCGGATTTCTCTTATCACGGCGCGAAAGGTATTATTGCACTGACCGGTTACAACGGAGTGCTGGGATACCGGACAGATATCGCGTATAAGACCAGGGAAAATCTGGATGAGTATCAGGAAAAGTTTTTCCAGGAAAACCCGGATTTTAATGAGGACAGCTATAACCGTGAGGTGGAAGAGGCGACAAAGGTAGCGAATGCCATGAAAGAAAACGGATGGGAATTTGCAAGCCATACCTGGGGACATATCAATGTAACGCAGGCGGACTTATCCCATATCCAAACCGATACGGAGAAATGGGAGAATTACGTAAAGCCGGTTGTAGGAGATACGAATGTGATTATCTTTGCGTTCGGTGCGGATATCGGAGACTGGCAGGGATACTTTGCGGATAACGAAAAGTTTAATTACCTGAAAGGTAAGGGCTTTGATATCTTCTGCAATGTGGATTCTTCACAGTACTGGGTACAGTTTGGGGATTCTTACATGAGGCAGGGACGCAGGAACCTGGACGGATACAGGATGTATTATAATCCGGAGATGGTATCCGACTTGTTTGATGCTTCCGGCGTATTTGATTCGGCTCGTCCGACTCCTGTACCGGAGATGTAACCAATCGGCAGGAAAAGCCGGACAGAAGAGGCGCAGAGCCAGAGTCTGGCGAACAAAAACAGAGAGGATTGTATATTATGAAAAAAAGATTAGTAATGGCGGCAGTTTTAGGACTTGCCCTGGCAGCGGCAGGCTGTTCAGATGGAAACAAGGCGGCTACAGAATCAGGAACGCCGGCGGCGACTGAGAACGGAAGTGAAGCACAGAGCGAGAGCAGCAGCGAGACGCAGAGTGCAGCGGCAGAGAGGCCGGATTATAAGGCGTTGGATTATGTGACGCTGGGAGAATACAAGAATCTGAACGTGACCCTGGCTTCCACGGCTGTGACAGACGAGGAGATTGACGCTGAAATTTCCAGCAGGCTTACCCAGAAAGAAAAGGTGGAAACACTGACTGAGGGGACTGTAGAAAAAGGAGATACTGCAAATATTGACTATGAAGGAATCAAGGACGGAGAAGCTTTTCAGGGCGGAACAGATAAAGGCTTTGATTTGGTGATTGGTTCAGGAAGCTTTATTGAGGGATTTGAGGACGGTTTGATTGGAAAGAGCGTAGGAGAGACTGTGGATTTGAACCTTACGTTTCCGGAGGGTTATCAGAACGCAGAGATGGCAGGCCAGGATGTAGTATTCCATGTAACCATCAACTCGATTAAACGTACGCCGGAGCTCACTGACGAACTGGCGGCGGAGATTTCCGAGTCGGAGTATAAGACAGTAGATGAGTACCGTGCAAGCGTAGAGCAGACGCTGAAAGAGGGGAAAGCATCAACCAGGGATTCCGAGAAAACAAATGATTTGATGACGCAGGTTTATAATAATTCTAAAATTAATGACTATCCGGCGGAGCTGGTGGCTTTCACGAAACAGCAGTATGTGGATTATTATGAGCAGTATGCGCAGCAGTCGGAGATGAGCTTGTCTGATTTTATTGAGCAGAATCTTCAGACGACAGAGGAAGAGTTTAATACACAGATGGAGGAGATGGCAAAGCAGAGCCTGCGTCAGGAAATGCTTCTCAAAGCTATCGCAGAGACAGAAGGGCTGACGCTCACGGATGAAGAGTACCAGGAAAGGGCGGCAGCATATGCGGAGCAGATGGGCTTAGAGGGTGTGGAAGGGCTGGAGCAGCAGTATGGCGAAAAGCTCGTAGAGACAAATCTTCTGTTGGATAAAGCGCTCGAAGTGGTGACATCCAGCGCAGTTGTAACAGATCCGGATGCACCGGAAGGAGAATCCGGAACGGAGGGGGCCTCAGAGACAGAAAGCGGGACGGAAGAATAAATAATAAAAGGTAAAATACAGAGGCATTCTATGATAAAAG
>OFFT01001220.1_pt1 | contig 15834 bp, 18 predicted proteins | sample 1521581 | NCBI WGS metagenome assembly OFFT01 (sample SAMEA3504084, study PRJEB24116) | mouse gut metagenome | biome: mouse gut; feature: mouse-associated habitat; material: faeces | place: Denmark | collected 2011
AAAAACACCGCCATATTCGCCTGCGCCCCGGAATGCGGCTGTACATTGACATACTCGCAGCCAAACAGCTTCTTAGCCCTGTCCTTGGCCAGCTCTTCCACGACGTCCACACACTCGCAGCCCCCGTAATATCTTTTCCCCGGATATCCTTCCGCGTATTTGTTCGTCAGCGGACTTCCCATAGCCGCCATCACGGCCCTGCTCACCCAGTTCTCTGATGCGATCAGCTCGATATGGGAATTCTGGCGCTGCTGCTCCGCCTCGATGGCCTGCGCGATCTCCGGATCCGTCTTTTTTACTTCATCAAATGAATACATTCCTCGTTCCTGCCTTTCTCTCTGCTCCTATACGTTTGTTCTGTCCTGTTCTCCTGCACCCGCCGCCAAAGACCGCGGCAGCATAAAATCGCTATAAGTATATCATAAGCAGTGTTCCGGACGCAACTGCATGTTTTTATACGAATCCATTTGCAGAATGCCGACTCTGCATGATATACTTTACTTGTTATCATTTCACGGCGGCCAGGCGCCGCTTCATTCGAAAAAAGGGACGGTAAAGCCATGTACCACATCATTATGAATCCAACATCCAAATCCGGCAAGGGCCTGTCCATCTGGCGTACACTGCAGGCTATCCTGTCCGAAAAGGAAATCCCCTATATGCTGCATGAATCAACCTATACGGGACATGTGACGGAACTGACAAGACAGATCACATCCACGCAGCAGAAGATCAATCTGATCCTGCTCGGCGGAGACGGCACGATCAACGAGGCTCTGCAGGGAATCCAGGACTTTGACAAAGTGAGCATCGGCTATATCCCCACCGGTTCCAGCAACGACCTTGCCCGGGCCCTGAAGTTCAGCCGCGATCCCGCCAAGCTCTTACGGCAGATTCTGGACGGCACACACGCCCATATGATGGATCTTGGCATCCTCACCTACGAAAGCGACTCCGAGGTCACTTCCAGACTGCACCGGCCCCCTGTCCATAAGAGCAGATATTTCATCGTCAGCAGCGGCATCGGCTTCGACGCCGCCGTCTGCGAGGAAGCCCTCCACTCCAAAATCAAGGACATCATGAACAAGCTTGGGCTGGGAAAGCTCACTTACTTAGGGATAGCCCTGCGGCAGCTGTTCGCCTCCAAGGCAGTGTCCGGCAAGCTCACGTTAGAGGACAATGCTCCCGTCGACATCGGCAATATGCTGTTCACGGCCTGCATGCTGCACCGGTTCGAGGGCGGCGGCTTCATGTTCGCCCCGGACGCGGACGCCAGGGACGGCCTGCTGAACCTGGGCGCGGGGGGGGACCTCCCCAAGCTCCTGATACTGTTCGCCCTGCCCACCGCCTTTCGTGGAAAGCACTATATGTTCAGGGGCATCACCCCTTACAGATCCGGCCATCTCACCATAGAGACCACGCTGCCGCTCTGGGTGCACACGGACGGGGAAGTGGCGCGCAGAAGCGACCACATCTGCGTGACCTGTGAAAAGGACGCGATACAAATCATGCTCCCCTGATTACGGTTCTCTGCCCGGCATGTGCCGGTACGCCCCCGCCCTGTCTGTCCTATACTAGGCTGCCCTATGTACCCCTGTCTTTCCCCCTGGTCATCCCTCCACGCTTCCCTCCCAGCATCTTTGATAGCCCCATGCTCTCTGTACTTTTTCGGTATGGAACCAACATCGAAAAGGCCGGCTTCCCTTCTGCCAACTTCATCTGCTCCGCAGCATGCGTCTCGTCAATATTCGTATATACGTCCATTGTTATACTAATATTCGAATGTCCCATAATGCCCTGGAGGACTTTCGGCTCTACACCGATTTCCACCATTCGTGAGCAGAAAGTATGCCGAAGTGTGTGAAGTGAGATATGAGGCAATAACACAGGAGCTTTTCCATCAGCTTGTGCCCGTTGTTCTTCCTGACGATTATATACCTTTACAATATCATATAGCATACTATCAATGGCACACGTCGGATAAAGTTTCCATCATGAATAAAAATATCACTTATTTAGATGATATGCAAACAAAACATTTTATCTATAATTAAGTTATGCAAAAATGCATATATGCATTAATCAGTTAGCGAAAGCTTATTATACAAGGGGAGATGTACCATATGGTTCGGCTTCGAGTCGCTATGATGTCATTGACAGTATGATGAAAATTCTGGACTGCACATTAGAAGAGTTGTTCGAGGTAACTCCCATTATACTCCACCCGCCTGAAGCGCGGCCTCCTATCCTCCCTCTGCCGAAATGGATGCCTGCCGAATTCAGCCTCCCGACATCTCCCCTGTCCTCAAACATCTTGAAAGTGATTATTTCCAGGTTCTGCTTCCTGGCCATATCCCTTACATAAAAAAGGAACGTGAAAATATCACATTCCAATCAATTTCATATCAAGGCTCTTTTGTCTGTATTTTAACTACACCAATTTCTTTTGCTACTACACCACACTACACCACCGACCCATTGAAATACATAGAATTTTAATGAATTTTATAAAATTGCAAATTCCCGATAAACCATTGATTTTTCTAGCATTTCCGGGCATTACCGCAATTCATAAGGAGTCACCTGGTACACGTAGTAATTGAGCCAGTTGCTGTAGAGGTTGTTGCTGTGGGAGCGCTGGGATGCCTGGAAAATAGCGTTTCTTCCTTTTGCTTTACCCCTCTGTGAAATTGAGAGCACCCCTTTTTTACCCCATTTGCACAGCGCAAATCGCGCTGTCACATTTATGCCTCCTCATATTGCCAGCCATGATTCCATGTCGCCCTCTTTCTCATCCTTAAGCATGCTCCATACATATTCAGGCGATTCCGCATATAAACAGGACTCCTTATCCTGCAGCAGTTCATAAGTCATAGTCTTCAGCAGTTCCTTCAATGCTTCCTCACTGGAACAGTTTTCCTCTTTGCTCAAACGGCGCACCAGATAAAAGGATATGGCCTGTATTGACTTATTGATATTGACGCTTGATGGCTTCATCCTACGATTTCCCTCCTGACCTTCTTAAAATGGAGCTTACTGAGTGCCTGTCTCGTTCCAAAAAAGTACTGCTTCGGCAGATTTTCAGGTTCCAGTTCCTTTATCAAAGCATCCAGCACTTCATCTGCATAATCCGTCTCCTCTAATTCATCCTTGTAAGAGTTGATTACCGTCACAGTATTTTCATCTGCTGTCGGGCCAATCACAATATCAAAATCATGGGCACTATTATCAGAACCTCTATTCATCAATATGAAACGTACCCATTCCCTGTCCGCTTTTATGAACACCTTTACATTCAAACCCTCTGGATTGTCGATACAGCTATCATCAAATTCCAAATTATACCGGTATGCCTGGTAGACTTTCGCCCGGTATTTAGAACCATTTTTCTGCATCCTCACTTCCTTTTCTTCCAGAATGCGCTTATTCCTCCTGGCAATATTATCCGCATGGCTTCTTATCGATGTGGCATAAAAGCCCTTTCCGAAATCCTTATATCCTTTCCCCTTCGTCACATCGATTTCATCTATATCGTATACTGTGCCATGATACAAATCCCTCATTTTCAGACAGCCCCCTTTGCTGCATCCATATACGATTTCAAATCCTGCAATATCCCCTTTATCCCCATGGTATTGTATTCCTCATAACAGATATCAATATAAGATAGCAGGTCGTATTCATCCAAAAGGTCGCTGACAATACCGTAATCAACACCCCATTCCTGCTTCATGCAGTTGGCAATGGTTATCTGCATATTCAATACATTATCAGCTCTGGTCACATCGATGCCTCCTTTCGATTCATAATAATCTCAAGAAATTCCGACCACTGGAGTATTTAGCAGCATTCGGATATGAAATTGCAGTTCTTTCCTTCGGTCAATATAGCTATTCACTACATCGACCACCTCTTTCACCATTCCCCTGCCCATTCCTGAATCTCTGCTCCTTACCACTAATATTATATTAAGTTCCTCATTTTATCAAGCTATTTCAGTTATTTGAGTGAACACTTATCGGACTTCCCTCCTGCTGATCACCCATCCGGTTTCCAGCTGTCGCTTGTCGTGCTCCGCTCAAATGAGATATCGCCCAGCTTCTCCAATTCCTTCTGTTTGAACTGTTCTGTAACATGTACATACAAGTCCATCGTCATCTGGAGAGATGCATGTCCTAAATACTTCTGGATTGTCTTAGGCTGGATTCCTGCTTCTAGGCAGCGTGAAGCGAAACAGTGCCTAAAACAGTGAGCTGAGAATGCAGGGAATTGGTCAGTCCTATCCCTCTGCAGGTTCATCTCCGCCACTATCCTTTTTATCGCATCGTTCAGTACCACAGAACAGATTGGTGTATTGAACTTCGTAACAAAAAGAAGACTTCCAAACTCATCATTACGTGCATATTTAAGGGACAACATCTGTTTCAGCTGAATCTGCTTTCTCAATGCTTCCTCACAGGCCCGATTCATAGGCACCATCCGAACGCTTGATTTCGTCTTTGGTGGGCCGATATGGAATTCTTTGCCCTCATCGCCGTCTAGCTTTTGGTACAGCAACGTCTTAGTCACAGAGATGCTATGGTTGTCAAAGTCTAAATCCTTTTCCTGGAGCGCACATAGTTCGCCCGGCCTCAGTCCTGTGTTGATTGCCACTACGAACATATGATCATAGAAGGTTCCTGCGGAACACTCAAAAAAATCCTCTTGTTGCTCCACAGTCAAAACAATCCTGTCATTAGGTCTGTTCTTTGCCAATCGAATCCCTTTTGCCGGATTTTTGAAAGCATAGTCATTTTCGATGGCGATATTGAACATGTCAAGAAGGAGGATTCTCACTTTGTTCTGTGTCTCCCACTGGTAGCCATTTTTATCCAGCTGATTAATCAGCCCCTTAATGTGTATCTGTCTCGTCTCGTCTATATATTTGTCTCCTAATTCGGGCAGAATCAGCGAGTCAAAGATATGCTCGTAATGCCGTTTTGTATTCGGACGGATAACAGGCGCCTTATATGTCTCCATCCATTCATGATACCACCGCCGTATAGTTAGCCGCTTCCTTACGCTCTCCTTTTCGGAGTCTTCTTTTAAAGCTTCTTGTAATTTGTTGCGTATCTCTATTTTGCTCGTTCCATAGAGAGATTTTCTGGCACCGAAGCGGTCTGTATAACGAGCCTCATATTTGCCATTCTTATTCTGGCGGATGCCCTTGCCCAGCTCTTTTCCATTCAAATCCTTTCCCATAATGCTCCTTTCCGGTCGGGCAAGCTCCAGGCACAGCACATCCCGGAGCCTTCCCTTCCTATTTCACTTAAATTGCCTCGCGAGCCAGAATGTAGCGTTCAAACTTGCTTCGCTTTATTACTGCTTTTCGATTCCCGACCTTAAGGACGAAATCACAATCTCTCTCATTCATGATTTCACGTATCCGGTTGATGCCGATGCCGGAATATGCTGCTGCCTCCTCGACCGAGAGTGTCAGTTTCTCCCAAGTTGGGATGTTCACTTTATTATTGCTGTCCATGCTATTCCTCCTCTGTTTCATCCTCTGGATTTTGTGTTGCCGACTTCTTGAAGTAGAAGTAGTTGAGACGCATTGCATCTAAATTCGGTACTGTTGCCAGTAGGGCATCCATGCCGTGAAGCATCACAAAACCATCAACTGCGAATTCTTCTGCTTCTTCCTGGTTAGCAAATCCTTTCACGCGCTCTCCTCTAGTATACTGGCTGTTGTGCATCAGTCTGTTGTAGTCATAATAAACGCCCAGCCCATTCTCCGCAAAGATACCATACCATTTTCTCTTCATTCGCATTCTCCTTTCACTTCTCCTCCATATCTAGCATATATCCCCTAAACATATTTTCATCAAAACCTATGAAGCTATATCAAAACCAAAGGTCTTGAAACCTCATGTCCGCACACCTCTTTAGTCCCTACCGCGATACATTCTCCAACCTGCAATCCTCTCAATTTCTCGCTCCAATAAGAGAGCCTCACTGGGTCAATCCGCTTGGCTATCTTCGCTACTTCACTTGCTGAAGGTCGAAAGTAGAGCTGCGTTGCAGACTGGTTCAAAAGCGATGCCGTTTCTGTTGGAAAAATGTCTAATGTCTGAGTCCCGAGCAGAAGGTTCAATCGAAATTTCCTCCCTTCTGTCAGGATGCACCTAAGGATAGACCCCTTACGTATACACAAACGTTGATATTCATCTAAAACTAGCGTCAAATTACCGGAAGCATATACCTGTCCAGAAAAGCATACTATTCTCCAGATTTGTGCAAGAATCATCTCAGTCAAAGCTATCCGAGTCATCATATCCACTCCCGACAGGTCAATGATGTTGATTCTCCGTTCTAAAACAGGTTTCGTACATGGACGTAGGACATTGCAATGCAACACCGGCCACAGCTTCTGGTAAACCAAGTCCCTCACCGCGTCTTTACGCCTCTCAAATACTGTCACCAAAGCTTCCACATCACTGATATGGCGAGCAACTTGCAAATAATTCACTGCTTCGATGACCACTTCCCTGAGCACCCCTTGCTGTCGCACACCCAAGGCAAAAGAAGAACCAAGACCCTGCACCGCTGAATTGACAAAGCTTACAAATGACTCAGTCTTCCCATCTTGACTTCTAAGAGGAGACAGCAGGCTCAAATCTAGGCCATCAGTAATTGCATCAATACGATTCTCAAGTCCTATGTACTCATGCCTGATTCCAGGAAATATCTCCCGTTGTAAATGTGTCCGTCCACTGTCGATAACCAACACCGTGTTGCCTCGTTTCACTTCTTCCAGCTCAATCTTGAACATCCGGCTTGTCTTCCCAGTACCTGACATGCCAGTAATACTGACCGATTCGTTCGGAGATACCCTACTGGTTCCGCATGACCTGCCTGCAGTTTTCCCCAAGTACATCTTCACCACTCCTTTCTTCCAGCGTCAGCTGATCCGTATCATCCAGCATAAGCCTGTCCATCTTCAAAAATCTCGGCCTGATTGCTTCCCCTCTACAGGTCCAGAGCAGTTTCTTGACTGTGTAGTTCTGGATATCTGTCCGGTTGCATGTAAGGCACCCTGATTCCAATAAGGCCTCCTTCAGCCTCAGGAAAGACACAGCCTGCAAAATCGGTTTGCATGCTTCCCTCATAAGCCTCTCCGGGATAAAATAATAATGCGAATCGTACAAAACAGCGTTCTCAGCATCCGCAGCATTCCTGAACATGTTTCCCGCCTGGGTTAATGCCGCAACCTTTACTTCACCATGCTCGTCCAGGAACCTGAACAGACATCTCTGAACATCTCTGATGACATCCATCTCATCTTCTCCATTGTCCGCTGCCTGACACATCCATGCCGCGCACTCCCTAAGCCTGAGCATCCGATGTTTTGCCTCTTTCTCCCCATGGGCCTTTCTGAAAAAGCCGCATGATGCATAGGCAGCAGCCTCCAACGAAATCCGAATCCTAGACATCTCACTTAAATCCCCATACCGCAAAGAGGTCCGGAACTGCCTGAACCAATCATAAATGAGATTCGGATGTTCATGGGCATAGCCTAAAAAATGCCAATGTTCCTCCACCTCTTCCTCATGTCCATCATCCACCTTCGCATCCGCGACACGGACAATCTCCCCGCTGCCTCTTAAGAATCCTGGCAGCACTCCGCCCACGGCGACAACAGGTATGACATCCCGCCGCGCCAGGAACTCCTCCAGCTTTTCTTCCCTATGGACCCGCAGAAAAGGTATGAGCACCGCCCGGTCATTAGGATAAGGCCTCAGCATCTGATTTTGCCTCGTGATGACCTCGGCCCCCAATTGTTCAGCCAGATCAATAGCCTTGCCCAAAGTCTCGCTGTCTTCTGCCTGTAGGATGATTCCCCGGCGTATTCCAAGACCGGCATCCTTCAGAAGGAATTGAAAATGGGCAGCCAATATCAGAAGCGAAACCTGCTGCGGCAATGCCGTCAGCAGCTCTGTCCCTTCACATACCCCCAAGTCAAGTCCTCCTTTCCAAAATATTCGAATGAGCCATCCTTCCATTTCACCCAGCCCTCACGGTCAGGTAAAAACCACGCTTCCTCACACTTTTCAGCCAGCTTACCAATTAAAGTAACCAGAAGCGGCATGACTTTCGGATATGGCACATAGAAATAAATCCCCGCAGCCGTAAATTTGCGGAACAGGTAAGATGGCCGCGCAATCCTCTCTGAATCCAAGAAGACCCTCTGCTTCCTTCCATCCCCAATACTACAGCTGAGTACATAGCATGGCGGCTCGTCCGATTCACTGGGGTAATACGTGTCCAGCTCAAGATTCCGCATGTTAGTAATTAACCGTGGCACAGCCTTGACCGCTGTGTTGCGCGTGACCACTGTGATTCCCCCGTCATCGGAAATCTGCAGTTCCTCCACCAGCGCCTTCTCCCTTTCCCGCTGCTCCTGGCGCATCTCAAGCTTCTTCTGGTAAAGCTCCAGGCGTCTGTTCTCAACGATTGCGGTCTTCCACTCCGTTTTCGTTACCTCGAGTGAAGCCATGCACGCCTCCCGCTCGTAAGCAATCTGCGTATCCAGCTGAGCTTCCATGTACCTCTGACGCTGCGCTTCTGAAAATCCGTATTCCATCCTGACATCCTCCTCGTATCCTGCGTGCTTTCCGCCTCGCAAGTACATTTTATACCATTCTTTATACCCATTGAAACGCAAAGGTATCTTACTTTTTCTATATAATGGCACATAAATTCTTATGTTTTCTCCATTTTCTATAGGAATCAGCCAACTCATTGCAGTTCCCAAAATATTTATCAGGATCAGTTCAAGATATATCTACTTTTTTCACCGACAAGCCGATATTCTAATTAGCCAAAATCTTCTGACATGATATAATTATTCCCTGCAGCCAGAAACGAGATTAAGGAAATCATTGATTATATAGGAGAATACCAATGATATCAAATACCATCATCCCTCTACACCCCGGCTCACAAGAACGCATTGATGCAGCCAACACAATAAAATATACCCTGTTGCTTGATTACGCGGCCCCTGAAATGGAAAAGGTTACCGATGGCCTAATCCCAGAAATCATGACGCAATGCCAGAAGTGCTGCAGTTCCCTGTTCATGAACCCGAGTGCCCCGCAATATAATTTTTTTGGCAGCCCTGACCCTGAATCCCAAAAACCTTTGGCCTTCTTGGAAAGCAGCGCGTCCGCTTCCAGGCAAGACCCCCGCATCTACCTGCACACCATGATCCTACAGAACTGCGTCATGAGCAGCTACCATGCCGTCCTCTCTGCACTGCTAAACGGACAGTCAATCGCCGCATATACGCTCTGTAACCATATCAAGAATCAGGGGGTGCAGCGCTTATATCAAAACAACAGACTGAGGATGACTGACGGCGGCATCGACCTCCATTTCCGTTCCATAGCAAATAGCGGCTCTAAACAGTCAAGCAAGGCTTCCGGCTTTGACCAAAAAATCAGGACCAGGAATAATGCAGTGCCTTTTCTAATGGGCTTTATGATGCCCACTGACAGTCCGTTGAGAATCCAGCTACAGTTTTCAAGTCTATGCCAGCTATTTTTGGAAACGGACGAGCTGAAATCTCTATATACCATAAAAAATACCAAGTCCCTGAACCTGCTCAAAATGCTGGAGAAGCTGGAATCCACTATAGCTACAATAAAGGATGCCGCCAAAACCAGCCTCTCTGTTCCCGCCGCGGACTCCTTATACCTGCAGTATCTGTCTGAAAGGGCCTGTAGCCTCAACCTGTTTTACAGCCTCATCAGGAACATAAAGCGGATAGAGGAAAGCTCCATCTACCGTTTCACCGGCGAGAATTTCCTGGCTGTCCTGTCTTCCTGCACCGTCCTGCCGAACCCGTTCACCAGGACATATTTCCTCCGCTTCGCCTTTGACCATATAGACAGCAGGACCCATTCTGCCCTTGATATCTGGCATTATAACGATATGGAACGAGCTGATACTGCTGTTGGTTATACACGAAAAGTTTCCAGCGGCTTCCATTTTGACAGATGGTTCCAGCAGTTTGACCATTTTGTCAGAATCATGTCACAATATATAATACCGATATATGACTGGTGCTTCCTGATCATGCTCCTTGAATGTATCGAAAAAATCTACCCCCAGAAGCCTCCACGTTTCCACCTGGAACAGGCAATGATACTCCTTGCACAATATATGGAGGCTAACTATGGAGACATCCTACAGCCAATAAAGTTTCCAGCGGGGGCACTCTCAGACGGCATCGACATAGTATCATCAAAGAATTTCGATACCCTGAAAAATTTCTGTACGGACAGAAAGGAAGACATCACGAGCCTCTTCAGCCTCTTCTTTTTTAAGACTGATGAGGACAGAACCCTCAGATATAAAGATATCAGCTTGAGCCTAAAACCATTGAACCCTTCCATCTTCAAAGGCAAGGAAGGCAGATGCCGGTCAAGGATACTGAACAATTATTTCGATTTATTTCTTTGGCCCCTTTGATAAAGTACCCCGCTGCCTACAGCGGGGCACTTTTACCAGTTCCGTTTAGTCTGCTGTGCAGCAGACTGCGGTGGACCAGACCCGCCTTAGGATTATAAAAAAGGAAAACTCTTCAATCCCTGTGTGCCCAAGTTTTCCTAAATATGTCTTAGCTTTCTTTTAAATAAAGCCCAAAAACCGGGATTTGAAAAAGTTTTCTGTCCCTATGAAATAAAACTTGGGCACATCGGCACCATAAGTAAAGCTATTCCTTGCTGCACCAGCACTACAGCCATGATTGCCAGTATGTCTACCTCCTGGAGATTCACCATCCTACACTGCATCATATACATTGGACATCAGCCAATAACCGTGTTGGTTGCAGTATTTTGGCCACATCAGGACATAGGTTTATGACACTTCCAGACCGTACGAACACATATGTCAACTAATACCATAGACTGTATAAGACTGGCGGATTCCTATTCGCCAATCCCGCTCACTTTGCCATCCGAATCTCGTCCTTCTCCCCATCATAATAATAGGAATGGTCAGAGAGCCTTGCACCCAAGCCCACCTCCTGGTTCACTGCCTGCACCATCCTGTCCAGCATTTCCACATCCCAGGAGCTGTCCTCCGGGAGGAAGATGGCTACATCGATGGACGCTGGCAATATATAGAAGCTCCGGCCACTGGCGAACTCTTGTAGCAGCCTGCCTTGCAGCAGCCCGGCAGCCCCATGCTCCATCGCCTGATTCGTCAGCACGTACACCTCCTGCTGCTCTACAGCACCGTCCATGCCTTTCCAGGCCCCGCCACCGTTGCGGTCCTTCACGGCCTCCATGGTGGTAAGGAACCTGTAGCCGTCCTGCCTCATGTTCTCCATGGCCTGCCTGTGCAGCTCCTGTAGGCCAACCCCATAATGCTTTAGCATCCCGTCTGACACCATCATCCTGTAGGCTTCTCCATCCTGTATGGTATACACCACCGCCAGATCCAGCAGCGTCATGGAGGCGAGCCCCTCCAGCAAGCCGCGGTTCCACACAGCGTTGACCAGGACCGGACGAACCATACCCTCCATGGACTCCCAAGCCTCCAGCCGCCCTATGAAGCGCTCGGCTTCTTCCGAGCATATGTACTGCTCCCCGGCATTGATGGCGGCCTCCATGCACGCATCAAGCCCGTCTGCGCCGTCATCCCCGTGTTCCTCATATAAATCCTCCAGCCTGGCGACCAGGCCCGCATAGCCGTCATCCCCCGCCATTGCAATCCACAGGCCATCATATCCCTGGCCGTTGATTCCCAGCATCCTGTACATCCCCACTTCGGCGTCCTCGCCATAGAACTCCCGAAGCCCCTTCAGCAGCGTCTCCTTGAACTCTTCATATCCCATGTATCCCTCCTATGCAGCCCCCGCCGTCTTCGTGCGCCTTAGGCTGTTCACTGCTTTCTTACGCATGCTTTCATCCATTTCCTGTATGCTCCTGACCCCATACCTCTGCAGCACCGTATCGAGAGCCACCCCAGTCCGCGCAAGCTCCTTATTGATCTGCTCTTCATACTGCCCCTTCGGGTCCTCTTTCTGATTCTCCTGCTGTGGGGATGCGCCTGGCTGCTCGGCTGCCTTACCATCAAGATTGTAGACCACCTTTCCATCCTGATTGATGATGGTGAGCCCTACAATCTCACGCTCCCCGTTATAGGAGATGCTGCTGACGGAGAACTTGTCGTATGTGACGAACCGGTCGTCCTTCTTCTGCAGCCTCACCTTCGAGGCACCGACCCATATGAACGGTGCCGTATAAAGCTCCCGCCCTATGCCATGGGAGACGCAGGCCCTCTTGAAGGAATCCGACGCCTCCCCTTTCTCCTTTTCGGTGTAGCTCTTTGTCCCTACATCCGTCTTCCCGATCCACTGTTTCTTCCCATCATCCCATATGCTGACGGTGCAGTAGAGGTTGCCTCCGATTACCTCGTGCGTCCTCTGCCAGTTGTTCGCTCCATATACTTCATCGAGAATCTTCATGTCGCACCGGGCATCTTTATATAGAAGAAGCGAGACCCCTTTTTCACTAATCGTACCTACGCGGCATTCTATCTCATTGGCCCTTAGGAGCCTTATCTTCTTTTCGTCCATGATTCTGCATCTCCTTCCATCCTCGTCAGGCGGCTTTCCAGATCCATCCGGAAGCCCCTGGATGCCTGGCTTTAGATATGCCGTTCCCATTAAAGTAAATAATACGGCCCCCCTTTATGGAAACGGCATACACGGCCGCAAGCTGCCACAGTTTAGGCGGCTGCTCTTTTATCCCAAGGTACCGCCTTAGATCTGCCCAATCCCTGGAGCAGTCCGCCACTTTATGGTTACCGGCCCCAGCCCTCATGCCACCGAGAGACGCCTATAGCTGCTCTGTGTGAGGTAGCTCGTATAGATATCCGGCTGCTCGGCCTTCAGCCTCTTGGCATCCACTATGTTTTTGCTCACTGGCCTCCATGTGACCGTCCTGCCGCCCACACTCTGCGGCATCTCATCCTGAGCCCGCTCCTTCTCGTTCTCATCCTCCATAAAAGGCAGCACCAGCAGATTCATGAAACGCTTGATAAACGTCGATTTTCCCGTCCTCACCGGTCCTACCACGCCCAGATAGATTTCTCCTCCTGTGCGGAGCTGTATATCTTTATACAGGTCATATGTATTATTCTGTAAGAAATCCATATAAAAAATCCTCCTGCTTATACTGGTAAATGTATATGCAGGAGGAAGCTCATCTATTCGGTTCCTTCTTCAATTTTGTGGAAAATAATGCAGTTGGGCTGATTCACCTGCACCTCTCTGCCGTTCATGATAAGCAGTCCGTTCTCCAGATCCACCGTAAAGAAAGTCATCGTATCCGACTCATGATTCAAAGATACCAGATGCCTGTTGTCCGGGAAAAGGTTCGCATCCTTCGGATAATCGCCGCTGATCGGCAGACAAAGGAGCTTCGAGAGCATTCCCGTCTCCTGGTCGATCCGAAAGACAACGGCGCTGTTGTCCCCGGCATTGGAACTCACCATATACTGGAAATCCTCGGAAATATTCAGCGCACTTGCCGCCGAACCGCCGGCATGATAGTCATTCAGCGTGGAGACCGTCTGAATCTTCTCGAATTCCGGATTGCCGTCCACCTCCTCATAGGTGTAGACATCAATATAATTCTTCAACTCATGTACGATATACAGATACCGGCCGTCCTTTGAAAATTTCAAATGCCGGGGTGCCGACTCCTGCTCGCTGCGGATCATGTCGATGTGGCGCAGACGCCCTGTCTTATGGTTGAGACGGTATACATTCACATGGTCGAGTCCCAGATCTGCCGCACACAGGTAATGATTATCTCTCGTCATCTTCACGCAGTTGACATGGGGCCTGAAATTCCGTTCCGCGATACTCCCCAGCCCCTTGTGATAGATCTCCTCCGTGATCTCTCCGGTGCCGCCGTCTTCCCGCAGCCTGAGCACCGTGATCTTCCCGTCATGATAGCCGCCCACGAACAGGAATCTGTCTTCATAATCGGTAGAAAGATAACACCCGCGCATACCGTTGATACTGCTTGCGTTGATGACCTCCAGATCACCGCTTGGCAGGATCCTGTACGATTCCACGCCAAAATCAGTAATGGAATACAGGAATTTCTTGTTATGGGAAATCGTAATATAGGAAGAATTGGTGATCCGCACCTGATTCTTCTCGGTCAGCCGGCCGTTCTCCAGATCCACATCATAAATTCTGATGCCGTACTTGTCTACCTTGCCCACGGTGTACGTGGAAACGTATGCCACATATTTCTCCTGACTCATATTCAAACCATGCCTTTCTTTGAGTATCGTTCTCTAACACTTCCCGCCCAAATCCCAAGGCACCTGCCCGGTATAAACCGTGTTGATCAGCGTGCGCACTACCGGCAGCCCTTAAGGTTTTGCCGCAGAAGTTTTCATGCTACTAAATTTTATCACAAATTTCGGGCTATGTTAATCATTTTCACAAAAAATGATTTTATTTTTAAAAACCCATTGACATGGTACTTCTTTTTTGTATAATGAGATTCAGCGTCTGTTTAGTTTTAGTAAACTTTGAGTTTATTATGACTGAGCAAAAGGCCGCTGGCCGGCAGACGCTGCAGCCTGGAAACCCTGTCCCCTGCACGATCCGCAAAGTGACGGGCATACACAGAAAGAGACAGAAAAGAGAAAGATATCATTATGGATAACAATTCCGGCCGAATGGAGATCGGCAATAAGATCAGAGAACTGCGAAACCAGAAAGGACTGACTCAGGAGGAACTGGCGGACCGCTGCGAACTGTCCAAAGGCTTTATCAGCCAGCTGGAAAACGACCTGACCTCTCCTTCCATCGCCACTCTGGTCGATATTTTACAGTGCCTCGGCACAAACCTGAAAAATTTCTTCAGCGACGACGACGATGAGCAGATCGTCTTTCACAGCGAGGACTTCTTCGAGAAGACCGACACGGAACTTCACAACAAGGTGGAATGGATCATTCCCAACGCACAGAAGAACATGATGGAACCCATCCGCGTGACGTTGGATCCCGGCGGTTCCACCTATCCCGACCAGCCCCACGAAGGGGAGGAATTCGGCTATGTGCTGTCCGGCACGATCACCATCGTCATCGGGAACCGCAGCATGAAGGCGAAGAAGGGGGAAGCCTTTTACTACACGGCCAACTCGGAGCACTACATCAAAGCCGGCGGAAAGAGCGGCGCCGTCTTCCTCTGGATCAGCACGCCGCCGAATTTTTAGAGTCGTTCGATCCGGTCCGCTCTCTTAGAGTAGAGAATACAAAATACGAAACAGAAAACACGGAGGATTCGTCCATGTCCAAAGAATTGATCCACTTAAACAACATCTCCAAATCCTTTGACGGACAGATGGTCTTAGACGAACTGAATCTGACCATCCACGAGAATGAATTCGTCACCCTGCTTGGGCCCAGCGGCTGCGGCAAGACCACTACCCTGCGCATTCTGGGCGGGTTCGCCACCCCGGACACCGGCAGTGTCATTTTCGACGGACGAGACATTACGAAACTTCCGCCGAACCTGCGGCCTCTAAACACCGTATTTCAGAAGTACGCCCTTTTTACCCATATGAACATCGCCGAGAACATAGCCTTCGGCTTAAAGATCAGGAAGAAGTCCAAAGACTACATAGCAGATAAGATACGTTACGCCCTGAAACTGGTCAATCTGGAGGGCTACGAGAACCGGATGCCGGATTCCTTAAGCGGCGGTCAGCAGCAGCGGATCGCCATCGCCCCGGCCCTTGTCAATGAACCAC
>OFFT01001224.1_pt1 | contig 15802 bp, 14 predicted proteins | sample 1521581 | NCBI WGS metagenome assembly OFFT01 (sample SAMEA3504084, study PRJEB24116) | mouse gut metagenome | biome: mouse gut; feature: mouse-associated habitat; material: faeces | place: Denmark | collected 2011
CGAGAGGAACTTTTATGAGTGCCCTTTCGAATAAAAGTTTCTCTCATTACAGGTGTACCGAAGCGACTTTACCCTTTAGTGCCGTCGCGCAGCGGCTTAAAATAGGAGGATTAGAACATGATTAAAGAAGTAATTTTTGATATTGACAACACCCTTTACAGCTATGATAAGGGTCACGGCGAGGGGATGAAGCAGCTCTATGGCTATATGAAGGAGCAGTTCGGCATAGAGCAGGAGGAATTTCAGAGCATGGTACGTATCAGCAACCAGGAGATAACGGACCGCTTGGGAAAGGATAACGCAGCTATCCACAGCCGCAGCATCCGCTTTCAGAATCTTCTGGAGAAATGGGGAAAGCCCCTGTTTCCTCATGTTCAGGCTATGTATCATGTCTACTGGGATACGCTTCTGAAGGTAAGCGGGCCGGAGCCGGGAGCTGTCGCCTGTATGCAGGAATTAAAGTCTATGGGCATCCGCATCGGAATCGGAACGGATATGACGGCCATGATGCAGTATGAAAAGCTGTCGGCCTTTGGCTTTGCTCCGTATATCAGCCACATAGTAACCAGCCAGGAGGCGGGAGTGGAAAAACCGCACCCGGAATTTATGAAGCTGTGCATCAAAAAAGCGGAGGCCCGGCCGGAGGAGTGCGTTTTTGTGGGAGACAATTTGAAGAAGGATGCCTGCGGCGCGTCCGCCTGCGGTATGCACGGCGTCTGGTACAATCCAAAAGGAAATAAGCTTCCTGAGGATTCGGAGCAATTGAAAGGAACATTCAGGGAAATACGTCATTTTAATGAACTGGTGCCGTATATTAAGACATTGGAATAGTATTTGGCTTTTAATCAAACTTTAAAGCCTATTTTTGGAAGTAAAAGTGCGGAGCGGTAAGGTATGATATTTGATTACTGGTCACGAAGTGAACAGTAACGATATTTGGATAAATGAAAGCAGAGGAAGAGAATCTTATGAAGGAATTGCAGTTTTTAGAAGAACAACACGTATCTCCGGGCCTTATCCGTGAGGTGGAGAGGTTTCGTGAGGCCCATCAGGTATCGGAGGAAGTAAAAAACCGTATTGTCATGCCGCCGATTCCGTTTTACGGGAAGGAAATACTGGAGATGGCCATAGCAGCGCTGCTCCAGGGAGAAAATGTCCTGCTGAGTGGCTCCAAGGCTACGGGAAAGAATATTCTGGCAGAAAATCTGGCCTGGATTTTCCGCCGTCCCTCCTACAATATTTCGTTTAATGTGAATACGGACAGCAGTTCTCTTATCGGAACGGACACCTTTGCGGATAATGAGGTGCGTCTGCGTAAGGGTCCTGTGTATCAGTGTGCCGTCAACGGCGGCTTCGGTATCTTTGACGAGATTAATATGGCCAAAAATGACGCCGTGTCTGTGCTGCATGCCACTTTGGACTACCGCCGGATCATCGATGTGCCGGGATACGACAAGATTGAGCTTCATCCGGCCACACGGTTTATCGGAACTATGAATTACGGCTATGCAGGAACAAAGGAGCTTAATGAGGCGCTTGTTTCCCGTTTCCTGGTGATTGATATGCCGCCTCTTACGGAGGAAACCTTACTGCTGATTCTCAAGAAGAATTTTCCCGATGCAAAGGAGGAGGGCTTAAAGCATTTTGCCGGCCTGTTTCTGGATCTGCAGCTTAAGGCGCAGAACAGTGAGATTTCCACGAAGCCTATGGATCTGCGGGGCATGATTGGGGCGCTGAAAACCATACAAATTGGGATTTCACCCCGGAAGGCCGTTACTATGGGGATTACGAATAAGAGCTTTGATATTTTTGAGAAAGAGATTATCGGAGATATCGTAATGACTCGGATTCCGGAGGAGTGGACCGGGGATGAGGTATTCTAGCAGACTGTATTGGAACAGGTGTGCCGAAGCGACTTTACCCTTTAGTGCCATCGCGCAGCGATTTAAAATAGGAGAAGCATATGGAAGAAGCATATGAGATCGACCAATTTGAAATTGAAAACCGGCTTCGGAATCTTTGCTGGACAGTCAGCGGTGATTACGACCTCAATCTGAAGCCGGATACGATATCCTACTCCAAATCTGTCTATGTATCTCTGTACGACGCCGTTAAACAAGGCGCATTTTCCAAATACTTTGACCGGGATGCCTTCGGACTCTATCTGGTAAAAAAGCTTTACTGCGGCGGGGAGGAGCAGCCTCTGACCAGTCTGGCGCAGCTCTGCGTGGACAGCGCCGTTTACAGGAAAATCAGCAGGGAGCGGCCGGGGATTCTGGAGATTCGGAAAAAGGCTTTCGAGGATCTTATGGAGTACGATTTTACCAGGCTTGCGGCTTCCTTTATCGGGCAGATACGCCTTTCCGTTATGCAGGAGGCGGTTTTAGGTCCCAGAACCATGCAGAGCCGTATCCGAAAGGCGGCGGACATGCTGGAAGCGCTCTGTGAGACAGAGGATACCATGACAGTGATACGGACTGTGGATGACCTTTACAACTGGCTGGTGGACCCTCATTTTGCAGAACGGCATGGTTCCCTTGACACGGTGCTTTCTGTTCCAATGGAGAAATTAAGGGAGTTCCGGTGGCAGGATTTTCTGGAGGAAGAGGCTTACGAGGAGGATTTTGACCGCTATCTGTCCCAGGTGACGAATGTGGCTACGCAGCTTGCGGATCAGGAGGCCCAGGCAGAGGAAAAAAAGCGGCTTCGATCCAAGCGTGTGCTGGTTGACCAGGAAGCGGCGGACAAAATGTTTTCCTATATTGAGCTTAATTACGGGCGTTCCTATCTGTCCGGACAGGAACAGCAGCGGATGAACCGAAGTCTCTGCCGCGGCGCTCATGCCGATTGCAGCCTTTATTTTACGGATGGGATTCTCTCCGGTATGGTGAAGAAGAATTATCAGTCGGAATATGCCAGACGAGCGCGGTCGGAGAATCTAAAGGCATATGGCCACTGTATGCGTGTGTCCAGAAGAAATGTCGAGCATCTCTCCGATACCCTGCGCCGGGCGCTTACGGCCCGCAGCGAGCGGGAGGTTCTGCCCTCGGAGTTTGGCCGGATTGTGCCTGTGAAGCTCTGGAAGGTGGGGCGCAGCCGGGACAAAAAGCTCTTTGAGCGGGAGCTTCGCAAAGACAATTCCGATTTTGCGGTATATGTGCTGATTGACGCCAGCGGTTCCCAGAAACGAAGGCAGAGCCTGGTGGCGCTCCAGGGCTTTATTATCAGCGAGGCTTTGAGCATTGTGGAGATTCCCCATCAGGTAATGGGATTTTGTACCTTCTGGGATTACACGGTGATGCAGCGATACCGGGATTACGACGACCCAAGGGAGGCAAATCAGAAAATCTTTGAGTTTTACGCCTCCTCCAACAACCGGGACGGCCTGGCGATCCGTGCGGCGGCCGACAGTCTGATGAGCAGGCCGGAGGAGCATAAGGTCCTGATTGTGCTGAGCGACGGACGGCCCAATGATATTATTGTAAACCGGCCGGGCAGCCGGAATCCTATGCCTTATTCCGGCGATTATGCGGTGAGAGATACGGCGGCGGAGGTGCGGAAGGTTCGGGCTGCGGGGATCTCGGTCCTTGGAGTATTTGCAGGGGAGGAGCAGGACCTGCAGGCGGAGCGGCGGATCTTTGGACGGGATTTTGCTTATATCCGGGATATTATGAATTTTTCCGGTGTGGTTGGCCGGTATCTGAGGAGGCAGCTTGATGACGTGGATTAAAAAACAATATAAGCTTCTTGCAATCATGGTGCTGCTTTTGTGTTTTCTGTTGCATCCTTTTCTTATTCTTACGGAAATTCGAATAGACTTTGCAAAGGAGGATTATTCCGCAGGAAATCATTGGAAGGTATTCACCTCCTACCATGAACAGGTTGGCATTGACAGTGTGCGGCGTACCTATGAAAAACCAGGTGCGGCAAGAGTGGTTTTCCCTGACTTTGCCTATGAAAAGGGAACTTATGTGAAGAGGATGGATCCTATGGACTACGATTTTGATGATGAAGCGATTGTGCGTTCCATGACTTTTTATATCAATGGATTTTATGCCGGCAGATTGGAAGGAAAGGAGCTTTTACAGTCATTTGTTCCCAATGATCAGGTGCGTATGTATGAGACGGAAGACGGATATCTGGGACTTTGGATTGAAGGGGAAGATTCCCAATTGATTCCAACGGAGATATTTCGGGATTTTTATAAAACAGTGGCAAAGCACTATGCATGGACGGGGATTTTTTACTTAGTTCCTTTGTTGGCTTTGACAGTGCTTGCTTTTTCTTTTTACATAAATTATGTAAAAAAACTTTTCGGTTCCAGACAGTTTGTACTTTCCAATACAATCCTTTATACAGTGGGGATTTGCGCCATCGTGTTAGTTACTTATGGAGCTTTTTCAGGCTCTCCGGCTATTAATCCGGATGAATCGGAGGGAATCTATTCCGTGCGGTATTATACCAACCATTGGAAAATCCCGGATATGAGAGAGCTGCCCTTGGAGGCCTTTTCACAATTTGGAACTGCACGGCTTTCAGAGCTGAATCTCTACTATATTTTTGCAGCGCAGATAGCTCGCTTTGTGACAATGGAAAGCGGAACCAGATTTTTCGGCATATTATTGATGGCCGGTCTTTTTTATCTTGTCTTTTGGAATTTAAAGAAAAACCGCTATTTGCTATGTACCCTCTTACTGACGCCTCAGGTCTGGTATCTGTACACTTACTGTACTTCGGATGCCCTGGATTTTGCAGTATCCGTGCTGGTATTATATCAGCTGGCGAATCCGGAAAGCATGCTACAGAAACTTTTACGGAAAGATATAAGGAAAAAGGATATATGGAGGGTTCTGCTTTTAGGTTTTCTTTTTTCCAATATTTTTATGTCCAAACAGAATTACTACGTGATGGCCATCTACTCTTTTGCCATGCTTTTGGCAGAACTTTTGTATGCTAAAGGGGAGGAGAGAAGAAAACGGCTGACAGGCTGTCTGTGGATAGCCGGGGCTGCTCTGCTGTTTTTGGGGATTCGTTATATTCCGGAATTTATACATTATGGAATTCACAAGCAGCAGGTTATAGTGGAGCTTCAAAATGAGATAGCAATACCAAAGCTTCGCCCGTCTTCTCCGCCGGAGGTACAGAGCTCGGCCTTTAACCTTTATGGAAAGGGAGTATCCCTGAATCAGCTTTTGTTTCATATGGGGTTTCATACCATGCTGTTCCGTTCCTTTGTGGGGACCTATGGCTGCCTGGCATTTCCAAGTCCCAAATGGTATGTGCTGATAATGGGGATGCTGTATATGATTCTGTATGCGGGAATGAGCATTTCCATATGGAGGGAAAAGGGGCAGAAAGAGAAAAAGGTGAAGTTTGTGCTGCTTCACCTGATGGCGTTTATTTCCTGGGTGCTGGTGGTATATAATGGCTGGTTTATTGATTTTCAGGCTCAGGGACGCTATATGCTGCCGGTGCTGATTTTCGTAGCCCATGCGGTATCTTTAAGCCCCAAGGTGCTGAAGTCAAAGTGGTTTCAATGCCTGATTTGCACAACTGCGATTTTATCACTCTATTCCTTTGCTTGCTACTGTATTCCCAATATACAGCCGCAGGTGTAGGAAAGAAGCCGGGGAAGCGTATTGCGGGAGCGGAAACAGCAATATTTCTCACAGTGTACAAATCAATTTATGTTATATAATCTTGCAGTTGGAAATGAAAGTTTTTCTCATAACATGTGTACCGAAGCGACTTTACCCTTTAGAGCTGTCGCGCAGCGACTATAGATAGGAGGTCTTACTATGAAAGAATACGAAGTAGTACACGAAATTTTCAACCAATGCTCCGGCAATCAGATGCGGGATGTATTTATCGAGGAGGTGGAGATCGCAGATCTGGAAGCCTACGTAACCAGCCGCCACCAGGACAAGGATTTCACCTTTGAGCGGGAGGACTTGGCGGACGGAACGGTCATTTACCATGTGAATACCTCCGGCATCCTTCAGCGGTATACCTTCACGGAACTGTAAAAGGCCGGGCACAGCAGTTTAGGCTGATATAAAAACATAAATCTTTTCAGAAGTCTTGCTCTGTGCCCCGGTGAGAATGAAAACGCACAAAATTATCGGGAATACAAATTTTGACAAATAATGATAATATTTTTTTGAAATTTTCAGAAAAAACTTGCCGTCATCTTTTCATAGGTGTAAAATAGAAGCATGAAACCTTGAAGCTCTGCCGACGCCGCATCGCCAAGCGGCCCGGCAGAATATGTTCAAAATGATACCAGGGAGGTAATGGGTATGAAGGCTTATGAAATGATGATCGAAAACTTAAACAAGTGTCCGGGCAATCAGATGCGCGATACGGAGATTCGGGAGATAGAGACTGCGGATCTGGACGCCTATGTACAGGGCTTACATAAGGACAAGAAAGTAAATATTGACAAAGAAACCATGAACGACGGCTCCATTGTATACCACCTGGATCTGTCCGGCACACTGGTTCGCTACACCTTTACGGAGGTCTAGGAGCGGTAAATGGGCTGGGAAGAACGTTTTCTGCTATTTTTACAAGAGAGTGTCCGCAATCCGATTCTGGATAAGGTGATGCAGTTCGTCACATCCCTGGGCGATGCAGGCTTTTTGGCTATTCTGGCCTGCATTGTCCTTTTGTGTATCAAAAAATACCGGAGAGCGGGAGCGGCGGCCTCCCTGTCATTGAGCCTGGATTTTCTGGTAGTAAATCTGGTTTTGAAAAATCTGGTTGCCAGAATCAGGCCCTATGACGTATTTGAGGAATTGATTTTAATTACCAGGCGCCCCTCGGACCTGTCCTTTCCGTCGGGCCATGCAGGAGCCTGCTTTGCAGTGGCAAGCGTCCTGTTCCTGTGTCTCCCGAGAAGGTTCGGGATTCCGGCCCTGGTGACGGCGGCGCTGATCTCCTTTTCACGTCTGTATGTGGGCGCTCATTACCCCACGGATGTGCTTGGCGGAATCCTGATCGGCTGCGTCACCGGATGGGCTGCGTGCCGGATACTGCGGATAAAACGAGCGGAACTATAGACGGGCAGTCCGTACCAAAGCTATGCACAAGAATTTTGGATACGGACTGACGGCAGATGTGCGGGCCATTTCATTATTATGCGCGGGCACAGAAAAAATACGGAGGAAAGCGATGTTTGATTTTACACAGAATATGCTGACTGTTTTAATTCCTGTTATTTTAATCATTGTGTTAGTCATTATCTTAGCCGTCGGCTATGTAAAGGCTCCGCCGGACAGGGCATTTATCATCTCCGGTCTTAAAAAGGAGCCGAAGATCCTGATCGGGCGGGCCGGTATCCGGGTGCCTTTCCTGGAGCGTCTGGATAAGCTTTATCTGGGCCAGATGACGGTGGATATCAAGACGGAGCAGTCCGTTCCCACCACAGACTTTATCAATGTCAATGTGGACGCGGTAGCCAAGGTGCGGATTGACCCCACCACCGAGGGCATCCGTCTGGCGGCCAAGAACTTTCTGAACAAAAATTCCGATCAGATTACCCGGGATCTGCAGGATTCCCTCCAGGGTAATATGCGTGAAATCATCGGCACGCTGACCCTCAAGTCCATCAACACGGACCGGGATTCCTTCTCCGACCAGGTGATGGAGAAGGCTTCCAAGGATATGAAGAAGCTGGGAATCGAGGTTGTGTCCTGCAACATCCAGAACGTAACCGACGAAAACGGACTTATCAAGGATCTGGGCGCCGACAATACGGCGAAGATTAAGAAGGATGCTTCCATTGCCAGAGCACAGGCCGAGCGCGACGTAGCCATTGCCCAGGCGGAGGCAAATAAGGCATCCAACGACGCGAGAGTGCTGGCCGAGACAGAGATTGCGGAGAAGAACAACGAGCTTGCCATCAAGAAGGCGGAGCTGCAGCAGGTATCCGACACCAAGCAGGCTATGGCAGATGCGGCCTACAAGATTCAGGAGCAGGAGCAGGAAAAGGTCATCCAGACGGCTACGGTCAACGCTCAGATTGCCAAGGCCGAGCGGGAGGCGGAGCTTCGCAAGCAGGAGGTTCTTGTAAAGCAGCAGGCTTTGGAAGCGGAGATTAACAAAAAGGCGGACGCAGACCGTTACGCCGTAGAGCAGGCGGCAGCGGCAGCCCTTGCAAAGCGCCAGAGAGACGCAGAGGCTAAGAAATACGAGGCGGAGCAGGATGCCACGGCCCGCAAGTATGAAGCGGAGCAGGATGCCGAGGCGAAAAAGGCTCAGGCAGAGGCCAAGAAGTACGAGGCGGAGCAGGACGCCCTGGCAAAGAAGGCCCAGGCGGAAGCCAACAAGTTCTCAATGGAACAGGAGGCAGCCGGTATCCAGGCCAGAGGGTCCGCAGAGGCCGAGGCTATCCGTGCAAAGGGTATGGCAGAAGCCGAAGCTATGGAGAAGAAGGCCGAGGCTTATCAGAAATACAACAAGGCAGCTATGGCGGAAATGCTTATCGGCGTACTCCCGGATATTGCCGGAAAAATTGCCGAGCCATTGTCCCAGATTGACAAGATCACCATCATCGGAAGCGGCGAGGACAAGGGCGTGGGCGATGTGGCCGGAAATGTGCCGGCAGTTATGGCAAAGCTCTTTGAAACGATGAAGGAGACAGTGGGCATCGATCTGTCCGAGATCATCCGGGCCGAGACCTACGACGCCAAGGTGACGCGGAACATCAATGTTTCCGGGCTGCCGGAGAACGGCGGCGAGAAGTAAAAACCGATTCTTTGCCGTCCCCGTCTATTATAAGTAAAAATCATTTCAGAAAAAAGAACGGAGAAAAGCTTGAAGAAGAAATCATATTTATGGCTTGCGGCAGGGTGCGTCATTCTGCTTACGGTCATAGGCGGGCTGCTGTATGCAAAAAAGAAAATGGAACGAGAAGCATTGGCAATTACCGCAATGTATGTGCCCTTTGGCGAGGGACTTCATATATTTGTTGATGAACAGCGGGGGGCATTTGGAGTTGCCGCTTGGAATGAGGAGTTCAAGGTATACGATATAAAAGGGAAGGAAATTGCATTTGATCAGCTTGTCAAAGGAAATATTGTAAAAATATACGGCGATGGGATGATGATGGAATCCTATCCGGGCCTGTATCCGGGAGTTACGGAAATCCGCGTAATCAAAGAGGGAAATCCCGCAGATGCGGATGTTTACCAGGATATTGTGGACGGAATTTATACAAAGCCCGATCCGGCGGAGCCTCCCTATATGCAGGTGTTATACACCACAGATATGATAAGCACCGCGGCAATGACAGCCAGAGGAAGCTATACCTGGAGCTATGTGGATGAGGACGGGATGAGTAAGACTGCCGCCGCAGACTGCGCCCACGTTCTGCAATGGGGCGAAGAGCTAAACGACCTGCGGCTGACAGAGGCTGTGGATCTGACCCTGCATTTTGGGAAAATACCGGACGAAGTAGAGGCGGTTCGCTACGATATAGCCTTACTGGGCACATTGAAGCCGCCCCCGGGCGAGAAGGTAGAGACTGTCCGAAAGGACGGAGAGTTTGTCATCGAGGGAGACCAGGGCAGCTACGTGTATGCGGTTACGGGCATCTGGGAAAACGGCCGGGTGGAATTTGGTTTTATGAATACGGCCGAGTGAAAAGAAAACAGATACAAAACACACTTTTATGCAGCGGCTGCTCAGGTATTCCCCTGTATGAAATGGAAGTGCATCTGAATATAATTTGGATACATTTATTTAGGGAGGAAACCGTTATGGGATATTTGATATATTTAGCAGGCTTGCTGATTTGCCTTATGTATGGCATTGGCCTGGACAGAGTTTATAATTTTATAGACCTGATCAGTTTTGGATTCATCGTGGTTCCATGCATTTTGATGTTGATAGGTACAGGCTGTTGGAAAGGATTTATAAAGGCATTTGTTTATATCTCTGGCAGGAAAGAATACAACAAGAAAGAAATGAAAGAAAGTGCGCAGGCAGTTAAGCTGGTATGCATATCCTCTCTTATATTCGGAGTGCTGGGCGTTGCAATAAGCGTGATAAATATTTTGCATTGTATGGATTTGGATTTTGGACTGTCAAATATTGGTCCGGATATATCAGTGGCTTTTATTTCCGTATTTTATGCGGCCATAATAAATGCCGTACTGGTGCCTCTGTACTTTAAGCTAAAGAGCTGCGGACAGAGATAGCATTTATTTTTACAACCGCCTTGAAGCAAAAAAACATAAAAATAAGGGGTGCCGGGTAATAAGAAACCAACCGTTTCTATAACCCGGCCCCCTTATTTTTTCAATGCGAAGCATAACCTACGATAGAAAGATACCATTAAACAGACGAATTAAGAGAAGCAGTCAATCCCTCCCCATCCGTATCAATCACAATCGTATCCCCCGCAGCGATCTTCCCGCCCAGAATAAGCTTTGCGGCAAGAGTCTCCACATGCTTCTGCATATACCGCTTCAAAGGCCGCGCGCCGTACACCGGATCGTATCCATGCTCCGTAATAAATGTCCTGGCCTGTTCCGTAAGCGCAAGAGTCAGCTCCCGGTCCTTCAAACGCCCGTTCAGCTCATCCAGAAGCAGATGAATAATGGAAGCAATATCCCTCTTGCTTAAAGGCTTAAAGAGAATCGTTTCATCCAGCCGATTCAAAAATTCCGGCCGGAAATGCGCTCTCAAGTCATTCATCACCAGCTTCTGAGCCTCATCCCGAATATTTCCCTCATCATCAATCCCCTCCAGAAGATAAGAAGAACCGATATTCGAGGTCATAATCAAAATGGTATTCTTAAAATCCACCGTGCGCCCCTGAGAATCCGTAATCCTTCCGTCATCCAATACCTGCAGAAGCACATTAAACACATCAGGATGTGCCTTCTCAATCTCATCAAACAGCACCACAGAATAAGGCTTTCTGCGAACGGCCTCCGTAAGCTGGCCGCCCTCCTCATATCCCACATATCCGGGAGGCGCTCCGATCAGCCGGGAAACAGAGTACTTCTCCATATACTCACTCATATCTATCCGCACCATATTCTGCTCATCATCAAAGAGACTGGCCGCAAGAGCCTTGGCAAGCTCCGTCTTTCCCACACCCGTAGGCCCGAGAAACAGAAAAGAGCCAATGGGCTTGCTGGGATCTTTAATCCCCGCCTTAGAACGGATAATAGCCTCAGAAACAAGAGTCACCCCCTCATCCTGCCCAATCACACGCTTGTGAAGCTCCTCGTCCAGATGCAGCGTCTTATTCCGCTCGCTTTCCGTCAGCTTAGCCACCGGAATCCCCGTCCACCGGGAAATAATACGGGCAATCTCATCCTCCGTCACCGCCTCATGCACCAGAGACAAATCCTTCTTATGAATCGATTCCTCCTCCTGCGCCAGCTGCTTTTGAAGCTGAGGAAGCTTGCCGTATTGCAGCTCCGCCGCCTTATTCAGATCATAATTCTGCTGCGCCGTCTGAATCTGCTTATTAATATCCTCAATTTCCTCACGCAGCTTGGAGAGACGCTCCACCGAGGTTTTTTCATTATCCCACTGAGCCTTCTTCCCGTTAAATTCATCCCGAAGCTCCGCAAGCTCTCTTTGAAGATGCTCCAACCGCTCCTGGCTCAGACGATCCGTCTCCTTTTTCAAAGCCGCCTCTTCAATCTCAAGCTGCATGATTTTCCGGCTCAGCTCATCCAGCTCCGCCGGCATAGAATCAAGCTCCGTCTTAATCAAAGCACAGGCTTCATCCACCAGGTCAATCGCCTTATCCGGCAGAAAACGGTCGGAAATATAGCGATTGGAGAGTGCAGCCGCAGACACAAGCGCCGCGTCCGTAATCTTAACGCCGTGGAACACCTCGTAGCGCTCCTTCAACCCTCTTAAGATAGAAATCGTATCCTCCACCGTAGGCTCATCCACCATCACCGGCTGAAAACGCCGTTCCAAAGCCGCATCCTTCTCAATATACTGCCGATACTCATCCAGGGTCGTAGCGCCGATACAATGAAGCTCCCCTCTGGCAAGCATCGGCTTTAACATATTGCCTGCATCCATAGCCCCGTCCGTCTTACCGGCCCCCACAATCAAATGCAGCTCATCAATAAAAAGAACAATCTGCCCGTCACTCTTGCGAACCTCATCCAGCACAGCCTTCAAACGCTCCTCAAATTCCCCCCGGTATTTGGCCCCAGCCACCAGAGCGCCCATATCCAGAGCAAAAAGCTTCTTATCCTTAAGTCCTTCCGGCACATCCCCCCGGACAATCCGCTGCGCCAGCCCTTCAATAGCAGCCGTCTTACCAACACCGGGTTCCCCGATAAGAACAGGATTATTCTTCGTCTTTCTGGAAAGAATACGAATAATATTTCGAATCTCCGCATCCCGACCAATCACCGGGTCAAGCTTCTGCTCCCGCGCCCGCTCCACCAGATCCGCCCCATACTTATTCAGCGTATCATATGTCGCCTCAGGATTATCACTGGTAACACGCTGATTTCCCCGAACCGTAGAAAGGGCTTTCAGAAAACGCTCCCTCGTAATCCCATACTCCTTAAAAATCTCCTTAACAGAAGGGCTTGGGTTATCAAGAAGAGCAAGAAACAAATGCTCCACGGAAACATACTCATCCCCCATCTGCTTCGCCTCATCCTCAGCACTGATAAGTACCTTATTTAAATACTGCCCCACATAGGGCTGCCCGCCGGAAACCTTCACCCTCTTATTCAGAGCCTGATCCACCCGATTCACAAAATGCTCCGTCTGAATCTCCATCTTAGAAATCAGCTTCAGGATAAGACTATCCTCCTGCCTAAGAAGGCTCATAAGCAAATGCTCCTGTTCCAGCTCCTGATTGCCATATTCATAGGCAGTCTTTTCCAGGTCATTCACAGCCTGTATAGATTTCTGAGTAAATTTGTTAATATTCATAATCTGCCTCCTATTCCGGTTCCGTAAAATGCAAAAAACCCTATACCACACACTTATGCATGTGATACAGGGCCTTGTTCACTTGTCTACACCTAGTATATATCACTCTCTATCAAAAAATGCAATACTTAATTTCTAAAATAATTCTAAACATTTCACCAAACATTTCTAAACAAAACATTCCGTCCAAACGTTCTTCCCGGCCGACACCCCCATAAATCCTTATCCATTTTCCTAATACAGACCACGCATCCATACAGAAAACCACATATCCCTTCAGGCATTACATACCTGCTGAAAATGCAGCCGCACCTATCCATTGCAGGCGCCAGGCAAATACTTTATAATTAGCATACAACCCAAAAGAGGAGAAAGCAGCCAGATATGAACTATACTATAATGTTAAGCAATAGTCTGACAGCAGCCATAAATGAACTAAAAGAAAAAAATAATATAACTTGTACACAATATCATATACATATTTATCCGGATACAAGCGAAAAAGAGCTGTCAAGATTATCCAGTAAGGATTTGTATTACAAAACCGCATTTATAAAAGGAAAATACGAATCAAAAACATTTACCACAGAAGAAACAGCAAAAATATTTTCACCGCCAATGGGCCTGCCCTTGTGGATGGAGATGTCATTGCTATCACATAAGGAAAGCGAAATGCATATCAAGCTAAAAATAAGCATCAGATTCAGAAAGCCAAAAGACCTGCATAACAAAGAAACAAGCCATCCACCAATCAAAGTATTATAAAAATAAAAACACCAAAAAACTCCCGTCCCCAAGCAGTTTATCCAGGAAAATTATGCCTCTGAAATCAGTCTGGAGGTACTTTCTAAAATTTCATACCTTCATCCAAACTATCTGTCCAAAATATTCAAACGGGAGACCGGGGAGAATATCAGCGATTATATTCTGAGCTATCGCATTGAGCAGGCCAAAAGGCTTCTGATGGACCCCAGCTTGAAAATTTATGAGGTAGCTGAAAAATCAGGGTTCCATACCTCTAAATATTTTGCCGCTTTGTTTAAGACTGAGGTGGGTATAACGCCGTCGCAGTATCGGGACAGTTTATAGACAGATCATTCAGAAGTCTGATATTCTCTCAATGAAATTCCAACCATTCCTGCCGCTTTTTGCTGTGTCCATCCAAAGCTTTTCCGAGCTTTCAGTATGTCTCCTAATAACCTCAGCTTTAATGACACGATGGTTCTCCTCCTTTCATTGGAAAGAATACCGCCTTTTTTCTTCCTTTTCGACGAAACCCGTTGCACCTTGTGGATTTTGTCGCTTTTTGTCAGGCTCTTTTGTGCCTTTTATACAACATTGTCTCCTCTTACTTCTTGCTGCTTTTTTGGCCTGCATCTGCCGTTTATCCTTATCTGCGAATTCTTTTGCCATTCGCTTCTTACTATAATTTGCTCAGAAATATTTGTGCTTGCAGGTACAACCTTTATTTATGAAAGGCAAAAGCTAAGAAATCCAACGCTTTCATCCCACCCCTTACGGATTAGGCATTCCTGCGGTGTTTTGGTAATTTTTTTAGAATCTAAAGCATTTTGGGTGCTCAAACTTCAAAAGCAATAAGAGGGCCCAAAAGCCCTCTTTGTTTGCATACCGCCATCGCTATACCGGTAGGAGTGCCGGTGAGCGCCTACCATACTAGGCCGCACGGTTGGTCATCGTGCCTAAGATACCGCTGAGCAGGAACAAACGAGGGGACTACCCCGAAGCCCCACCTTTAGGCGTGGGGGAGCTCACTACAAAAGATTTCGGCAGGGGAGAGGGGGTGACACCTGTCAAGACGGCTGTTCCAAACAAATACTCCCAGCTATCAATGTTGTCAACATTATCAAAAAGAGACAGGCCGGGATATCCCAGCCTGTCTATGCTCGTTAACTCTTTTCCTCCAGCCAGATGATGGCATTTCGGTCGACAACGATACTTTCTCCTATCATCTCAGCCCATTTGTAGTCGCCCAGAATCTCTGCCTGGACAAAGGAAAGATCATAATCGTTGTAGTCCACCAGGACCCCCGTGACGCGGCCATTCGCACTATACGCTGTAAACTGCTTCCCGATCATAGAGTTCTTCACATCGGAAATGTAGTACAGCGGTTCCAACACAGGCCGGAAGCCAATGACTGGAAAAGAGTGGTCGGCTGATCCAAATCCCCGATAACTGAGGTTGTTCCCCCTAACCTCTCCTGCAAATACTCGGCAGTCCGGGGCACCTGAAGCTGTCTCTTGGCCCCAAAAAGAACGGAGATTATTGTCCCAGCCATCGCTCTTACCCAAGGTCTCCAGTATCTCATCCCACTCGGACTTTGAAGTTTTATCTGGCCCCAGCTTGAGTGATCGGCATCGGTAAGGCTGGCCGTCGATAATCACCACGCGGCCAGTAATGAAACCCAGCTTATCCAGCGTAGACCAGGGGACCCCAGGAGCGATCACTGCGGCGGATACAAAGACATCCTTGTAGGAGATAAAGGGGAGCAAATTCTCATCCACCGAATCGCCAATGGTGATATCACTGCTGAGATCATCATAATACACAGCTGAAGCAGGCCTGGCCATGTGATTGATATATACACTCCCAAAACATCTTATTTCCATATGTATTTCTCCTCCCAAAATAGATTGATACTCCCATCCTATGCAGGTTTTAGATTTGTATAGCAATCTTCAAAAAAGCTAACAATAAGCAGAAGCGACAAACCAATGCAGGCAATCCAGCTGCGAAACAGAATCGAGTGCCATGCGAACCGCGTCAGGGAGCAGGTCCAGACTTCGGACTTTCCATCCACGAAGGAGGGCCTTCATCTTGGACCACATCTTCTCAATGGGATTCAGATCGGGAC
>OFFT01001230.1_pt1 | contig 15763 bp, 16 predicted proteins | sample 1521581 | NCBI WGS metagenome assembly OFFT01 (sample SAMEA3504084, study PRJEB24116) | mouse gut metagenome | biome: mouse gut; feature: mouse-associated habitat; material: faeces | place: Denmark | collected 2011
CCGCCGCTGGGAGATCGAGGAGGCATACAACAAGATCTTTCAGGACTGCCGGGCCAAAGAATACAGTGGCCGTGAATTGAAATTCCCGGAAATGAGCCCGGATGTCACACTGTTTCACTACCAAAAGGACGCTGTTATGCGGGTGATCTCGGAGAAAAACACGCTTCTGGCCTTTGACGTGGGGGCGGGGAAAACCTACATCATGATCGCCGCCGCCATGAAAATGCGCCAGGAGGGGCGGTCCCGGAAAAACCTGTTTGTGGTGCCCAACCATATCGTGGGCCAGTGGGAGCTGATTTTCAAACAAATGTATCCCACAGCCAAGGTGCTGCCGGTGGACCCCGCCGCCTTTCGGCCCCAGCTTCGGCAGAAGGTGCTGGGGCAGATTCAGCGCGGGGATTATGACGGCATCATCATGGCGTACAGCTGCTTTGAGATGATCCCGCTGTCGAAGGAATACCTGATGGAACAGCTGGAGCGGAAACTCCGGGAGCTGGACGCCTCGCTGCCGGAGAGTTGGAAAGAACGGTATTTTCTAAGGACCGGCGCGGCGGTGGAACGGGAGAAGGCCTACCTCAAAAAGCAAATTTTCGGCCTGATTGGTACGCTGAAGAACCGCACGGAAGCCATCACCTTTGACCAGCTGGAAATCAATACCCTCTTTGTAGACGAGGCCCACAACTGCAAGAATATCCCCCTGCGGAGCAATCTGAAGGGAATTTCCGGCGTCAATATCACCGGCTCTAAAAAGTGCCTGGAAATGCTCTACAAGGTGCGGTGCGTCCAGGAGCGCAATCAGGGCCGGGGCGCGGTCTTTGCCACTGGTACGCCGCTGTGCAATTCGATCTCGGACGCCTACGCCATGCAGATGTACCTGCAATACGACAAGATGAAGGAAACACACCTGGACCGCTTTGACAACTGGGTCAAATCCTTTGCCAAGCCCGAGCGGATATGTGAAATCGACGTGGACACCTCAAAATACCGTTTTGTCCTGCGGTTCGCGCGGTTTTTTAATCTGCCGGAACTGTCCAGGCTGTTTTCCCAGATTGCCGCCTTTCATGCGGTGGACAACAAGGAAGGGGTTCCGCGGCTGGAGCGCTACAGCGATGTGATCCTGCCCCGCAACGCAGCGCTGCAGGGCTACATGGATCAGTTGTGCCAGCGCTCGGAAAAAATACGCGCACAGCAGTTGGACAAGACCGCAGACAATATGCTTAAAGTGAGTACCGACGGCAGAAAGGCAGCGCTGGACCTGCGCCTGGTGAAGCAGGAGCAGCCCGGTGGGGAGAGCTCCAAGGTCTGGCGCTGCGTTCAGCAGGTCGTGGAGATTTACAAGGAGCACAACGGATGCAGCCAGATTATATTTTGCGACTACTCCACACCCAAGACGGAGAAGTTCAATATATACGATGAACTGAAACAGGAATTGATGAAGCAGGGTGTCCCATCTGAAGAAATTGCCTTCATTCACAGCTGCCGCTCCGAGGCAGAAAAGGTGCAGCTTTTTGAAGAGGTAAACTGCGGCGTGGTACGTGTCCTGCTGGGTTCCACCTTCAAACTGGGCATCGGCGCCAACGTGCAGACCCGGCTCAAGGCTATCCATCACCTGGACGTACCCTGGCGGCCCTCCGACATGGTACAGCGGGAGGGCCGCATCCTCAGGAGAGGAAACCGGTACCAGGAGATCAAGATTTTCCGCTATATCGCCGAGGGAAGCTTCGATTCCTACTCCTGGCAGCTGCTGGAGACCAAGCAGCGGTTTATCTCCCAGTTTTTGAGCGGCTCGGAATACCAGCGTTCCGCCTCCGACCTGGAGGAAAATGTATTGACCTACGCGCAGGTCAAGGCCCTGGCCATCTCCCAGCCGCTGATGAAAGTGCTGGCCGAGAAAGAAAATGAGCTGCGCCGCTTGCAGATGCTCTCCGATCACCACATCCACACCCAAGAAGCTCAGCGGCAAACCATCGTCGAGCAGGAGAAACAGCTGACCATTCTCAAAGGAAGGCTCACGGCTACTGAGCAGAATGCCAGCTACGTGGGCGGCATTTCTGAGGACGGCTTTCAGGCCGCTTACAGAAATTTGAAAGCGGTACTAACTGAGGACGTGATTTTGGGCAGAACAGCTTCTCCCCTGGAACTGTCGGTCTTGGGGTTCGGAATTGCAATCCCGGGAACCGAACAGCAAAACACCAAAAAGCCTTATATTGTTCTGTCTCGCAATGGGGTGGACTATCCGATTGAAATGGGACCATCCTCTGCCGGGAACGCACGCCGTGTGGTGAACTTTTTGAAACGGTTTCACGAGCTTCCCAAACGCATCGGAGAACAGCGGGACGAATGCCTGAGGGAGATCGAGCGCCTGAAGGAACTGAGCCGGGAAACAAACCCCTATTTAGAAAATATGAGGTCTTTGGAGGAAGAGATCACACGAATACGCTCCAAGATTATCTGAGCTATAGCAACTATCAAAAAACTAACAATAATCAGAAGCGATGTCGCCTGGCCGAAGGGTCGGAAGTAAAACCTCTTTCAAATTATTGGACAAAACGTTCTCCGGTCGTTCCGCCCTGGTAAGTTGTAAATGCTTTCTCCCCACCTAGGCGAATGGAAGAAAGAATGGTCGCTGTCCACAGCGTATTCAAGGGGGCATGGTCCACTGCTCTTTGGGATGAGGGTGCCCGTCTATAAAGGCGGGTCAAGTCGGTATTCACTCCGCTTTCGTCCAGAAATACCAAGTGCTCCGCCATCTCAGGTTTTATGGTTTCTTTCCATTCTCTGCGCTTTTCCCGCACATCGAACACGGTCACGCTCACTTTCGTAGAGTGATTTCTTTTTCAGCGTATAACCTATTGCGGCTATTGCTCGTTCCACTGTTGAATAGCTGGCAGAAAGATTCCATTTCTCCCACAGCTCTTCTATTGTGATGCCTGGACTCTCATCAATAACAGCGCTGGATATTTTCCCTGTCCTCTGCTGTCAGGACCGGTTTCCGGCAGCGTTGACTGGTCCGCATATTCTGTTCCGCTGTCAGCCCTTAGCGATATTTTTGATAGTTGCTATAGTCACTGGAGAGCATCCGGAACTACTCAGTAGTTACACTGCCAAGGACAATATCCTCCCATTCATTGCAAAGCGGGCAGTCACCTGTCGATGGATGACTGCCCGGCAAACTGGAATATCCTTTATTAACTTGTGCTGCTATTGGTTTTTATCATGATAATACTCATTGTTCCTGATGTGACAATTAAGGGAAGCTGATAAAACCATGGATCTGAACATTTAATTTACGGGGAGCCTTGATATATCAGGGTCTCAGGAGGGGTTGACAGATAACAGGGAATTTGAGCATGTTTTAAATCTTAAATACCAATATAGCTTTATCTGCTCCAACCGCTGACATAGTTACTAACTTATATCCTTTATTCAGCATTTCTTCGGCTTGTTTTTCAATAGCCTTTGCCAAATCTTCTACGCCAGTCGAACTCTCTACAACAACAGACTTATAGACCAAATTGATCATTTCAGCCGCCTCCTTTCTTGATTTGTTGATTTGATTTTGCCATATTTAATGTCCTCCTGTTTGCTGTGAAGCGGGCGCCCACTTCTTTTCCATACGCAGTATAATCTATATTTTTCTAAATGTTAAGTATTTCTTTCTTAAAGGCAGAAAATCAGGCCATGCTCATGCACTGCGTCATGAGCATGGCCTCCTGTGCCGCATCGCGCGGGTCATCTGATCTTTCGTAAGACCAGAAGCGCGATATCAGCCGATAAAAGAAACAGGGTATAAACGGTCTGTATGAGATTTGCCAGCCGGACGATATTATCCATCGCCCAGCTAAAGAAATATGCGGCAGCATTCAGGAGAACAAACAGCACAACGAAGGCCGCCAGGGAAGCCGTGGCGATCAGCCCCCGTCCCCGTTCGTCCCTTCCCTCCTTGGAAAAATAGAAGAATATAAAAAAGCCCAGAAGCACGAACCCAAGGATCGCGTTCGCCTTCATAAAGACCCTGCTGTCAAATAAAACCGTCAGCCATTCGATCACTGCTGTCCCTCCTTAAAATCAAACAGGTCCTCGATGGTAACATCAAACACCCGCGCTATGCTGTAAGCAAGCAGCATGGACGGATTATAGCGGTTCCGTTCCAGCTGCATGACCGTCTGTCTTGAAACGCCCACCAGGTCGGCAAGCTCCTGCTGCGTCATTCTTTTTGTGGCGCGGTAGACATGGATCTTGCTCTCAAATTGGTACCTGTTCTTGTTCGCCACTTGCTCACCGCCTTTTCTGTGATATACAGCCTGTCGGCGAGTTCGGTCTGCGTCATATGCCTTTCCCTTCATAGCTTTGCTATGTGTTCACCAAGTTTTTTGGATTCCATTTGAACTTGCCTCCTTTCATGTCTATTTTATATTGGTAGCCAAAATTATTCAACCTACTTGTCGTAGATGCTGTGGTGCGAAATACTACGAAATGTAGGATGGAATTTGCCAATGTTTTAGTTTTTCTTCATATCCAGCCTTTTTGCACTTTCTTCAGCCATGTCTGCTTCAACATCAAAGCTATTTTTACGAAGTTTCTCAGCAATTTCCTGATACAGCTTATATGCCTCCCTGTACTTCCCTGTTTTCTCATACAGCATCGCCTTACAATATAACTCATCATAAAAAGGTGTTCCTATTGCACCGGCTCTGTCAAAATATTGGATTGCCTCATCATATTTTTCAAGTTTCCCACAAACTTCTCCGCCATGGATATATAACTCCCAGGCATCCGGAAATTTTTCTACGGCCTTTAAAAAACATTCGTAAGCTTCCTCTATTTTACCCGCATAAATATATGACACAATCAGTAAATCCATTTCTTTGGGATTCTCCGGCTCTGCTTCTGCCCTTGCTTTTTGCTGGCGGACAGCTTCCTCCCCTTTCCCCACTGCAAAAAGGAAAGAAATACGGCAGGCACAGGCTCTGTAGAATAAATTTTCATCAAAGTCGGAGCCTTCTTTCAAAATAGTATCATACCACTCCATCGCCGTATTTTTACAATATTCAAACATCCACTGATGAATGATTGCATAATTCCATTTATCTTCCACGGAAAGTACACCGCCATGCATAAGCTTTTTATACTCCAAAAGACAATGTATAAAATCTTCCGGTTTCCGTGTCTTTTCATAAACAGCGGCCAGACGTTGTGCATAGTTATTGTATGCAACTGCACTCTTTTTGTAAAAATCATCTACCGTTACCCCATAGAGCCTTGCTAAAACAGGAAGAGTCAAAACATCCGGCAAAGTTGTCCCGCATTCCCATCTCGAAACAGTCTGTACATTTACGTTCAGATGGTTGGCTACCTGTTCCTGTGTATAATTTTTTGACAAACGAAATTTTTTTAAGTTTTCACAAAAAATAGTTTGATCCATATCTCATCACCTCGAAATTTATTTTTTAGAAGCTTCTGGATTAGATTATAGTAAAAAATAAAAAAGAAGGTAATGTCTTATTTTGTGAATAGTATCGCAAAATTTGTATAGCCATAAACAAACTGACGTAGGTTGTGATACGATTCACAATTCTTTTACCAGACATAGAGTCAGCTCATCATCATTCCTGCAGACAGCATCTGTTTCATATATTTTTTCCTTGTAATACACACCCTTTCCGTCAGGAATATAGCCTCTTTTTATATAGAACCTCTGGGCAGGTCCGTAGTCGCTGTTTAAGCAGACGTCCAGATATATTTTATTGCAATGCTGCCTGGCAATGTTTTCTGCTGCCTCCAATAACATAGTAGCTATTTTCTTCCGCCGGTATTCTTCGAATACGATTAAATCTAACACACTCGGAATATTCTGACCGGCCAGACCGCCCCATCTGCATTTGTGGTACAAAAAGACATATCCTGCCACGGCGCCGTTGTACAGTGCAAGCAACGCGGTACACTCTCTCTTTTTCTGATTATCCAACTGCCGTTTTAAATAGTCGATATTCTTCTGGCTCTCGTCGCCATCCGCCCTGCAAATGAGCGGAATATCATCATAATCCATGATGCGGATATCTATGCATAAACGGTTGATCCTTTCCCATTCTTCTCTTAAAACAGAATAACACAGTGTATCGCTTTTATCGCGGGCGTGCTTTCTCAATCTGCCTTCATAGGTAAAGGAACATTTTTCCAAAACTTTTATACTTTCCTTATTATGTGACCGCACCCATGCGGCGATGGCTGATAAGTTCATCTCTTTGAATCCATAATCAAGCATCCTTTGCACAGCCTGCATTGCGTAGCCGTTATTCCGATACCTGGCATCGACAGCATACTCTATTTCCATATAGCCGTCATATCGGTTCATACCTCCCAGGCTTATAAATCCTATAAAATTATCGTTTCTTTTATCGGCAATCACTTTAAAGCCCTTGTCATTCTTCCAACATTGGATTGTATTCCGGCTGTCAGTAATCGAATTGTAGAAATCAATCCCGCTTTTTCTCAAAGTCTCGTCAAGACACATTTCATATAAAGCCTTTGCATCGCTATCCTGCCAATTTCTTAATATCAAATCTTTTGTTTCCATGGATTATTCCCTCCGCAAATTGCATTCTGCAATATATCTTTCCCACACCCCTGGCAATTTTGATTTTATAAACGAAGCATAGGAACAATCCGGGGTTTCTATCATATGCTTTTCCTTTAAGTATTCGATGCAGCATGCGTACCACCAATCCAGCTGTTTTTCCGATTTATCTTCAAAACGCCCTACTTTCATTTTGCCCTGCTTCACATATTCCATAAACAGCGCATATGCATTCTCTACCCGGAGGAATTCTGACACTTCAACAGGTTCTGTCGCCAGTCTTGCACAGGGGATATTTTTAAATGGAATGACCTGGTTTTCTTCTGCAAGAACTTTGTAGATATATCCACTGACGCCTTCCGATACTTCTCTCAGCGCATTCGGGTACAGTTCGTGATAGACCGGTATATCACTGCCTCCTTCAAACCCATAAGGGAACCAATAATAGGGTCTTTCTGCAGCGTTGCATAAATAGAATGCGGCAACCACATCCATTGTAGTCATATACACATATGGCCGATCATGGTCAGCCTGATTCGGTTTTAATACTTTAATATTTCCGGTGTTGCTTCCATGATATAGTATCATAACGGCTCTCCCCTAGTCGAGTAGACAAGCGGCTCACGCCGCAAGCCCCTCACAGATCCGTGCGTGCGCCTTTCACGCACACGGCTCCTCATAGTAACATTCACTTTTAGAATAACCTCACATAAATCTTTGGTTTTGCTAAGGGATAAACTTTTAGCATATCGGCAAACCCATCCCATGTATAGCTTTTCTTCTGGCTTCGCCTGTTCAGTGCTTTACACAGATATCTTTGGGTGAAATGCAGAAAAGAGCCCAGCTTCTTGCCATTATAGGAGACACCATAATACCTATAGTGCCCTACCAGCTTCTTATTCAGCTTTTCTATCAGTTCCTTCACAGGCAGGTCGTTATTGGCATACAGCCATTCCTTCATGCCTTTTAGTTTCTGTGCATATTTCTTTCTGCTTGTTTTCAGCTTCACACAGAAATTTCCCCTCTTCCTGCCTTTCCCACAGTAGAAAGTAAAACCCAGAAAATCAAATGTCTCCGGCTTCTTTCCATATCTGCGTCTGCTGTTGCTCTCCGCGTACCTTCCAAACTCTATCAGTCGGCTCTTACTCTCCTCCAGCTCAAGATTGAATTTCCCCAGCCTTTCCTTCAGTGCGGTATAATATCTCTCTGCGTCTGACTTGTGCTGGAATCCCGCAATAAAATCATCTGCATACACCGCCAGAAAGCACTTCCCTTCTGTCTCTTTCAGTACTACAAATTTGTACCACAGCGTTAATACATTGTGCATATAGATATTTGCCAGAATCGGGCTGATGATATTTCCCTGCGTTGAACCTTCCTCGCCTGCTTCATAGACACCTTCTGCTACCACTCCGGCTTTCAGATATTTGTTTATCAGCCACAGAAGATTTCTGTCCTTAATATACAGCCCCAGAAACTTCATAAGCCATTCATGGCTCATGTGGTCAAAGAATCCCCTGATGTCTGCGTCCACCACATAGTTAATCCATTCGTTCTGTAATTGACGGTGGACTTCCTTTATCGCATCATGGCATCCTCTGTTTGGTCTGAACCCATACATACAGTTAAGGAATCTCGGTTCATAAATCGCTTCCAGTATTTTCTTTACCGCAAGCTGCACAATCTTGTCCTCGTAAGAGGCAATCCCCAGCGGCCTCATCTTCCCGTTGCTTTTCGGTATATACACCCTTAGCGACGGCAGTGGCTTGTATGCCTTGTTCTTTAACCGCTCCACCAGATTTGTGATGTTCTCTTCCAGGTGTTCTTCATACTCTGCTTTTGTCACCCTGTCAATCCCTGCTGCCTTCTTCCCATCCAGTTCCTTATGGCACTGCATGAGCATTTCAGCATTTATCAGATGGTACAGAGAAGTGAACTCTGGCTTCGGCGTTGTCGCCGATATTTCTGCTATCCTTTCTAATTTTGTTCCCATCAATACCTCCGTTCCTGTGCACGGTTGATGTGTCCTCAGAAAGACCGTTACCATGTAGCCCCCTTCCCTCCACCGGCATTACCCGGCTTCCATGGTACTATGAGACTATCCGACTGCCTGCCACCCATCCGCTTATCTCCATCTTCTAGTTGATAAAACGTACTTGTTTCCAAGAAGCAGCAGGCTCTCCCCAGTTGACAATTAACCACAATGTCAAGCATGACTGGCTCTTTGACCCCGCAGTGCCGGACAGTTCTCGCCTTATACGAACTGCCCGATATTGCTTTCCGCACCAGTTAAGACGTCAGCCCTCTGAACTTCAACATTTCGAGGCTCAATCGCATTGCAGCCCTGCTTGCTCGCTGTCTACGCTTCGCACCAGCCATTACTGACTGCCACGCAAGACTCGCTACTGCTGGTTGGCTAGACCTTCGCAGACAGGATTTGCACCTGTTAGGTTAATTGCCCTTTGCTGGGCGCACAACTGGAATTTCGCATCTCTATAATTCATCTTCTGAGTGGATGTCTAACCCATTCTTTCGTATTTCATCCAATTGACCAGCACTTAGCGTCCCTGCCCGATAAAGCAATAGGTACTCGTTTTCAATCGAACTGTCAAATATCAGCAGGTCATCGGTATTGATTGTAACCTTAACTCCATTCTCATACAGTATCTTAATAGGGTGGTCTCTATATCCAATTGCATATCCAAGCATTACGTTACTGCTCGGGCAGACATTCAGCTGTATCCGATTATCTGCGAGAAATCGCATGACCTTCGCCGATGCGGCCGCGTTTATCCCATGGTGAACTTCACTAAGCCCTAATACTTCAACTGCCCGCATGACATTCTCTGCTGGCCCGGTTTCACCTACATGCATTTTCTTGGACAAATGATATTGTTCCGCTTTTCTATACAATGGCAAAAAAGCCTCAAATGGCTGCACATTCTCGCCACCGCATACATCAATCGACTTGAAAAAGCCGGTGGAAATATAACGATCGATTTTTTCAGCTTCCTGTTCGACATTGCAAGCTGAAATATATGTAATCTCAGGTTCAAACACTGTATTGGAACAATATTTTAAATGAAAATCTCCGATAATGGATTTGAACGCATCCATCCCACCAATCAGATCAATTTCCGAAGCCCCAAAATTCATCGAAAGCCTCTTGATATTATTCCTCCTCGCTTCTGCAAAAGCGCCTTCCCATCTTATGAGCATCCCTCCAATATCTTTGCAGTATGGCTTGATAGTAGCTGTAAACCATTCCTGCATTCCTCTAAGTCCGTCAAATCTGTCGGGCGGTTTTGGGAAACTGCGTTTCAGGTGTTCTTCCAACCAAGCTCTCCTGCATCCTTTGGTAGAATGATTGTGGATATCACTCTTTGGGACTTCCAGCAATTTGACTATATCATTCTCTAACAGACCCTCACAAAACAGGTTTTGCATATCATTGCTCCTTTCATATCTATCTTTACAAATTTAAATTGCCTTACTTAACCTCCAATTCTATCGCATTCAAACACACTAACAACTCCCGATTTGTTCATTTAATTATATCACTTCCGTTCCTCATTTACCACAAAAATATAGGGTGCAGCAACCACCGTGCCACACATTTATTATCGTTTTAACGATTTTTCTATTTTCCACTTCTGCCCTTTCAAGTCATTCTGTTTCTCATAAAGATTATTCCGCTCTTTGCAGAGTTCTTTCATGCGCTCCAACTGTGCCCGTACTCCCTCCCGGCAATCTGGTTCTATCTTCTTATATTCCCCGGTCAGATTACGGATTGTATTATTATTTTCCTTTATCTGCTCCGAAAGGCATACCCAGTCTATCAGATTTTGCACTTCCTTGTCCGTTTCATAAAGGTCTGTATCTGCTACGATTTTAGCACACAGACGTATCATGACTTTCTTTGCCTGCCGTGTCTCATCCGCCAGGGTCTGGTTGCTCATTTTCCGATAGTATTTTACATTGACCAGGCTGCTGTGGCCCAGGAGCCTGGCAATAGAGTATTTCCTCCCATAATAAAAAGGCAGCCATCTCTGACCGCCCTTCATGTATTACAAACAAATTTTAAAAATTCCTTACCTTTGTATCAGTATCTGAAGCATATTTTTTCTACTCATGAAATTTGTGCAATAAATGTTTTTATATTCCCACAAAGCCAATGAAGTTGTTTTACTTGAATTTTATCCAGTTCATAATTTTTAGAATCTACTCTTCCTTGAACTAATGTTAATAGTTTTCTCATTGCCATCATATCAGCTTCAATAAATTCCGCCTTACCTGCATGTCTGTATACTGCAAATAATGTATCTCGAAAATCACTAATCTGCTTTGATGATGCATGGAAAAGCATTTCTACAATCTGTTCAATATTAAACTTGCTAAGAAATGCATGGTTTCCACTTATTTTACGTTTCTCTCTTATCGCATAATCATATAAATTCGCTATAGCATCTGGCTCATAGGAAAAACTATCCTGAATATATTTGACATTCATGGAATCGGAGAGTTCTTTTACAAAATTATCAAATTCTGCTTTTTCATCTCCCTCAAAATCATACATTGGTAAAAACAATATGTCAGAGTCTATTTCCTCTCCCTTCCCTTTGAGATTTTCAACCATATATTGCCTGCATTGCGTATAATCAAAGCCAATCACATGCTTGATCATCACTAGATATGCTGCCAGCTTTCCGTAACTATAAAATCCTATATCTTCTGGATCTTTCAATCGCCCCTCTATAATTCCTAAAACAGCTCTTACTTCCTCCTCTGTCCGTTCATGATAGCTATACAGTTTTTGCAGGTCAGTGTCACTTCTATCTGCATGTTTATCATACAGTTTCATTTTATGGTATGCTTCCTCTGCATCCCTGATCTTGGTAATATCCAGCTTCTGCCATCCTACGTAATCATAACAAAACCTAAATAGCGGATTCCAGTTTGAGCCTAATATTGTAGAAAGGCATTCTGTACCTTGCCATGCAGGAAACTCTCCGGCTTTAATTCTTGCCGCAAAAGAAATAATCCCGAAATAAATACATTTCAAAAATTCCTTATCAAAGCTGCCATCCAGTTTTTCATATATATCAACTGTTTTTTGTGTTGCGAAAATAAATGTACGAAAGTTTTTATGGCACTGGCCTCTTACCATCGAAACAAGCTCTTCAATCCCCTCCTCATCTCTCCCAATAATTTCTTTCAGCCTCTCATTGTCAAAAGTATCTACTATATTCTTTACAGCATCATGATAATCACTTTCAAAACAGATAGTATCGCTAATCGTTTTTTCTTTTATTTTCAAATATTTCTGTACAACTTCCGGGATATCATTTTTATTATCTTCCATATTGTCATTCTTTGAATCTGTGGAAAACAATTTTGTAAACTGAAAATCAAATTTTTCAGGTGCTTTATTTAGTATTTCATTTTCATTTGCAACAAGAAGTACCTTAACACCATCTCGCTCCACAAGATTGTTGACATATCCCAATAATTTTGTTATTTCTATGTTGCTTCGCTCCACATCTTCAAAAACAAGCAATTTTTTACTTAAATCAACGGACGAATACATTTTTTGCAGATCATCCTCAGACATATTCATGTCAATTCCAAATATCCCTGCCGCACCTTTAGCGATTGTTTTCGCTATAAGTTTTCCGGTTGCCAATACCTCGGAATCTTTATCTAATGCCTTCATCCTTAATTCCATATAAATACTTTTGCTTATATCTGAAAGAGTTTCAAGGCCATATAGTGAAATAACAATACATCCATTCTTTTTCTCCTTCTGCAAGAATGGAGCAAGTATCTTCTCAACATAGTATGTCTTTCCCGATCCCCATTCTCCTGTCAGCATTATAGCAGTGTGTGTCTCGTCCTCTTCGAGATAATGTTTTATATAACAGTTTAGTTCAGCGAATGTCATCATATCAATCTTCTCCTCATTTTTAAAATACCCCTACCCCCCCCCCTTCTAATCTATTCTATCATAAACTTTCTATTGCGTCATTTTCCTTTTGTCTTATAGTATTCCCCTCTTCTCATTTCACAAAAAGGCAGCCATCTCTGACCGCCTTTTCCAAAATCCTGTCATACACTTGCCTTTTCACTCTGCCGCAGCCTCTCCAGTATCATCGCTGCACCCTTCCGGGTATCCTCTACGATCTCTCTGGGAGTCATCTGGACATGGCGCAGAGAATTATATTCTCGGATCTTCCGAATATCCTCCAGATTAAAATCTTTACTCACTATCGGTTTCGTCATCATCCTCATCATCTCCTTCCAGCAGCACGGAGGGCGGATAGATCAGCAGATCCTTATAGCCTTCCAATGTCGTGATGGTCTTTACTCCCCGCACTGTCTTTACATTTACGATATGTTTAAAGTTCCAGGATGTAATAATATCACATCCTGCCAGGATCGCTGCCGCGATATGCTGGCAGTCATCAAAGCTCTTTTTCTTCAGGATGCCAAAATCAATGAATTTCTCCGCCAGCTCCACCGTATCCTCATCCGTGTGGACCAGATGGTACTGAACCTGTTTCAGATAGCCAAGGAGGATATCCAGCTTTTCCTGGCTGCAGCCGCTGATCTCATTCAGCACAATATCAGAGATATACACTTCATAGCGTCCCTGTCTGAACAGCTCCCACAATTCCAGCGTATCTTTCATTTTTTCCGGTGTGTCCAGCTGATACAGGTAGCTGACCACTGACGTGTCCAGATAAACCTTCAATTTACGCATCGCATGCCTCCCGTCTTTTATTCTATTCTACCATGAAACACCTGAAAAGTCATTCCCTGTATTTTTTAATTTTATCATCATCGTAAATCCAGGCATAAAGCAATCCACCCTATCCAGTTATGAAAACGGAACGGTATCTCCGTCCAACGAGGTACTCTATGCCATAGCAAAGCAATATCACGTTTCTTTGGATTGGCTTTTTGGTATTTCAGACAATGAATTTTCTTTATCGTCTATGGGCGATATTATCAGTTTTCTTTTGGAGTTGAACGAATTAAAAGAATTGCGCTATGAACTGGAAATCAACGATAAATTTTTCAATGACATAGAAACCGAAGATAACCGTTGGTATGCCAATATTAAATTCTATGGAAATGAAAAAGGACACTTATATAATGCGGATATGTGTCAATTCCTTGCTTCACTGAATGAGAGCCGGGAAAGTTTTGAATCCTACTTTACGCCAAAGGATATGTTTGATATATGGAAAAAACAGAAAATCGCTGATTACTCCTCCTTGCCAGTGACAAAGAAAGTGTATGAAGATATAGACAATGCTACAAGAATGAAACTCCGAAATGAACATTTGGAGCGGCAATTTAAGAAAAATCAGAGTGACAGCGAATAAAAATAGAGCCATTTTAGAGCCACAAGCCATTTTCAATGAAATTCCGGCAAGTGGCTTTTCCTTTTGTTCGTTATTATTTTTAGACATTAAGAAACCGCAACCCCTTGATTTCTCAAAGGATTGCGGTGCTTATTTTTATTATTTGGCTCTAATTACAAGATTACTCAATGATTGTAGCAACCCTACCAGAACCTACTGTACGTCCACCCTCACGGACGTTAACGGCTATTTTTCTCCTAGAGGCTCCTCTATTTTCAGGCTTTTCCCACAGAATCCGCCCCTCTTTTTCTCTGAAAGCAGCCTGTTTTAAAATTTTCAAGGTCAAAATAAGGTCATGACACTCCTGTAGCTTTCTATGGATTACCTGCCTTAGCTAATCTCTCTTCCTCTATTTCCTTAACAAATTCTACCGCTTTCTGGTAATCCTCTACGGTAATATCTTGAATCCCACATGCCTCCTCCAAAGACATATTTAATTTCTTCACCATATTATCAATGTTTAATATCTGTCGCCGCCTGTCTGCATACCGTCCTGCCTTATCCCATATTTTATCTGATTCCATTTCAAGTATTACTCCACCCATAGCGTTTCCCATCCTTTCCTTATATTCCTTATTATCTCTTCCTACATAGTCTAATATTCTCTGCGACAACACAGCGAGGTCAAAATAAAGTCTCGGCTCATTTATGGAATCGCCCTCTGCAATAAGTTGATCTTTAATAAATTTATATTCCTGCTCCAGTTTGTCCAGAGTTTCATTCTTCCCATCCCTTATATCCCTCTCATACCGAAGCACATAGAACGGTATTAGTATCAGGAGTCTTTTCTTAAACATATCCTCTTTGGAAAAACTCTGTGCCTGTACAACTGGCACTTCATACAGCACCTTTTGTTCATTTGGCATAACGATCTGCAGCTTTAATGATTCCCCTTTTTGTATTCCCGACCTTACACATACCATACAGGACTTGGGAAACCGAAAACTGAGAGGTTCTCTGCTTCTTTCCTCAGGTTTCTTTTTCAGTTCATCCATCAAAATATTTCTTGTTTCTTCCAAAGCAATTTTAAAATCATATTCTACCATACGGATAACCATCAGCCCATCACTCGTACTCTGGCATTCGATATGATAAATTTTATCTCTGATCCTGATCATGGCATCATTGATAACTTTGCCGTCCATGCTATGATATTCGTTTCTTCCCTGAATGATTACTTCATCCTCTGTATAATCAGCATGAAACACTTCATTTATCAACGCTACTGCAAGTTTAGGAAATCTTTGCAGAAGCGTTTTGAATACGCTGTCAAAGATATCAGCCATATTCTCATTTAGATTTTCTTGTATTTTTTCTTCTGCTAATTTATTATCCTGAATATCCATTCCTATATTCTCCCCTCAAAGTCTGTCTTCCAAGCTAAAATAAAAAATGGATATGAGTATCTGCTAAAAATAGTATAGCACATTCCTTCTTCTGCTACTACACTTTTTCAACAAATACCCTATCCATCTGATTGTTATTTCTTATCACTCGTATTTTTCTTTTCCCTCTGTTCGTTTAGCATTTCGGCTAGTTTTTTCTGTTCATTCGGATATAGGTGCCCATATGTATTCAATGTTATGCCAATATCCTTATGCCCCAGTCGTTCTTTGATTACCAGAGGCGGTACTCCCTGATGAATCAGATAAGCAACATGGGAATACCATTACGGTATAATAACGACAAACGGAAAAAGCCTTGATTTTCAAGGGGTTTGAGCGTTTGCCGTCATTTATTCAATTCCTTTTCCAAGTTG
>OFFT01001234.1_pt1 | contig 15745 bp, 13 predicted proteins | sample 1521581 | NCBI WGS metagenome assembly OFFT01 (sample SAMEA3504084, study PRJEB24116) | mouse gut metagenome | biome: mouse gut; feature: mouse-associated habitat; material: faeces | place: Denmark | collected 2011
AGGATACGGAACTAAAAGTAGAAAATCAACCGCTTTCATCATCATTTGTGCCGCTACAGGCGGCATGGTAACAACCTTGAATGTCATAGAAACCTCTTCTTTGTCAATCATTACGTCGCTGACGTTGAACATGGTGGATAGGGTAGCTGCACAGGTAGATGACGTTGCCGTCGAAGACACTTTTTTATGCCGCCTCGGACATTTCTGTGACATTTGGATTTTATAATGTTCTTATCAACAGGCAGAAAGTCTTGAAAGGAGCTCTTCCAGAACTATAACCTTGTCCCGATACTGAATGTGTATGAAAATATCGTTTTGCCTGTGGAGCTGGACGGCGATGTGGCAGACAAGAAGTTCATGGACGAGATTGTGAGGATGCTGGCATTGGAAGATAAACTGCAGAATATGCCGAATAACCTTTCCGGCGGACAGCAGCAGCGTGTCGCCATTGCCCGCGCCCTGATCACCAAACCGGCCATCATCCTGGCCGATGAGCCCACCGGAAATCTGGATTCCAAGACCAGCGCCGATGTGCTGGGGCTTTTAAAGCGTACCAGTATGGAGTTTAACCAGACCATTGTCATGATTACCCATAATAACGAGATTGCCCAGCTTGCCGACCGGATCGTAAGGATTGAGGACGGCAGGATCGTGGAAAAAATGCCAAAATCGCAATTAGGAGGTGGCAAGATATGACATGGCCTTTTGAGAATGACACCGGCGCTGTTATTAAAAAATTAGCGTCTGCTCAATTAAAGAAAGAGCGTTTGAAGAAAATTTTTACGGTTACTGCAATTTCATTGGCAACATTTTTGATGGCATCCGTATTGCTCCTGGTTTCTGGGATTATTACAGTGAACCAAAAGGGAGGCAATAACATAACGGGGTCTTATCATGCGCTTATTTCCGGCATAGAAAAAGAACAATACCAGAAATTGAGTGATGATGTGCGGGTGGATCTATGCGGATTCACAGCGTCCATTGGCAGCGTGAAATCCGGAAATGACCGCCTTAATATTTCGTATTGCAACAAGGATGCACTTACATTAAATGGGCTGTCTGTTGACCAGGGGAAAATGCCGGAGAAAGCGAATGAGATCCTGATTGAACAGGAATATTTAATCCGGCAGAAGATAAATGCTAAAATTGGAGATACCATACGGCTGCCAGACCCAAACAACGGCCAGGAAAAATCCTTTCTTATAACAGGATACTTAAAAACAGGGGCGAAAGGCACTGACCGTTCCTTATATGCGGCTATGGTTTCTGAAGAATACTTCTCAGAAATGGATGGATGGGATCACTTTTCTCCGGCAGTCATGCTCCGTGTAAATTTAGATGCAGGCTCTGGGGATGTAAAAAGCTTAATATCGCAGATAGTGGCTGATGCAGGCTGTAAAACGGCTCCTTCTTATAATGAAGCGTATCTGAACCTTAGCCAGCCTTCGGCATGGATGGTTCTGGCGGCTGTTGCCGGGCTGGTTGTGATCGTGATCGCTGGTGTTTTGGTTATATACAACATTTTTTATATTTCCATTATCAATTCCATTAAACAATATGGACAGCTCCGCACAATAGGTATGACAGCAAAACAGATTCAAAGGCTTGTTCTCAGGGAGGGGACTTTGCTGATGTTACCTGCAATTCCGATGGGACTGATTGCGGGAATTGCAGTGGCTTATCTTTTAATTCCGCATGGATTTGGGTTATGGAATGTGCTATGGATATGCCCGGTTGTTGTTGCGTTAACCTATGCCACTGTGCGCCTGTCCATCAAAAAGCCTGCTAAGATAGCCGCCGCCGTTTCACCCATAGAGGCTTCCCGCTATGAACAAAATAAGGGGCCGAAAGGTAAACATAGGCAGCACAGGCTGACGCCGGGGTCTTTGGCAGTCAACCAGGTTTTGCGTTATAAGAAAAAGAATATACTGACAGCCGCCTCCCTTGTCCTGACTGGCGTCCTGCTGTTAGGCTTATCCTCTGTCCTTTCTTCGATCAATGCAGAAGATATGTCTTTATCCGGATTTGCAAGAGGACAGTTCGTTTTAAAGATCTCGAATCAGGAGCTGATGGAAAATCCTTTGGAGATTTTGCAGGGATCAAGCCCTTTTACGGAGGAAGTGGAAAAAGAACTCTCGCAATTATCAGGTGTGCAAAAGATCATAGACGATTGGCATCTCCCGGTTTCCTATGACCTGCAGGCCCTGGAATCAGATGCTGAAATCGTGGGATTTGAGAAAGCAGATATGGATTTGCTGCAAAGCTGTCTCTTAAATGGAAACCTGTCAGATTATGGGCAAATGGCATCTGAGGATCAGATGGTGATTGGCAGGCCGAATGACTTTGAGAAGTATTTTGGCATTTATCCAAAAGTCGGCTCCTCTGTAATGCTGAAGATTTTTGATGGGCAGCATACGGAGAACCTGGAATTTGAGATTGCGGCAGTCCTTGACGAAAGTAAGATTGGAAATCATGGCGATAAAATAGATATGCTGTTATTGCCGGTTGATTCCATGCAGAAAATCGCACACAGCAATCTGACATATCAGTATGTGATCCGTGTAGAGGATTCTTTGGAACAGCAGGCAGAAAACGAAATAGACCAGATTGTATCCGATAACCCGCGGCTGAGTGTGGATTCCCTTTCTGCTGCCATTGCCCAGAATGAAAACTTCCTGCAGGGGACACAGTTCGCCCTTGCAATAGCCATTGTTTTGATTGGCTGTTTTTCCGTGATGAATCTGTTGAATACAACTTTGACGGGAATTATCGTAAGGCGCAGGGAATTTTCCCTCATGCGTTCCGTGGGAATGTCCCAAAAACAATTATCCGTGATGGTCCATAAAGAGGGACTGATCGTAGTCGGCATGGGACTTGTATTATCTGTGATCATTGGCGGAGGGATTGGATATGTTCTTTGCTCATTTTTGAAAAACAGCCTGATGAGCTATTTGAATTATCAATTTCCATTGGGTATTACAATCTTGAATTGTGCGGTTATTATTTTATGTAGTGTGCTGATTACAACAGGGGCCTTAAAGCAGCAAAGCAAGTCATCCATGATGGAAGCTTTGCGATAATAGAAGGAGGTGGCGTACCATGACATGGCCTTTTGAAAATGATACCAGCGCTGTTACCCGTAGGTTATCAAATGCCCGTATTGGACAGAACCGTTTCAGGAATCGTCTGATTGGGATCATTATCTTTATGGCGGCAGCCATTATGGCGTTTGTTTCTTCTTATGCATATAACATTACAAATGAATATGCGGCATCAACTGCATATCAGGGAATTTTCCAAAACCTTTCACAGGAGAATATCTCTTTGCTGAAAGAAGACCCCCATATTCAAAAAGTGGGTGTATACCAGTCTGTCGGCATGACGGAACAGGAGAATGGCATCACAATGAGTATGGTATGTTCTGATGAAACAACCATGCAGCTCTCCAACATCACACTGTTGGAAGGACGTATGCCCCAGGCGGCGGATGAATTGCTCGTGGAAAGGGGATATATAGATGCCCTGTCTCTGAAAGCGGGGATCGGCGACACAATATCCCTTCATTACCGCAACCAGGCAAGCCGCCAGTTAGAATCAAAAGATTTCCGGATTACAGGTTTTATTCAGACAACCGCTGAGAATGACAGGGACAGGGTTGCTTATAACGCCGTTGTTTCACAAAATTTTGTGCGGGAAAACCCTGCTCTTTCCACTGGGCCGGTGGCAGCTATGGTTTCTGTCCATGATACTGCAAAATATACCAATCAGGAATTAAAAGAGCTGATACGGACGATTGGCCTGGATTGTGGGATCTCTGCAGACAATATTCAGGTAAATAATTTATACATTGACAGCAATAACATGTCAAAAGAGACGGTACTGACGGTTTTGCTCGTTGGGTTGGTCTTAATCGGTGTATGTTCCCTGGTTGTCTACAATATATTTTACATTTCGGTTATAAATAATGTAGCTTCCTTTGGACAGCTGCGCACGATTGGTACTACGAAGAAGCAAATCAGACAAATTATTTCACGGGAAGGAAACTATCTTGCGCTTCATTTCATTCCGTTTGGATGTATGGCAGGCGCGGTGTTATCTTTTTTGATAGACTGGAGTGCTTTTCAGCTGCTTCCGGATATTGTGATTGCGTTTTTATCAGGAATCGCTGTATTTATTTGTGTAAGGCTGTCTGTTTTAAAACCGGCAAAGATTGCCATGTCAGTTTCACCTGTGGAAGCATTCCATTATAGCGGTTATAGCGGAACAAAAAAGAGGAAAAAGAGCGGGAAGCATCTTACGCCGTTTTCACTTGCGGCTATGAATATGTCCCGTAACAGGAAGAAAAGTATATTGACCTTTATTTCACTGGCTTTGAGCGGAATGATGTTTATAGGGATTTCTTCCCTGCTATCTTCCCTTGATCCTGAGCAAAGGGCGAAACAGGCCTTCCCTTATGAGGGAAGTTATGTGGTGGAATTGAACCGGGCGCTGGTCACGCCTACGTTTTCCCTCACTCAGCTGCAGGAAAACAATCTACTGACAGATGAATTGAAAAATGATATTTTGTCAATTGACGGGGTAGATGAAATCATCTGCCAGCAGGAGATATGCGTCGGGATAGATGGAATGGAAACGGCAATCCGGAGTATGAACACAGAGGATTATAAGGAATTAAAGAACAAGATAATGATTGGGGAATTGCCGGATTATGACCATACAGGGGAAAACTCCCTTGTCATTAACATGGGCAGCCCGGAATTGGAATACCTGCATAAGAGCTATGAGGTGGGCGATACCGTCACTTTTTCACAGGCAGGAAACAGCCTTACTTATACCGTATCTGCGATTGTTTTTGACAGGGACAGCTCTGTCAGCTTTATCCTTCCGGCAGGTGAAATGGAACAGACGGTTCCCTATAATGCAAACAGTGCGTTTGTGATCCGGGTAAAGACAGACAGTTTTGCCGGAATTGAGGATGAATTACATTCATTGGTTTTGGCAAGCGATACTTTACGCTTGAAGACATTAAAAGATATGACGATGCAATACAAAAGCGTATTCAGCACAATTTCCATTGCGGCATATGCACTGTTGGCAGTTATTGTCATATTCAGTATTATCAACCTGGCAAATACCAGTATGACGAATATCATTTCCAGAAGGAAAGAAATGGGGTTATTCCGGGCGGTTGGCTTAAGCCACAGACAGCTTTATCATATGATAGGGTTTGAAAATTCATTTCAGACGGTTGGCAGTTTTGCCGCCTCCCTTATCTGCGGTCTGGGAATTGGAAAAGCAATATGCTCTGCCATAGGGAACGTGCCTGGATTCAGCTTCGTAAATTATACTTTTCCTGTAGTACCGGTTCTCTTATATGTTCTGTTAGTTTTTATGCTTCAATTAGCCCTTACAAAATGGGCAGGTCGGTATTGCAGAAAAAATAGTGTCGTAGAGCAGCTTCGTGTGACGGAATAGGAGGTGGCAGACCATGACATGGCCTTTTGAAAATGATACCGGCGCTATTGTGAAAAAACTTGCAAAGCGCAGCCTGGCAAGCGAAAAGCGCCGGAACCTGATGGTGGTAATTGCTGTGGCCTTGGCGGCGTTCCTGGTCTGCCTGTCAGCGGTGATATCCGTTTCGATTGCGCAGATCCAGCGTAATCAGGTGGCCGATACCTATGAGGCGGTCTTCACCGGCGTGGAGGCGGACCATGTGGCGGTGCTGACGGAAGGGGAGCTGACGGAGTACGGTACCCATGAGGAACTGCTGGAGAAGAAAGGCTTCTATGCCCATATTTATGAGAAACAGCAGCTGGAGCAGGAATTGACGGAGTTTTAGGGGGGAGGTAGCCATGAGTACTTTGACGGATGATAAGATAGATGCCAGTTATAAGGGCAGTGCCCTGCTGCATTTGCTCTCTTATATGAAGCCTTATGCAGGCTGGGTGGCGGTGTGCCTGGTTCTGGTATTGGTGCTGACAGGGTTCGATTTGTACCGCCCCATGCTGATCGGCGATGCCATCGACCTGTTTGAGACCCAGGGAAATTACGATGTCATTCTGGAGACCACCGTAAAATACGGGATTGTACTGACGCTCAGCTTTCTGTTCAATATCAGCCAGACCTGGCTGCTGCAGAAGACGGGACAGCGTATTATCCTCACCGTGCGGAAGGAGCTGTACGCGCATATCCAGTCCCTGAGCAGCCGTTATTTCGACCTGACTCCCGTGGGAAGGCTGGTGACCCGCGTCACCAATGACGTGGAGGCGCTGGACGAGATGTATTCCGGAATTTTGGTAAGATTATTCCGAAATATTGTTAAAATCATAGGACTGGCGGTTGTGATGCTGATGCTGGACTGGAAACTGGCGCTGATTTCCTTTGTGCTACTTCCCTTTGTGGCGGTGCTGACAGTGGTTTTCCGCAAGATTGCCCGGAAGACCTACCGTATCTCCAGGACGCGCCTGACGGATGTGAATACCTTTCTGTCCGAGAATATTTCCGGGATGCGCATCATCCAGATCTTCGGACGGGAAAAGCGGAAGTTTGAGGAATTTGACGACAAGAACCACAAGCTGTACAGGGCAGGCTACAGGGAGATGATGGTATTTGCCATTTTCCGCCCGCTGGTTTTTATTCTGAGTATCTTTTCCCTGATGATTGTCCTGGGAGTGGGAAGCCGTGACGTGCTGGGCAATGTGATATCTATCGGCACACTGTATATTTTTTCACAGTATATCAAATCTTTTTTTGAACCCATTCAGGAGCTGGCAGAGCAGTTCTCCACACTGCAGTCCTCCATAGCTTCGGCAGAGAAAATTTTTACTATCATGGATGAGGAAACGCTGGTGAAGGAAGCGGAAAATCCGGTGGTTCTGCCGCGAATCAGGGGCCGGATCGAATTTTCACATGTCTGGTTTGCCTATGACAATGAAAATTATGTGCTGCGGGATGTGTCCTTTGTAATAGAACCCGGGGAAAAAGTGGCCTTTGTGGGCGCCACCGGCGCCGGAAAGTCTTCCATCCTGAATCTGATCGGACGGTATTACGATATTCAGAAAGGGAATATTTATATTGATGGAGTGGACATCCGGAAGCTGAGCAAGAAACAGCTGCGGAGCGCCATCGGGCAGATGCAGCAGGATGTGTTTATTTTTGAGGGAAATGTGGAATACAATATCCGGCTGCATGATGATGACATTACGATGGAGGATGTGAAGGCGGCTGCAGAATATGTGAATGCTTCCCGTTTTATCGAAAAACTGCCGGGAGGTTACCAGGAGCCGGTGTCCGAGCGGGGAGCCACTTTTTCCGCAGGGGAGAGGCAGCTTCTCTCTTTTGCCAGAACCCTGGCCCATAAACCCAGCATTCTGGTTATGGACGAAGCCACTGCAAATATTGACACGGAGACGGAACTGCTGATCCAGGAGGCCCTGGAGAAGCTGATGGAGGGTCGTACCACGATTATGGTGGCACACAGGCTTTCCACCATTCAGCATGCGGACTGTATTATGGTCATGCACAAAGGGAAAATCAGGGAGCAGGGCACACATCAGGAACTGCTGGCCCAGGATGGAATTTATAAGAAGTTATATGAACTGCAGATTCACAAGGATATGTCGTAAAAATAAGGAGCTGGAAACATGCTGACAGATGCTTGCAGTACGGGCAGGATAGAAGACGTGAGGGCCTTGTATGAGGCTGCTTTTCCAAAAGATGAGAAGAAGCCGTTTGAATTTATTCTGGAGAAACGCAAAGAGGGATTTTTTGATATCTGGGCCATAGAGAATAAGGACGGGGGCTTTGGCGGCCTGGCGATTATGCTGCTGTCAGAAGACCTGGCCCTGCTGGATTATCTGGCGGTACATCCGGACTGCAGGGGCGCAGGGCTGGGCGGCAGTGCCCTGCATGCGCTGCGGGAGAAATACGGGAAGGAAAGAATTGTTGTTGAAATTGAGAACACCCTGGGGCCGGCGGCAGAACAGGCGGAAAACCGGGAGGAACGCCTGCGCAGGAAGGCGTTTTATCTTCGGAACGGCATGACTCCCATGAATTTTCTGGTGGATTTGTTCGGAGTGGAGATGGAAGTGCTCACTTTTGGCAGGAAACTGACTTATGAGGAGTATTATGCCATTTACCGGAAGGTGCTTCCGGACAGGCTTCTGGAGAAGATCAGTCTGATTTCCGGCATGCCGTGAATAACCGGGGTTGGATGGACTCTGTTTTTGCCGGCGAGGGTACCGGGAGGACAGAGGTGGAACCGGAACAGGAGGAGGGAAATGCAAAAATATGTAATGGCATTGGATCAGGGGACTACCAGTTCCCGGTGTATTTTATTTGACAAAGCAGGAAAAATACATTGTATGTCACAGAAGGAATTTACCCAGTTTTATCCCAGGCCGGGCTGGGTAGAGCACAATCCCAAGGAAATATGGTCCTCCCAGCTGGCGGTGGCCACGGAATGTATGGCAATGACAGGGGTGGGGGCATCACAGATTGCTGCCATAGGCATCACCAATCAGCGGGAAACTACCATACTGTGGGACAAGAATACCGGGGAACCGGTGTATAATGCCATTGTGTGGCAGTGCCGCCGTACTTCGGATATGATCGGGGAATTGAAAAAGGATGGTTTCGACAGGAAAATCCGGGAAAAGACGGGACTGGTACCGGATGCCTATTTCAGCGCGTCCAAAATCGCATGGATTCTGCAGAATGTGCCCGGGGCAAGGGAGAAAGCGGAAAACGGTGAATTGTTGTTCGGCACAGTGGACACCTGGCTGATCTGGAATCTGACCAGAGGTGCGGTGCATGCCACCGATTATACCAATGCCTCCCGCACCATGCTGTTTGACATCCGCAGATTGTGCTGGGATGAAGAAATCATGGAACGGTTTCAGATTCCGGCACGGCTGCTTCCGGCAGTGCATCCTTCCAGCCATATCTTTGGGCATACGGATGCCTCGGTACTGGGAGGGGAGATTCCCATTGCAGGGGCTGCAGGTGACCAGCAGGCCGCCTTGTTCGGGCAGTGCTGTTTTGAAAAAGGGGAAGTAAAAAATACTTATGGGACAGGCTGTTTTCTGCTGATGAACACGGGAGAGGATGCCATTGCTTCCGGATCAGGGCTGTTGACCACCATTGCCGCAGGTACTTCCCACAAACCGGAATATGCCCTGGAGGGAAGTGTTTTTGTGGCAGGCGCTGGAGTGCAGTGGCTCAGGGACAGCATGCGTATGATCAGGACTGCGCCGCAGTCCCAGGAATACTGCGAGACAGTGGAAGATACCGCCGGTGTGTATCTGGTGCCGGCTTTTGCGGGCATGGGAGCGCCTTACTGGAATCAGTATGCGCGCGGAACTGTGGTGGGGCTCACCAGGGGATGTACCAAGGAGCATTTTATCCGGGCCACGCTGGAATCCATCGCTTATCAGACTGCTGATGTGATTCAGGCCATGGAGCAGGACAGCGGCATCCGGCTGAAAAATCTGAAAGTGGATGGCGGTGCCAGCTCCAATGATTTTCTGATGCAGTTCCAGGCGGACATTGTGGATACCCAGGTACACAGACCTGAGTGCATTGAAACTACGGCCCTTGGGGCGGCGTATCTGGCGGGCCTGGCGACGGGCTACTGGTGTGACAAAGAGGAAATCAAAGAAAACTGGCAGATCGGAAAAGTGTTTGAAGCCTCCATGAGTGATGAAAAAAGGGCGGCATTATTAAAAGGCTGGAAACGCGCCGTAAAATGTGCACTGGCCTGGGCCGAAGAAGAATAAATGAAGCAAAGAGACGGAACTGGAATAAGAAAGGAATAATATGCTGGTTCAAAAGTATAGGGATATGTTGTCGGGAAAGTCCGTGATCAGGGAACTGTCAGAGTTTGCCACTGCCAGGGGGCAGGAGATCGGATATGAAAATGTATATGATTTTAGTCTGGGGAATCCGTCGGTTCCCGCGCCCCGGGAATTTACGGGTGCCATGATGGGGATGCTGCGGGATATGGGAGCCAACGAACTTCACGGATACAGCCCCAGCCTTGGGATTACCAGTGTCAGGGAAGCCGTGGCGGCTTCCCTGGAGAAGCGGTTCGGGCTGCCTTACCGGAAGGAGCACATTTTTATGGCTGTGGGGGCTGCCGGCGCCCTGGCCCATGCGTTCCGGCTGGTGACGGAGCCAGGGGATGAGATTCTTACATTTGCGCCGTTTTTTCCGGAATACCATCCTTATGTGGACCTGACGGGGGCAAAGCTGAAAGTAGTCCCGCCGGATACGGAGAACTTTCAAATTCATTTTGGGAAACTGGAAGAGATGCTTACGGACAAAGTCATGGCAGTGTTGATCAACACGCCCAACAATCCTTCCGGGGTGGTTTACTCTGCAGACACTTTGCGGAGGCTGGCAGATTTGCTGCGGACGAAATCCGATGAGTACAAACACCCGATTTACCTGATTTCCGATGAGCCCTACCGGGAGATTGTCTTTGCGGGAGTGGAGGCGCCATGTGTGTCGCAATTTTATGACAATACTGTCATGTGCTATTCTTTTTCCAAATCACTTTCCATTCCGGGAGAACGTATCGGCTATGTAGCAGTGAATCCCCGATGCAGGGATGCTGTGGATATGGTTAATATGTGCGGACAGATTTCCAGGGGAATCGGCCACAACTGCCCGCCCTCCATGATTCAGCTGGCAGTGGCGCAGGTGCTGGATAAGACGGCAGACTTAAGTGTCTATGAGACGAACATGAATCTTCTCTATCATGAGCTGACGGCGCTTGGATTTTTCTGTGTGAAGCCCGGCGGGACTTTCTATATTTTCCCCAGGGCACTGGAGGAAGATGCAAAAGCATTTTGCCGCAAGGCGCTGAAATATGACCTGATCCTGGTGCCGGGAGATTCCTTCGGCGCCCCGGGATATTTCCGGATGGCATATTGCATTGACACGGAAAAGGTGGAGCGGTCCCTGGGGGCGCTGCGGAAATTTGTGGCGGAAGTGTACAAGGGATGAATGCGCTGCTGGAGAATACGGACAGACTTCACACCACGGAGATGGGCGTGGCACGTATCAGGAAGAATCTTTCCCTTGACACGGAAGATGTGGTATCCTGGTGCAGGATGAAAATACTGGATGAGCGCGCATCTGTGGAGAGAAGGGGAAAAAACTGGTATGTAACAGTAAGCGGCTGTATCATTACGGTAAATGCCCACAGTTATACCATTATCACTGCGCACAGAATCAGGAAAGAAACGTAACATAAATACAGAAAGGATATTTCGGGAAAAGGGAGGCATAAGGGATATGTATCAGGCAGGACTCGTGCTGGAAGGCGGCGGAATGAGAGGCGTCTATACAGCCGGGGTAATAGATTTTTTTCTGGACAAAGGAATTGAGTTTTCCAGTGTATACGGGGTCTCCGCAGGTGCCTGCAGCATGTGCAGTTATCTGTCGAAACAGCGGAGCCGGGCCCTGGATGTCTGCATTGATTATCTTGGCACCAGAAAGTACTGCAGTCTGTGGAGTCTGCTGACCACAGGGGATTTGTTCCATGTGGACATGAACTATCATCTGGTGCCGGAATATCTGTATCCATATGATTATGAGACATTTGATAAATACCGGGGAAAGGCTTACAGTGTGGCCACGGATATCGTCAGTGGGAAGCCGGTTTATTTCCGGATCCGGGATATGAGGACGGACATTGATAAAATCCGTGCATCCGCGTCCCTGCCCCTTGTGTCCAGAAACGTAAAAATTGAAGGAAACCTGTATCTGGATGGAGGGATCAGCGATTCCATTCCCCTGCAGAAATCCGTTCTGGATGGAAACCGTAAGAATATCGTGGTCATGACAAAGGAAGAGGGATATGTGCGGAAGCCCACTTCCAGACTGGGGATGATCAGGGTCAGGTATGCGCGCTACCCGAAGGTGGCTGAACTGATGGCAGCGCGTCATATTCATTATAACGAGCAGCTGGCGTATATCGCCCGTATGCAGGAAAAAGGCCAGGCGTTTGTGATACGTCCCAAGACTGTGGATAATGTAAGGCGGGTGGAAACGGATGTGGAAAAATTAAGGGCTCTGTACCGCCAGGGATATGAGGACGCGGCCGGGTCTTATGAAGAACTGCTGGCGTTTTTGGGAGATGCCTGAAAATTGTTTTCCGGGGGCAGATGTCCTGGAGTGAAAGGGAAAGCGGGGAAAACCGCCGGAAAAATATATGCCGGAGCGGAACTTATTTTTGACAGACGGGGGAGCGCGTGGTATGATATGCCTGCAGGAAAAGGCGTAACCCGGGTGCAGGAAAAACTTATGCGGATGGCATTTTAGCCACAGCCGGTTCATATGCTTGAAGGTACGGGTACGTCACTGCAAAAGTGAAAGATGGGAGAGTGTGGTATGATAGAAATTATCAAGGCAATTATCTATGGCATTGTGGAAGGCATTACGGAATGGCTTCCCATCAGCAGCACAGGTCATTTAATCCTGGTGGAAAGCCTGATGCCGTTTCAGACGGTCAAAGACGGGGGAACGGTGAGCGAAGATTTTTTCGGGATGTTTGATGTGGTGATTCAGCTGGGGGCGATTCTGGCGGTGGTAGTACTGTTCTGGAGCCGTATCTGGCCATTTGCCCTGACGAAAAAGGAAAGGGAAAAAGAAGGCGGGACAGGGGTAATGTCGTTTTTCAAAAAGGATATCTGGGTCCTGTGGTTTAAGATACTGGTCTCCTGTGTGCCCGCGGCAGTTATCGGTGTGCTGTTTGATGATGTGTTTGACGCATTGTTTTATAATCCACCATGTGTGGCCATTGCGCTGATTGTATTCGGTATTGCGTTTATTGTGATAGAGAACTGGAATAAGGGGCGGCATCCCCGGGTGAGGGAACTGTCGGAAATTACATATCAGACTGCCCTGATGATCGGTGTTTTCCAGCTGCTGGCGGCTATTTTTCCCGGTACGTCCAGATCGGGCGCCACTATCGTGGGAGCCCTGCTGATCGGCGTGTCAAGAACCGTGGCGGCAGAATATACCTTTTTCCTGGCCATTCCCGTCATGTTCGGGGCAAGTCTTCTGAAAGTGGTGAAGTTTGGTTTTGCGTTTACATCCCTTGAACTGACGCTGCTGATTACAGGAACCGTGGTATCCTTTATCGTGTCCCTGTTTGTGCTCCGGTTCCTGATGAGCTATATCAAAAAGCACGATTTTAAAGTGTTTGGCTGGTACCGTATTGCACTGGGAGCGGTGGTGCTTTTGTATTTTGGCATTGTTGCGTAACGGCAGTATTGCTGGAGTGCATGCAGGCCGGGATTTTGGATAAAAGAAATCGGATAAAAGAAATGAAAGCCTTGCGGCTCCGGAGAGGACCGCAAGGCTTTTAACATGTATTCTTCCAGGAAACTGATACGCCGGAGTTCTTTCCGGGTGCCTTCGCAATGTCATGGTTCTTCTTCACAATTGCCTGTAATTCTCTTATCCTGCTGTATTTTGCTTTTAAATCTTCGGCTCCTAAGTTCATGAATATCTTACGGGTATTTATGCTGTCCGCAATTTCGCTTTGGTTATTGTATATCCCAGATGAAGAAATGATTGACTAAATACAAGAATATGGATAATAAATACTTGCAAAATAAAGAAAAACAATTATAATAAAATATAAACAAGATAAAACAAATAAAAACAAGATAAAACAAATATGATTATAAATTGGGGGTGTTTATTATGTTTATGGAAGAACGTCAAAAGGATATTATAAACAAAATAAACAAGACAGGACGAATTCTGGTATCGGAAATACAGGAATGTTATCAGGTTTCTGCGGACTGTGCAAGGCGGGACTTAAGGGTATTGGAAAGTAAAGGATTACTGCAGAGAACGCATGGAGGTGCCATTGCGGTGAAGTCAAAAGAAATTTATCCCGCCCCCACATACAATCCGGCAGATGTAAAAGAAATACAGGCCGATTATCTGGCGGTTGCCAGGAAGGCAGTGGAATATATTGAAAACAAGGATGTCATTTATATTACCACATCTCTGACCGGATATTATATGGCCGAAATTTTGCCGGAGGATGTGGTGGCCACGGTGCTGACCAATTCTGTCACCATTGCGGAGGTACTGCGGAAAAAAATGAATATAACCGCGATTTTGCTGGGTGGTGAAATGTCCCACCGTGGCCACTGCCATGATTTTTATACCATTCAAATGGTAAAAAATATCCGGATGGATAAGGCATTTTTGTCACACACGGCATTATCCCTGGACTTTGGAGCCTCCATTCATGAGCCGTCTGGTGTGGAGTTTGGAAAAGCCGTTATGGAGAACAGCGCAATGAATATTGGATTATATCCGTCCAGGAAGATAGGGAAAAATTCCATACATTCTGTATGCCGGATACAGGATTACGATTTGCTGATTACGGACAGCAATGTATCCGAGGATTTTCTGATGCAGGTAAGAGAGCTTGGAGTGGCTGTGGAAACGGCTGAAATGAAAGGAGTATGAACGAATGTATTGTATACTGGTGACGGGAATTCCGGCAGCGGGTAAAAGCACTATGGCAGCAATCTTGTCGGAAAGGCTGAAGCTGCCGGTTATTTCAAAGGATGGTATAAAAGAACTGCTCTTTGACAATGTGGGCTTTCGGTCGAGAGCGGAAAAAGTAAATCTTGGAATTGCCGGCATGGAAATAATGTATCATATTGCAGGAGAATTGATGAAGGCAGGACAGGCTTTTATCCTGGAGAACAATTTTGAGTATTCGTCAGAACCGGGAATGAAAAATCTTTTAGAAAAATTCCCGTATTCTGTATTGACAATTACATTAACGGGAGATTACAAAGTCATCTATCAGCGTTTCCTGGAACGGGAAAGCAGTCCGGACAGGCATAGGGGGCATGTTGTGAATGACTGTTACCCGGAAAAGAAAGGGAACGGCCCGGAGGGACCAAAAGCAGCGTCCATTTCTTATGAAAATTATGTGCGGGGAATAGAACAAAGAGGATTTGGCGCCTTTTGCGTTAACGGCAGGCAGATTAAGGTTGACACGACCGATTTTTCAACAATAAATATGGAAGAATTACTTGCACAGATTGCTGCATGGAAAGAGGAAATCCTGCATGGCTGACGCACGTATTCATATGGAAAAAGCGGTTATGGTGCTGTTACTGATAGGTTTCGCCGTTTTCCTTCCGGCATGTGGCACATTGAAAGAAGAAAAAGAGAGGATGCAGGCAATGGCCGCAGTTGGTGAGGCAAACGCCGTAAAGTATATCCGTGAAAAGTATGGTTTTGAACCGGAAGTGGTACAGGCTAAAGCCTGCACTGTGAGGGATGCCGGATTCAAATTGCAGACAACAGGTTCCGTGGATGTATGGATGGCCCATGGGCAGCAGGAATTCAGGGTGCATATCAGCGGGGAGGAAGAAGGCAAAGAGGGGCTGGATGATTACCAGTATGGGCTCATAAAGGCGGAGGCAAAGGCGTATTTTTCTGGCCTGCTGGGATATGAGATCTATGATTTGTATCTGGAATACAGGGACAGGCAGATTGCAGGCGACCGTTATTCGGATGAGCAAGAAGAAAATATGTTAAACGGCCTTTATCAGGAAGGGGGCTTTGGGGACTTTATGGAACAGCATCCGGTGTATTGCAGGATTGACGATTGCCTGGGGCAGGACCTGACAGGATTTGCCATGGCAAATCCTGATGCGGCGGCATATCTGGAGGAGGCGGCAAACCATTATGGCCT
>OFFT01001239.1_pt1 | contig 15705 bp, 13 predicted proteins | sample 1521581 | NCBI WGS metagenome assembly OFFT01 (sample SAMEA3504084, study PRJEB24116) | mouse gut metagenome | biome: mouse gut; feature: mouse-associated habitat; material: faeces | place: Denmark | collected 2011
CCGTCCATGAACATGACCCTGTCAGCCACCTCCCTGGCAAATCCCATCTCATGGGTAACCACTACCATAGTCATGCCGTCGTCGGCCAGCTTCTTCATCAGCTCCAGCACCTCTCCCACCATCTCCGGATCCAGAGCTGAGGTTGGTTCGTCAAAAAGCATCACCTTAGGCTTCATAGCCAAGGAGCGGACAATGGCAATCCGCTGCTTCTGCCCGCCGGACAGCTGCACGGGATAGACATCCGCCTTATCCTCCAGATTGACCAGTTTCAGAAGGCGCATGGCTTCCGCCTCCGCCTCCTCCTTGGACATAAGCTTTAAGCGCACCGGAGCCAGCATAATATTTTTCTTCACGGTCAGGTTGGCGAAGAGGTTAAAATGCTGGAATACCATACCCATGTGCCGCCGCACTTTGTTGATATCTGTATGGGGATCCGTGATCTCCTGTCCGTCAAAGGTGATAGTTCCCCCTGTAGGCTGCTCCAGCAGGTTCAGGCAGCGCAGAAAGGTAGACTTGCCCGATCCGGAAGGTCCGATGATAACCACTTTCTCCCCGGGCCGGATATGGGCGTCGATATTGGCAAGCACCTGATTGTCCCCGAAGGTTTTCGATAAATTCTTAACGTAAATCACTCTTGCGCAGCCTCCTCTCCATCTTGCCCAAAAGCCAGGAAAGAACCATAACCATGGCCAGATAAATCACGGCAATGCCCAGGAACGGCACCAGCGCCTGGTATGTATTCGCCTGGACGATCATCGCCCCCTTGGTCAGGTCCTTCAAACCGATAACCGTCACAATGGAAGTTTCCTTAAGCAGTGTGATAAGCTCGTTTCCAAGAGCCGGAAGGACATTTTTAAAGGCCTGGGGCACAATGATAAACCGCATGGTGTTGATATAATTCAGTCCCAGGGAGCGGCCCGCCTCCATCTGTCCTTTGTCAATGGACATAATACCGGATCGGACAATCTCCGCCACGTATGCGCCGGAGTTGATGCCGAAAGCCAGCACGGCGCAGCGGATCAAGTTCCCGTCCGTCCCCCGGGTGGAGCCCGGAAACAGGATCGGCCACAGGACAAACCACATAATCAGAAGCTGCACCATCATAGGCGTTCCCCGGATGACTGTCAGGTAAAACTTGCAGATTCCGTCGAGAATCCCCAGAACGGGATTCTTCTTATTTGCAGGCTGCTGATCATGAGCGGAACGTATGACCGCCACCAGCACGCCCAGCACTACACCCAGCACCAGGGCAAGCGCCGTCACCAGAAGAGTGATCCGCACACCCTTCACAAAATAAATATAATTGCCCTTATAGATAAACGTCTGATAAATGCCCTTTTGTACGCCTTCCCACCATGCTTCCACGCTTGTCTTAGGCCCCCTTTCTCCTTTTGGCGAAACCGCAGAAAAGGGGATGTCTGCTCCGAGACATCCCCCTGATGCTCCTATTACTCTGCTTTGATATACTTATCCAGGACTGCCTGAATGGAACCGTCTTCGATCAGCTCGTCCAAAGCAGTATTTAAGGCCTCCAGAAGAGCTGTGTTCTCCTTGGCTACCGCAGCTGCATAGTCCTCAATCACATACTCGGTCTCCAGAATCTTCAGGCCCTCATTGGCTTCCACAAAGCTGATAGCCGGCTGCTGGTCAATTACCACGCAGTCCACGGAACCGTTAATCAGGTTCTGTACCGCCGTAGCGCCGTTGGTGTAAGCCAGCACATTCTCCTCGCCGAAGTCTTCGGAGCAGAAGGTGTATCCGGTGGTTCCCTCCTGCACGCCAATGAGCTTGCCTTCCAGATCATCCGCAGACGCAATCTCAGAGTCCTCTTTTACAATAATCACCTGAACGCCGGTTGCATAAGAATTCGTGAAGTTCACGTTCTCCAGACGCTCCTCCGTAACAGTCATGCCGGCCAGTCCGATATCCACGCCGCCGGTCTGTACGGACGTTACGATTGCGGAAAAGTCCATATCCATAATTTCCAGCTTCAGTCCCAGCTTCTCAGCCAGAAGTCCCGCGATCTCCGCATCGATTCCCACAATCTCCTCTCCCTCATAAAACTCATAGGGCGGGAATGCCGCGTTGGTTCCCATAGTCAGGACACCCTCTGTCACGGTTTTCACCTCTGCGGAACTTTCTGCAGGTGCCTCCGTCTCAGCAGGAGCTTCCGCATCCTGTCCCTCTTGTGCAGGGGCCTCCGTCTCGGCAGGTGCCTGTGCAGGCTCCTCGGTCTTGGAGCCGCAGGCCGCCAAAGATGCACACATAAGGCCTGCCAGTAATACAGCGATTAATTTTTTCATGTTTTCTTCCTCCCATATACTTAATCCGTAATACGTGTTTCATTCTATCATGATTTTTAAAAAATACAAGAGGAAAAATGAATAAATTATAGAAAATTTTGCATAAATTTTCGTTTTCACTTCCAAACCGGCCGTTTCCCCTTACAGTCTTCGACATTGACTTTCTTTTTTGATATGGTATACTAACTAAAAATTAAAAGAAAAATGAGGAGTTTACACAGATGAATGTTTTAGAATGGTTAAAAGTACTGCTTTTGGGTATTGTGGAAGGCATCACGGAATGGCTGCCCATCAGCAGTACGGGACATATGATTTTAATTGAAGAGCTGGTACATCTGAATGTGAGCAATGAATTTATGGAAATGTTCCGGGTAGTTATCCAGCTGGGTGCTATCCTGGCCGTGGTGGTCCTGTATTTCCAAAAGCTCTGGCCCTTCACCACTCCCGAAAAGGGCTGGGTCAAAAAAGAAACCTGGTCTCTTTGGTTTAAAGTTCTGGCTGCCGTCCTGCCTGCCGCCCTCATCGGCATCCCCTTCGACGACAAGATAGACGCCCTTTTCTATAACTATCAGACGGTGGCCGTCACCTTGATCGTCTACGGCGTTCTTTTTATTGTCATTGAGAACCGGAACCGGGGACAGCGGCCCATTGTGCGCAGTTTCCGGCAGTTAAGCTACTCCATGGCCTTTTTCATCGGCGCATTCCAAGTTCTGGCCCTGATTCCCGGCACTTCCCGTTCCGGCGCAACCATCCTGGGCGCCATGCTTCTGGGACTGTCCCGGCCCATCGCCGCAGAGTTCAGCTTCTTTCTGGGAATCCCGGTCATGTTCGGCGCAAGCCTCCTAAAGCTGGTAAAATTCGGTTTCGATTTTACCGGAACGGAAATTTCCATTCTCGCGGTGGGCATGGCAGTAGCCTTTGTGGTGTCTATCCTGGCCATCCGTTTCCTGATGGGATACATCCGCAAGCACGATTTTAAGGCGTTCGGATATTACCGGATTATGCTGGGGATTGCTGTGCTTACATATTTTCTCTTGTTTGGTTAGAAGTTTCCATACAAAAACGGACGCAGTCAAGCCATGGACAGCGTCTCCCCCTGCAAAGAAAAACCCCCTGGAAACCTGCGGTATCCGCCGGGCTTCCGGGGGTTGTTTTATCTCTGTTTTTCTTCCAGCAGTTTCTCTACGCTGACCAGCTTCACACAGAGCACAAAGAGATCCGCCGCTGTCTGCAATTCTTCCTTTGTGGGGAAAGAAGGCGCCAGCCGGATATTGCTGTCCTTGGGATCCTTTCCGTAGGGATAGGTAGCTCCTGCCCCGGTAAGTACCACACCGGCCTCTCTGCATTTTGCCACAATGGCCTTGGCGCATCCGTCCATGGAGTCAAAAGAAATAAAGTATCCGCCTTTGGGACGAATCCAGCTGCCGATCTCCAATCCGCCAAGCTCCCGCTCCAGAGTATCCAAAACCGCTTCAAACTTAGGACGCATAATGGCCGCATGTTTGCGCATATGCGCATGAATGCCGTCGATATCTTTGAAAAAGCGCACATGGCGCAGCTGGTTCACTTTGTCATGGCCGATGGTCTGAATGGTAAGCTGCTTTTTAATATCTTTCAGGTTGTTAAAGGAGGTGGCAATGCAGGCCACGCCGGATCCCGGAAAGCTGATCTTGGAAGTAGAGCAGAATTTGTAGACCAGATCCGGATTTCCCGCCTTCTCACACTCGTCCAAAATCTCCAGAAGGAAATCCTGATCTTCGTCGTACAGATGATGCACGCTGTAGGCATTGTCCCAGAAAATACGGAAATCCTCCGCCGCCGGTTTCAGCCTTGCAAAGCGGTGTACCGTTTCGTCCGAATAAGTGATGCCCTGGGGATTGGAATATTTCGGCACGCACCAGATTCCCTTAACAGACGGATCGCTGCTCACCAGCTCCTCCACCATATCCATATCCGGCCCCTCTGGTGTCATGGGAACCGTAATCATCTCAATCCCGAAATATTCCGTAATGGCAAAATGGCGATCGTACCCCGGCACGGGACACAAAAATTTTACTTTATCCAGCTTGCACCAGGGCGTATGGCCCATAATTCCATGAGTCATGGCACGGGCCACTGTATCGTACATAACATTCAAACTGGAATTTCCGTAAATGATCATTTTATCGGGAGATACCTCGGACATTTCTCCCAGAAGCTGCTTCGCCTCCTTCACGCCGTCCAAAACACCGTAATTCCGGCAGTCCACACCTTCGGAATCCTTCAAATCCACGCCGCTGTGCAGAACATCCATCATTCCCATAGACAGGTCAAGCTGCTCTGCACTCGGCTTTCCCCGGGACATATCCAAACGCAGCCCCTTCGCCTTCGCCTCCTGATACCGGGCATCCAGTTCTGCTTTCAGTTCCAAAAGTTCTTCTTTGCTCTGTTCACGATACGGTTTCATTATGCTCCTCCTCTTTCTGCTTTCTCTGTAGCAGAGTATCCTTTTTCACAAACTTTGTCAAGAGGGAACCAAAACCTTTCACCCTCCGAAAACCGTCCGCACCAGACAGTCATACTCCTTCCAGGCAGGGTGCCCGCCGAAGTCTTCCTTCAGTATTTCGGCAACCGCCTGGTACATCCAGGCGTGCATACTTTTATCCTTCTCGTTAAAACGATCCCAGACCGCATCCCCCAGCATGCAGAGATCCCGGTGAATGGCCCGGAGATTGGACAGCTTGTCCCCCAGAGCCACCATCTTGGCATCCCGCCCCGCCCTGGTCTCAAGAAATGTCAGGGTTTCCTGTTTTCGCGTCTTCCAGGTCAGGGATGCCGGAAGGTGTTTCCGCTTATCTTCACTGGCATCCATCACCAGTTCTTTCACCCGGTGGCCGAATCTGGCCAGCAGCTCCTCCTCTGTGGTTTCCGTATCCTCCAAAACATCGTGCAATACCGCCGCAGCGATAACCTCCGGATCGTCCGTCATCCCCGCGACAATGGCGGCGGCGGAGACGGTAGTGGCGCACCAGGCGTCGGTGTACTTCACCTTGTAGCCCCGGGCGTACAATATAAGGAACCTTGCTCCCTTTTCTAACCGCCCCCGCATGGGCCTTAGCTGCGAAAATAATTGCCTGATCTACCAGCGTCAGTACCTTCTCCATCTACTCTCCTTCTTCCTTCTGATTCCATGGGTTTCTTTGTCTCAGCCGTACACCCGCAGTATAGCTGAAACCTCCTTGATCATGGACATCTCTCTCAGCACCAGAAGGGAGTCTTTGAAATGACGCTCCAATACATGATCCGTAATGACTACCAGCTCTGCCAGTTCTCCGCATTTATTCTTCTGAATCACCTGGGCAATGCTGACATTGTTATTTCCAAACACCGATGCGATCCCCGCCAGAACGCCCGGACGATCCTCCACCTGCAGACGCAGGAAATAGCGGCTGTTCGTCTCCTCCACCGGTTTCACCCGCAGATTCTTATAGCAGGTGCAGTGAATCCTTCCGGTACTTCCTGTGCGGATATTTCTGGCAATCTCGAACAGATCTCCTGCCACGGCACTCCCCGTAGGAAACCTCCCGGCGCCTCTTCCCATGAACATCGCATCATCCACCGCATCTCCATGTACAAACACGGCGTTAAACACATCCTGGACGGAAGCCAGCGGATGATCTTTGGGAAGCAGCATGGGATAAACTCCTGCCTCGATGCCGTCCCCGGTATTCTTCGCCACCCCCAGCAGCTTGATTACCATATTGAGCTCGGCCGCATAGGCAATATCCGCCGCCGTAATCTTTGTAATCCCCTCCATATACACGTCGTCAAAAGTCACTCTGGAATTGAAAGCGATGGACGCCATAATCGCCACCTTCCGGCCTGCGTCGTATCCCTCAATGTCTGCCGTGGGATCCGCCTCCGCATACCCCAGTTCCGACGCCCGGGACAGCGCCTGGGAAAACTCCATTCCCTCCGCAGTCATGCGTGTCAGGATATAATTGGTCGTTCCGTTTACGATCCCCATTACCTCAGTAATGTGATTGGCCGCCAGACACTGTTTCAGAGGGCGTATAATGGGAATTCCCCCTGCCACGGCAGCTTCAAACATCAGATCACAGCCGTTTTCCTCCGCCGTATCCAAAAGCTCCCTGCCGTGCTCTGCCAGCAGATCCTTGTTGGCCGTCACTACATGCTTGCCTGCCCGCAGGGCTTCCAGTATATAGGTCCGGGCAGGCTCGATTCCTCCCATCAGCTCAATCACAATCTGAATACCGGAATCTTCCCGGATCTCTGCCCAGTTGTCCGTAAAGAGAGCGGAATCCATCCCCTCTCTCTCCTTCTTTGTATCACGTACTAATATTTTTGCAATTTCTACCGACGCCCCCAGCTTCTTGGGCATTTCCTCCTTCTGCCTCTCCAGAATCTGGTAAACACCGCCCCCTACGGTTCCTGCCCCCAAAAGCGCCGCTTTTATAATTGGAATTTCACGCATCTTTTTTTCTCCTGCCTGTGCATGGTCTCTTATTGCTGGATGCCCCATGGCACCCTTACAAACAACATACAGATTTAGTGTACTATGATTTCACAAGCCTGTCAAAAAAAGTTTTCCCCTCTCAATGAAATTCTGTCATATAGGTACGGAAGTGCAGGGGAAGCATTCCCCTCTGGCAGCGGGGATTCCTCCGCTCCTCAATGGCGATGGTCTCGCAAAAACTTTTCCAAAGCCTGACAAACTCCTCCTCCCTGGGAGAACGGCGCTCCAGATAGGCGGCATCCAGCACATCTGCCTCCGCCAGCACCCAGGTTCTGTCCGCCGGGTGGATGGCAAGCTGTCTGCGCCCCACATCGTGAATCACCCAGTTCTCCTGCCGGTAGCGGTCCGCAAAATGAGGAGCCATAAGGGGAAGTGCTGCACAATCCGGCTCAACCCGGGCATACAGAACACCGTTCTCCAGCTCCTCAAAGCGCACGAAGCCCATCAACTGGTGCGCTTCATGCCAGGCCTTCATACGAAGTTTCATCACCAGGGAAACAGCCTCATTCTGAAGGCAGTTCACCGCTTCCCTGCCGTCGATCAGATGAAGTCCCAGCACAATCATACGGTAAATGGCGTCTGCTCTCCTGGGATCCCGGCAGGCCGCCGCGTAGCAGACGGCTTCCTCGCCCTCTTCCCCCATACGGCGTCTTATGGTGCGCAGCACTTTTTCCGCCTTCTCCAAATCCGCCGGCACCTGCCTGTACCTGCAGAAAAGTTCCAGATTGGCCTGCGCTTCTGTCTCCAGCCTTACGGCTTTGTGGCCCAGACGGCTGGCCCAGGCATCGTACACACCGGTCAGAATCCCGTCCAGGCTTTCTTCACACTGAAATACGGTAGTCATTTCCATTTGCTTTTCCCTTCTCTTAAGCCAGCCTCTGCTCCTGCCCTTCTCCCTTTGGAAGATGCAGATCATCGAAAAGCGACAGCTGGCGGTACGTCACATCCTGCCCGAGGCCAAGAGGAAGGCGCTCCTTTACACTTAAAAGATTGCGGGTAATATAGTCTTCCTCCAGACGGATGGGATACATGGTCTTCCCTTGGCAGGTGATAAAATAAATCGCCCTTTTTAACACCACACCTATTTTTTTCAAATCAGAAAAATTCAGGCTGCCGCTCCGTCTGGCTGCCACAATTCTCCTGGCGCTTTTCACGCCCACTCCCGGAACACGGAGCAGCATTTCCAGGGGCGCCCTGTTGATCTCCACCGGGAACTGCTCCAAATGCCGCACGGCCCAGTCTTCCTTGGGATCCAGCATCACATTAAAGAAAGGACGGTCTTCATCCAGCAATTCCTCTGCCCGGAAACCATAGAACCGAAGCAGCCAGTCGGCCTGATACAGCCTGTGTTCCCGGAGAAGGGGAGGCCCTCCCGGCAGGGCCGGCAGGCTTTTGTCTCCCGTCACATTTACAAAGGCAGAATAAAAAACCCTTTTTAAATCGAATTTACGGTATAAACTTTCCGCCACATTGATAATCTGGTAATCGCTCTCCGGTGTGGCACCGATAATCATCTGGGTGGATTGTCCTCCCGCCACAAATTTCGGTGCATTCCTGTATAATACCAGATCATTTCTGTTGTTCCGGATTCCATTCTGCACCTGCCTCATGGGAGTCAGGATACTTTTGCGGTGCTTGTTGGGCGCCAGCGTATGCAGTCCCTCCGCAGTAGGCAGTTCCAGATTCACACTCATTCTGTCTGCCAGAAAGCCTGTCTGCTCTATCATCTCCGGCGCCGCGCCGGGAATGGTCTTCACATGGACATATCCGTTAAAACGGTACTTGTTCCTCAGAAGCCATACTGTACGAAAGATCAGTTCCATGGTAAACGTAGGATTCTGGAGAATCCCGGAACTGAGGAACAATCCCTCTATATAATTCCTGCGGTAAAACTCCATGGTCAGGGTACAGATCTCGTCCGGGGTAAACGTTGCCCTGGGAATATCATTGGAATTACGGTTACGGCAATATTTACAGTCATAGATACATTCATTCGTCAGTAAAATCTTCAAAAGCGAAATACATCTTCCATCACCGGAAAAACTATGGCAGATACCTGCGGCAACACAATTCCCAATCCGCTTACCGTCCCCTTTGCGTTCCACACCGCTGGAAGTACATGCCACATCATACTTTGCCGCATCAGTCAGCACCTGCAGCTTATCCTCCAGGGACATTTCCCCTCCAGTCACTAAATATTCCACTTCCATCCACCCCTGTCATCCCGAAATACACACATGTCCCATGAAGAACATCTGTTCTTTTCCATTATAGAACATACATTCTGTTTTTGCAAGTACTTTTTTCATTTTCTTACCCTGATTCTTCTTACTCTGATTTTCCACTTGGGCAGGAGAGATTGTGATTCGGGAATTTATCTTTCTGTAACAGCAAAGAAAATCATGTTTAACCCCATTTCTGCGCGGCTTTTTGCGCATGTCAAGTTTGTGGATGCCGCGCAGACCCAAACTTGGGATTGAAAATTTTCAATTTTCAATCTTTTCATACTACAAAGAATATAACTTATTTTTACTTTTAAGCTGGTCGATTAGAATTTGAAAAGGTTTTGTAATATACTTATCCTTGTGAAATAATGCTAACATTTGATTTTCCATTTTTATTTTATCCAGGCTGATCAGACGTAATTTTTTTAAGAGCAAAGAATCCGATAATAATTTTTCCGGTAGTATCGTAATACCTAAACCGGCTTCGGCAGCTTTCATAAGGGCAAGTGAATTAACGCTTTCCCAAACCGGCTCTGCCCTTAAACCGGCAAGCGCAAGCGTATTGTCCAGGGTATCACGAATTGCGCTCCCTTGTTCACGAAGCAATAATGGATAGCGGCATAACTGTTCTGGTGATATTGCTTTTGCAGATAAATCGAAATCCGGCGCACAGGCAGCACATAAATGATACGAGCCTAAGAGGATTGTTTGAAAATTTCCCTTTGGCGCGGCACCTTCCCAGAATGCAATATCAGCATTTCCACGCTGCAAAATGTCAATGGCTGTGTTTGCACTTGCAACCCGGACAGAAAGCTGAATTTGAGGAAAGGAAGCTTTCAAATCCCTAAGTATTTCGGGGAGCAGGAAAGAGGCGATCGTGATACTTGACACAATATTGACAGGCGTATTTTCTTCCAAATGGCTCATTCTTCTGTCCAGGTTCCTGCAAGCCGTTAAAATACTTCGTGACTCCTCTAAAAGAGAAGCGCCGCAGCGAGTTAAGGCAACTCCTTTTGGTAAGCGCTCAAAGAGAGCTGTACCTGCCTGTTTTTCAAGTTCTGCAACTGCATGAGAAACTGCGGATTGCGTTATATATAGCTTTTTTGCTGCACTTGTAAATGTTCCCGTTTCTGCTATTGCCTCTAAAATCTCCAAATACCGTATAACCATTTCTTCTCCTTTTTCACATGAATAAAATAGATAGAATCTATAAAATTATATCATTTTACAGATTGCAGGACAAGAGATATAATAGACGGCACTGGAGGTAGATTATGTTGAAAAAGAATCTGAAAATGTATGTATGGCTCTTAGCAACCAATTTGTTTATAAGTGCTTTTACTTTTGGCGGCGGCTATATAGTAGTTCCAATGGTTCGACGCTTTTTTGTTGCAAAAAAACATTATTTCATCGAAGAAGATTTAGTCAATATGGCTGCTGTGGCACAATCAACGCCCGGAGCGATTGCAATCAATCTTTCGGCTCTGGCCGGATACAAAACAGCCGGTATTGCAGGGGCTTCCATAAGCTGTATTGCTGCTGTCATTCCCCCGTTAGTTATCCTCACGGCTGTTTCAGCATGTTATAAAATCTTTATTTCTAATACGATTATTGTGGCAGTTCTAAAAGGAATGGAGGCGGGCGTAGCCGCTTTAATGGTGGACTTAATTATAGATATGTGTTCCTTGATTTTAAAGAAAAAGTCATTGTTTTTGTCTGCCATGATACCACTGTCATTTATAGCGAATTTCATATTGGGGATAAACGTGGCTTTGATACTCCTGTTTTGCTGTCTATTATGTATTTTTCAAGTGCTTTGGAAAAGGAGAAACATAAAATGAATATCGTATGGAAGCTCTTTATTACATTTCTAAAAATAGGATTATTGAGCATTGGCGGCGGTTATGCAATTATTCCTTTAATCCAGGAGCAGGTTGTAGGACAAAACAACTGGATAAGCGGAAAAATGTTTACAGACATTATTACAATTTCACAGATGACACCGGGCCCGCTGGCTGTTAATACATCAACATTTGTCGGGCTTCAAGTTGGCGGAATTACCGGGGCACTGGCAGCAACCACCGGCTGTATATTTTGTGGGATCATTATTTCATTGACTTTGTATAAATTTTTTCAGACACATCAAAAATCCGCATATGTTTTGGAAGTACTGAATGGTTTAAAATCTGCTTCATTGGGTTTGATCATTTCGGCAGCGTCTACGATTATATTATTAGCATTATATGGCAGTCAGTCTAAAATAGATTTTTTCTCTCTTAATTGGATTGCATTACTTATTTTTTTAACTATGCTGTTCCTATTGCGAAAGTGGAAACTCAATCCGATTGTGATTATTTTTATAAGCGGAATTGCCGGATTTGTATTTTACCGGTGACAGTTTATCAAAAGGGCAGTCATGTACGATACCCTGATTTCATCTGTTTTTCAACCGTTACTGCTGCTTTTTGTTCTTGACCTGGGCAGAATGTTTCCTTATAATCGAGACTGGAAAATACAATAAATGGGAAGGAAACTTCATACAATGGAAGGGTTGACTGAATCGAAACCGCATGGCTGCTCCGGAACCGTATATGACGGCAGTACCGGCAGGCCCATGGCCTCCGTGGCCGTGAGCAACGGCAGGGAGGTTGTGCTGACGGACGAAGCGGGCCGTTATGTCCTGAGCGGCTGGGACAAAGCAGGCTTTATCACCGTTACCGCGCCTGCCGGCTATTGGGCATCGGATTACTATATCCCGGTTTCCGCCGGAGAGACAGGCTATGATTTTACTCTTGACAAACTGGACCGGGATCTGACAAACCACACCTTTTTGCAGGTGACAGACAGTGAAGTGGGTGCCGGCGGCGCGGGTGCGTGGGTCGAAAAACTGCGCCGGGTGACAGAGCAGACCAGCCCGGCATTTATCATCCACACAGGGGATATCTGCTATATAGACGGTCTGAAGGCCCATATGAAAGATATGAACAGTGGGAATATGGGCGTTCCCGTCCGGTATGTGATCGGAAACCATGACTATGTGAACTGGGGAGATTACGGGGAAGCGTTGTTCGAAAGTATTTACGGCCCGGTGATGTATTCTTTTGATGTGGGACTGATTCATTACATTGTCACCCCCATTGTTCACGGCGATGTCAGGGCCAAATACACGGAAAGCGATGTGATTGCATTCGTGAAAAACGATCTGCGGCATGTCCCGGAAGGCAGGAAAGTAATCATATTGAATCATAATTATTGCCGGAGCGACGAAACCGGATTTGTCCTGTCTGACGGTCAGAGTGAAATCGACCTGAAAAAACATAACCTTCTGGCCTGGGTTTTCGGGCACTGGCATTACAATTATCTCAATGAAATTGGAGGCATTTTCAATATTACCACGTCAAGGCCTGACACCGGGGGAATTGACGCGTCCCCTGCCACAATCAGGAGTGTGACGCTGGAAGGGGATGCGCTTAAGGCCAGTTGCTGCCATTACAATGATTTTGAGGCGGCCGTGCCCGGGATCACATACCGGTGGCGCGTTCCGCTGGGGGGCAATTTTCTCTATTCCGCTCCGGCTGCCGCAAAGGGCATGATATTTGCAGGCACAGCGGATGACGGCTGGCCGAAAAATTGCGGGATTGCAGCCATATGCCAGGAGACCGGCCAATTGCTTTGGACATATAAAACGAAAAATTCCGTTAAAAGTGACATTCTTGTCATTCATGATAAGATCATCACACAGGATACGGAAGGCAATGTCTGCTGTCTTGACTTTTCGGGAAAGGAAATATGGACAGCAAGTACACAACTGCTTTCTCCCAACAATTCCAGCAGCAGTATCGCGGCAGATGAAAATTTTGTTTACTGCGGCGGCCAGCAGCATGTTTATTGTCTGAAAAGTTCCGACGGCAGCATGGTCTGGCACAGAAAGCTGTCCGGAGAAAATACATCCCCTTCCGGCTTTGTACTGTATGAAAAGATGCTCTTTGTGGGAGCGCACTGGGATAAGCTCCATGCCCTGGATGCGGCCATAGGAGAGATCCTCTGGACAAATAAGAGCGACAGGCTCAGCTATTACGTCATGACACCTGGCTTATATAAAGGATGCCTGTTTACCGGATCCTGGAACACATTATGTAAAATTGATGCCGGGTCGGGAAAAACCGTAAAGTGCAGGGAAATCGAGGGTTATACGTTCAACAGCGCTTCGAGGCCCTATATTGAAAAAGGCATTCTGTATATAGGAACCACAAATAGGGGCGTCATAGCCGTTGACACGGAGAGCCTTGAAGTCCTCTGGACGTTTGAAACAGGCAAAAATCCGATAACGACTTCTCCTTACGACACCGGCGGCACAGGGACAGTGGACAGCGCCGTTATTCCGGCGGGCGACTCTCTTTGTTTCGGGGCATCGGACGGAAGTATTTATCTCATTGATAAGAACGGTAAAAAGATCTCGGACTATCCGGTGGGATCACCCGTGAATCAGGCTCCCATTGTGGACGGCGGGTTTATTACGGCAGCGGACTTCAGCGGAAATGTCACATGCATACGCCTCAGATAAGGCGGCTGACTTTGGATCCGGTGAAAACAGTGAGAAATGGAAAAAAAGTATTGCAAAATTCTCCAAAAAGCTGTTAAATAAAAAAGAACAGTCTTGAAAACAAACAGAAGGGAAACAAATTTATGCCAAATTTTTCTTTGCCAAATAATTACACGTCCGGGCTGAATCTGTATGATACGCAGGTTGCCATTAAAATGGTGAAGGATTTCTTCCAGACACTGCTGGCAGAGCGTCTGCATCTGCTCCGTGTTTCGGCGCCGCTGATGGTAGACCCCAGGTCTGGATTAAATGATAACTTAAATGGGATTGAACGTCCGGTTGCTTTTGATATGAAGGCTATGCCAGATGATACAATCGAAGTTGTACACTCATTAGCAAAATGGAAACGTCTAGCACTTAAGCGTTATGGTTTTGGAATGCATGAAGGTCTTTATACTAACATGAACGCAATTCGGCGTGATGAAGATTTAGATAATTTTCACTCAATCTACGTAGATCAATGGGACTGGGAAAAGATTATTGCTAAAGAAGAAAGAAATATTGAGACTCTTAAAACTACTGTCAAACAAATTTTTAAAGCAATTAAAGAAACTGAAAAAGAGCTCAGCGCACGCTATCCGGGTTCTACTTACCGCTTACCTAGCGATATTACTTTTATTACTACACAAGAACTGGAAGACCGCTGGCCAGATTTAGCACCAGAAGAACGTGAAGATAAAATAGCTAAAGAGAAAAAAGCAGTATTCTTAATGAAAATTGGTGATAAATTAAAGCGTAGTGGTAAGCCACATGATGGCCGTGCACCAGATTACGATGACTGGGAATTAAACGGTGACTTACTATTTTGGTATGAACCTTTAAAACGTAAAATAGAAATTTCTTCAATGGGAATTCGAGTTAGCGAAGAATCGCTGAAAGAGCAACTCAAAAAAGCTCATACTGAAGAAAGATCTGATTTACCTTTCCACAAAATGCTTTTAGAAGGTAAACTTCCTTATACAATTGGTGGGGGTATTGGCCAATCTCGTTTATGTATGCTTTTGCTTGGAAAAGCTCATATTGGCGAAGTCCAAGCAAGTATTTGGCCTCCCGAAATGATTGAATCATGTAAAGCTGCCGACATAAAAATTCTATAGCACAAAAAAAGACTGTCTAAGCCAATCGGCTTAGCAGTCTTTTTCGTTATTTACTAGCTTTACGATCTTTTCTAGAGATAATAAACATAATTAGAGGTAAGAGGATAAATCCAAAAATCATCATAGCAATTGCATACCAGTTAATTCCAGTTACTTGTCCTTGGGCATTGACTACCCCAAACTGAGCCTTCCAGTTATATTCTACTAGTAAGAAAATCACTAGAACAATGGAAAGAATTGGAACGACAATATCAGTCCACACATTCTTTTGCGCATCTAAAACTGGTTCTGCAGTTTTTCCACGATAAAATTGAATAACTGCCAATGGAACTACAATAAAGCCTAAGAAACGTACCATAGCACTTAAAGTAATCAAGTTAACCATATTATATTCAAATGCCATTGGAATTAAAATTGCAAGTAATACAGAAATAAAGAAAGTTCTAATTGGAAAATTATTTTTAGTTCTTTTAGTTAAAGCTTTTGAAAATTGATTTTCACGTGCCATAGCTTCTAAAATTCGTGGTGCATTGAAACTAGAAGCAACATTAATACCAAACATTGAAACTAAAGCACCAACTAAGATAACATCCCTTAAAATTTCATTCTTAAAAATAGCCGCAATTGCGACAACTTGCTTAGTTGTCATTAATGCTTTTGGATCGAGCATCATTGCAACAGCAACAACCCCAATATAAATTACCGCGATAACAATAATAGCTAAAGGAATAGCGCGTGGTAAGTTTTTAGCAGGATTCTTCATATCGTCTGAACCAGAAGCAACTGATTCAAATCCAGTAAAGGCATAGAAGGCAGATACGATTGCCATTACAAAACCTGTAGTAGTTAAAGTAGGAACAATCTTTTGACCATTTTGAGTAATTTGATCTACCTGACTTAAATTACTTGAAGCACCACTTACAATTAATAAAACTACCCCTGCAACAATAATTAATACTAG
>OFFT01001242.1_pt1 | contig 15673 bp, 13 predicted proteins | sample 1521581 | NCBI WGS metagenome assembly OFFT01 (sample SAMEA3504084, study PRJEB24116) | mouse gut metagenome | biome: mouse gut; feature: mouse-associated habitat; material: faeces | place: Denmark | collected 2011
TCCTGAAGGTTTCCGACTTTGCCGACCGCCCCAACGGTACATGGGACAACGGCACTGCGGCATACGAAAAACGCGGTGTGGCAGCATTCGTGCCCGAATGGATTGAAGAAAACTGTATTCAGTGCAACAAGTGTGCATATGTATGCCCCCACGCTGCTATCCGTCCGTTCGTCATCACCCCCGAGGAGATGGCAGGCGCACCGTTCGCTGAAAACGACACAATCCCCGCAATCGGCAAGCAATTTGCCGGAATGCGTTTCATCCATGCAGGCTGTCGCCGTGCTCGACTGCCTCGGCTGCGGCAACTGCGTTGACGTATGCCCCGGCAAGAAGGGCGTGAAGGCTCTCGAAATGAAGCCCCTCGAAACACAGCTCGAAGTGCAGAAGGAATGGGAATACTGTGTGAAGGATGTAGCTTCCAAACAGGATCTCGTCGACATCACCGCAAACGTGAAGAACAGCCAGTTCGCAACACCGCTGTTCGAATTCTCGGGTGCATGCTCAGGTTGCGGCGAAACCCCGTATGTGAAACTTATCTCACAGCTCTACGGCGACCACGAAATGGTGGCAAACGCAACCGGTTGCTCTTCAATCTACTCCGGTTCGGTGCCCTCAACCCCCTATACCACCAACTTCCGCGGCCACGGACCCGCATGGGGCAACTCCCTGTTCGAGGACTTTGCCGAATTCGGACTCGGTATGACCATCGCCAACGAAAAGATGCAGGAACGCCTCGTCGACCTCATGCAGCGTGCAACCACATGCGAGAAGTGCTGCGACGAAATCAAGGCTCAGGCTGCAAAATGGCTTGAAAACCGCGAAAGCGCCGTTGCGACACGCGAAGTGTTCGAAACAATCGTGCCGCTCTGCGAAGCTTGCGGCTGCGACATCTGCAAAGGCATCCTCGACCTCAAGAACTTCATCGTCAAGCGCAGCCAGTGGATTATCGCAGGCGACGGAGCAGCTTACGACATAGGTTTCGGCGGCCTCGACCACGTGCTCGCATCAGGCAAGAACATCAACATCATCGTGCTCGACACCGAGGTTTACTCCAACACCGGCGGCCAGAGTTCCAAGTCGACCCCGATCGGAGCCATCGCAAAGTTCGCCGCCGCCGGCAAGCGAATACGCAAGAAGGATCTCGGACTCATCGCCACCACCTACGGTTATGTGTATGTGGCCCAGATCGCGATGGGTGCTGATCAGGCGCAGACCCTTGCTGCTATACGCGAGGCGGAGGCTTACGACGGCCCGTCGCTTGTGATCGCCTATTCGCCCTGTATCAATCATGGTATCAAGAAGGGTATGGGTCACAGCCAGGCTGAGGAGAAAGAGGCCGTGGAGTGCGGGTACTGGCATCTCTGGCGCTACAATCCCGAACTCGAGAGCCAGGGTCAGAACCCATTCTCGCTCGACAGCAAGGAACCCGACTGGGACAAGTTCTATGATTTCCTCAAGGGAGAGGTGCGTTTCGCTTCGCTCTACAAGATGTATCCCAAGGATGCAGAGGAACTCTTCAAGGCAGCCCGGGACAACGCCCGCTGGCGCTATAACAACTACAAGCGTCTTGCGACCCAGAACTGGGGCGTCGATCCCGAACTGACCCCTGAGGAAATCGAGCTCCGAAAGCATATCTGAAATAACAAAGACTGAATAAAAACAGAGCCTCCCGCAGAAGGAGGCTCTGTTTTTTCGCATACGTGCCGGGGGCGCTTTTACGGCCTGGGTCTGGGTGTCAGTCTTTCAGATAGTACTCGATTGTCGAGACTACACGTACCCGCTTGATGGAGGGTGTGTACTGGTCGCGGTCTTCGATGGAGAACTGTCCCTGCGACGCGGATTTGATCTTGCCCAGACGGCTTTCGGAGTCCTCGGCAAATTTCTGTGCCGCCTTGCGGGCATTCCTGGTCGCGTCGGCAACCATATCCGGTTTGATCTGATTCAGCTCGGTGAATTCATATAGAGTCTGATAGTTGTAGTCGCCGGCCACAATTGCGATTCCTTGCTGCATCAGCTCCGTTTGTTTGTTCATCAGCTCCTGGATCTTTGCTACCTGCGACGATGTCACCACCACCACCGTGGTGACATTGTATCGGTAGGGCGGGGGAGTGCCGCCGTAGCTGTCGGCCTGCATGTCCTGCACCTTGGGAGCGTTAACCTGAAATTCCTTGTCTGTTATACCGTTCTTCTTCAGGAAATTGACAATTGCATCGTCAGTGGCCGATACCTGACTGTAGATCTGCGTCAGATCGTTGCCTACTATCTTGCTGACTATAGGCCAAGTCACCTTGTTGGCGTTGACCTCTCTCTCGCTGAGACCGCGGACTGCGACCACGCGCGAATTGGAGGATACCATACCGAAGCCGTTACGGATGCAGATGCCCAGCATCAGCAGACCGATGGCTATGAACACTGCCGGCATCCATGCGCTCACGGCCTTGAGAGGAGACAGTGTCCCTTTTCGATTGTTCTCGTCATTCTTCATATATCAATTATTTTGATGTGATTTTTAACCTTATAACGCTCCCGAATGTACATTTATCAAAAAAAATTCGTAAATTTGCGGTTCAAACGCGAAATAATTATGCTTGACAAGATAATGGCTCTCCGCGAGGAGATAAATGCTGCCATCGCGTCCGACATGGAGGCGGTAGAGCAGCTGCGCATCAAATATCTGAGTAAGAAAGGTCTCGTGTCTTCGCTGATGGCCGACTTCCGTTCCGTACCTGCCGACCAGAAACGGGAGGTAGGGCAGAAAATCAACGAGTTGAAGACTTTCGCAACCGAAAAGATTAATTCTCTGAGGGATGCATTCCTTCTCAAGGAGGATGACTCATGCGATGACCTCGACCTTACGCGGACAGCATCGCCCGAGCAGCTTGGCACCCGCCACCCTCTGTCGGTGGTGCGCAACGAGATTCTGCGCATTTTCGCAGGCATGGGCTTCACCATTGCCGAAGGTCCCGAGATAGAGGATGACTGGCACGTGTTTGAAAGTCTTAATTTCCCTCCCGACCATCCTGCTCGCGACATGCAGGACACTTTCTTCGTCTCGCGCGATCCCTCTGAAGTGCTTCTGCGTACCCACACTTCGTCGGTGCAGACCCGTGTGATGGAGCACACGCAGCCCCCCATCCGCATCGTGTGCCCGGGACGCGTCTACCGTAACGAAGCCATATCCGCGCGTGCGCACTGCTTCTTCCATCAGGTGGAGGGACTGTATATCGACCGCAATGTGTCGTTTGTCGATCTCAAGCAGGTTCTTCTCGGATTTGCCACCCGCATGTTCGGCCCGGATACCAAGATCCGTCTCCGTCCCTCATATTTTCCATTTACCGAACCATCCGCCGAGATGGACATATCATGCGACATCTGCAGTGGCAAAGGCTGCGCGCTCTGCAAGGGAACCGGATGGGTTGAGATTCTCGGATGCGGTATGGTGGACCCCAACGTGCTGAAAGCATGTGGTATCGACCCCGAGATCTACACCGGTTACGCCTTCGGTATGGGAGTTGAGCGGATCGCCAACCTGAAATACAAGGTAAAAGACCTGCGCCTCTTCAGCGAAAACGACATCCGCTTCCTCCGCGAATTCGAATCCGCCCGCTAAGCCAGCCTCCTTTTTCCAGTCAGGGAGGCTCCTCCTTTTCCGGGCAGGAGGCTATCCTGCTCCTTTTATCTGGCAATCTTCTCCTCCCGGTTTTTAGGGCATTCTTTGTTTTGGTAAAGGGTGCTTGGCTTTTATTTCTTTTGCTTTTCTAAATATTATGACTATCAAGCAGAGATATGAAGGGATCCTGAAGATTTTTCAGGAGACCATGCCTGAGGCCGGGACGGAACTGCACTATGACAGCCCGTTCCATCTGCTTTTGGCAGTGATTCTCTCGGCACAGTGCACCGACAAGCGCATCAACATGGTGACTCCCGCGCTCTTCGAGCGCTTTCCCGACCCGGCATCGCTTGCAGCTGCCGGCGAAGAGGAGGTGTATGAATACATCAAAAGCGTGACCTTCCCCAACAACAAGACGCGGGCCATCATCAAGGCCGCGCGGATGATCGAGGAAGACTTCGGCGGTGAGCTACCCTCCGACATTGACAATCTGATCAAGCTCCCGGGGGTAGGCCGCAAGACCGCCAACGTGATGCTTGCGGTAGTCTGGAACAAAGCGGCCATGGCTGTCGACACCCACGTGTTCAGGGTAAGCAACCGTCTTGGCCTGACCGATAACTCAAAGACTCCGCTCGAGACGGAGCGCACGCTGCTGCGGCACATCCCCGAGGAGCTGGTATCGACAGCCCACCACTGGCTGATTCTACACGGCCGCTACATCTGCAAAGCCCGGCGCCCTGACTGCCCCGCCTGCCCCCTGACCCCTTACTGCAAAACCTACAGCGGCCCCCGCGAGCCTTCCCGCGAGCCCGGCTCGCGGCACTGAACCGCCATCCGGCCACACCTAAGCGAAAAAACTCGCGGACGGGCAGAGCGCAGCAAGGCCCGGTATGGGACCGGGCCTTGCTGTTTTTTTATTTTCGGAGGCTGGTTAACGGAGGTAGAGCTTGCCGGAGTTTTTGCCGAGGGTATAGGCGTAGATACCGGCAGGGAGGTGGGCCGTGGAGACTGTGCCGTTGCCAGCGAGATTCCAGGCGGCTACCTTGGTGCCGTCGAGGGCATAGAGAGCGAACTCAGCGGGAGCCTCAAGGCTATATTCAACAGCACCCTTTACGGCGCGGAGCGCCTTGTCGTTCTGGAGAACTGTCACGGCACTGTTGCCCGGATTGACAATCACGGTAAAGGAAATGACCGTAGCACCCTGCTCTGCAGTGAACTCGGTAGTCACGTCCTCAGGAATAGCCTCGTCTGCAGTATAGGTATAACCCATAAATTCAAACTGAAGAGGCATCTTTTCACCGGCCACGAGATCGGCAGTTTTCTCAATTGACTGGGAAGACACACAAGTTCCGCCAAAACAGAGCATGACATTCTGGCCTGTCGTACAGTCTGCCACGAGTGTACATGCGCCGCTCTGGTCGCTCATGAGAGAGAGCTCGGGATCAAACTTGTAATCCTTGCCCACAGCACCGAAATCATTTATTTCACCGCCATTAAAGGTGGTTGTCTCGCCGAGTTTGATTTCCTCTTCGCCCATGTAGACCTTGAGAGTCTGGGCCTGCGCGCCGGCTGCGAGAAGCGCAGCTGCCGCAATCATGTAAAGCTTTTTCATTTCTTATTAGTTTATTAGTTTATTCTTCTATGCCATTGTCTTTCCGCAGCCGATTATTCCGCGGGAGCCTCAGGCTCGTCGGATGTCAGCTTAACCGGCACCTTCACTACCTGCTGCACTATATTATTGTTGTCCGACACGAAAGCCACAACCGAGACATTCTCGAGGCTCCAGCGCTCGCGCACCTCAATGGTACCGTTGGCTGTGGCTCCGTCGCGGCTGAAAGCAATTGGATTGCCACGCATCGGAAATACCTGGGCGCGGAACACATTGTTGTGGACATAATTCTGATTGATGCTTCCATCGGGCATCTTTTGCTGAGCTACAATACCGCTCTCCACAATCCAGAACTGAATCTTGCCCTCACCTTCTTCGCTGGATGTGATATTGGCGGTGCAGGAAATGTTTTGTTTTACTTCTTTCTTATCATTAATGACCTCTTCTATCTCAATAAGCTCGGCAGAAGCCTCAAGCTGAACCTCGGTAGGCTTCTGCAAATCGTTATAGACAGCCGAAGCCCACTCAGAATCGAGCACCGGAGGAGTGACACCATCAATAACACCCATGGGGAACACATTAATGGCGTAATAATTGCAGATCTCGTTGCCTTCTTCGGTCATCAGGCCGAAGGGTCGACGATCTGATATGGCAAGTTCTCCGCCATGGATGCTGACGGCAATCACCTTGTCGGCACCGTACTGCTTTTCCATCTCCTCAATTTTCTCATGGGCGACGGGGCAGTTAAGACAGTTCTGGCCGGTGAAGTCCTCGATGAGCACGGCACGGTCGGCCTCTATGGGAGGAAGTTTGATGAAACGGTCATCCTCCGCAACATTGTCGCAGGAAGTGAGAGCCGCCGCAGCTACGGCCACGACCGCTCCCGTCATCATATATCTCGATATCTTATTCATCTCTGTTTTCTTTTCGCGAATTAGAAATTATAGGAATAAGCCACCTGCAGACCGTGCATGGCGGGTACCGTACGGCATACACCACCCGTACAGTTCACACCCTGACGTGTACGGCCGTAGGAAACCATCAGACGGTTGCTCTTATAGTTGCCGGTAACGGCAAACATATAATAGTGGAGTCCGGTCTTGCCGGTGTTCCACATGTCGCTCACCGAAACCTGGAGATAAGGGGCGAAGGACAACTCAACCAATCCGTAGGCCCAGTCCTTGTAGTCCTGATTGGTGAAGAGGTACTGCAATTCGCCGCGGAGGGTGAACTTGCGGTTGATCTTCCAGCGGGCGTCGGCTACGAGCACGTTGGCGCGAACCCAGGGAGTCTCCTCATCCATCGCACCGGTCAGGATCTTGTTGTTGTAATACTGATGGGCATACATGAACTGCATGTAGAAAGGCTGCGAGAACTTCTTCTCGATCATTACGTTGAAATCGTAATAGTTGCAGGTGCCGATCTTCCAGAAGTCAGTCTTGTATCCGTCGGTTCCCCAAAGGGAGCCGTTATAGGGGTTCCTGGGATCGTCAGTGCGCACGAGGCCGGAGATGTAGCTGGCGTTGAGGATGAGTTTGGTGCCATACTTGCCGCCGAGCGGCGTGCGCCGCTTGAAGGTATACTCGAACGCTCCCTGGAAAGCCCATTCACCGGGAGCCATCTGGGTGGCGTAGGGATAGAGGGCGGCGAGCGCGTAGGTATGCTGGTAGGAGAATGCCGGCATATAGTTGAGCGTCACCGGCAGACCGGAAGCGGAACGCTCGGAGCGGAACGACATGTTCTCGCTGCGCTTGGCCTGAAGCATGGCGCTGAGGCCCTTGCGTGCGTACGAACCGGAGAGCATGATGGCGGTACCGTTGCCGTAGGTATAGTTGTTGTCGAACGAAGGATCCTGACCCTTCCACGCGAACTCCGCAAGCACGCTCCAGGGACCTTTCTGGAAATTGGAGCGGACATCGAATGCGTTGACATTTTTCGGAAAATTCAGACGGTAGTCGGTACCGGCGAGAATTTTCTCCTCCTCTTTCTCATGTTTCAGCACGTATGACGCACCGAACATCCAGGCGGCGTTATGGTCGGCCAGTGTCGGCCACCAGTCCTGAAGGTAAGCCTCGGCGTTGGCGCCGAACACCTTCTGGTGGGAAGCCCAGTTCCAGTCGTACTCCCAATAATGGCGCTGCTGACCGCCGAGCACGGTGAGCCGCAGACCCTTCACCGCATTTACGTTGAGACGCGCGCCGCGGATAGAGTTGTCTATACCGAGCGTGCGCTCCTCGTAGGTGCGGAAAATGAAACCTGAGCCGAACTGGTCGTAGAAGTCTCCGACGGTGAGATCGAAACCCTTGTACTTACCCTTGACATAGACGTTCGGAAAACCCCAGCCGGCATAACCCGGCTCCTTGAGGAACTGCGGTGTGGGCCATTTCATGAATTCGAAACGAAGTCCCGCCTCCACATACTGGCTTATCACATTCACGTCGGCATAGACGTTGAAGAGGAAGCGCTGATCATACTCGGGAGTATTGATGGCCTTGTCATCTTCAACGACGTCAATTTCCGTCTGTACCGAACCGTGGACAGCCACGCCGTCGGCGTATGCAGTCGCAGGCAGGGCCATCAATGACCCTGCTGCGATCAATTTCACACAAAGCTTTTTCATTTCTGATACGGATAGAAGTGAGGTGCGCAAATGCGGTTACTTCTCGAGAATGAGTTTGCGGATAAGTTCGATGATATGTTCCTCGCTGCCCTCGGTGTATCCCGGACGAGACTCAGCGATGTTACCGTTGCCGTCGATGATGATGACATGGGGATTCATCTGAACGCCCATCGCGCGCATGAAGTCCTTGTTGGGATCGAGAAGCACCTCATAGTCCCAGTTGGCGGCGCGCTGCTTCACATCGGCGAGCTTCTGGGCGTCGTCGGTGGAAACCGCGATAAGCTTCATGCCCGTCTCGTCCTGCCAGTCCTCGTAAACCTCAGAAATGGCCTTGAGCTCGCGGAGACAAGGTTTGCAGGAAGTGTACCAGAAACTGATCACGAAGGGCTTGCCATCGTTGGAGAGTGTGGCCGTGTCGACGGGTTTGCCGTTGATATCCTTCAGTTGTACGGAAGGAAGCTGTGCCGATGCTGCGAAAGCGGAGCTGATGCAGATTGCTGCAAGCGCGAAAAACTTGACGATAGATCTCATTTTATGTTCTTTTAAGATGTTGTTTTTTTTATGTTAGATTCAAAGGTGTTCAAAAAGATTAATGGAGCCGATGACAGACCCTGTCAGGCTCTTTGCCGCACCGCGGATGGCTCCCGGTCCATTTCAAATCATAAAATTACGCTTTTGTCGGCAATCCACCAAATTTTTTAACTAAATAGAACGTTTTTTGCCATGATTTGAAAAAAAAAGCGTAAATTTGTGTTGATGGACACATTCAGAAAGAACAAGCCGGGTATTCCGGAGGTGATAGCGGGACCGTGCAGCGCTGAGAGCCGCGAACAGGTTCTCGCTACGGCGCGGGCGTTGCGCGAGATCGGCGTGACGACTTTCCGCGCCGGGGCCTGGAAACCGCGCACGCGGCCCGGATGCTTCGAGGGGTACGGAGCCGAGGCCCTCGAATGGATAGCTGAAGCAAAGCGGCTATACGGTATGCGAACACTTACGGAGACAGCCACACCGGAGCATCTCGCCGCAGCGGTAAAAAGCGGTGTAGACGGCGTATGGATCGGAGCGAGAACCTGCACCAACCCATTCGCCATGCAGGCGCTTGCGGACGCCCTTGCCATCCTTTCCCGCCAAGAGAGGGAAAGGCTCGAGGTCTATGTGAAAAATCCGGTGAACCCCGACATCGAGCTGTGGACAGGGGCCATCGAACGCCTCCGGCTCGCCGGAGTGAAAAAACTCAGGGCCGTCCACCGCGGATTCGGCGACTACGGGAAGCATATCTACCGTAATCCGCCTGTGTGGCGCATCCCGATAGAGCTTCACCGCCGCATGCCGGACCTGCCGCTCTATTGCGACCCGAGCCATATAGCGGGGCGCGCCGACCTTGTGGCGCCGCTATGCCGCCATGCCCTTGACCTGAATTTCGACGGCCTCTTCATCGAAAGCCACTGCAATCCGGAGCAGGCTCTGAGCGACAGCGCACAGCAGGTGACTCCCGCAGAACTCGCCGCCATCCTCGACACAATCGGAACAACGGTGGCCGTTGCCGGAAGCAGTGTGGAGGAACGGCTCACGAAACTACGCGGAAAAATTGACCGGATCGACGACGAGCTGATAGAGGTTCTGGCCCGACGCATGGAGACCAGCGATGAGATCGGATCCCTGAAAAGAGAAGCCGGCATGACGGTGCTGCAGCCAGGACGCTATTCGCGATTAGTGGAGAACCGTGTGGCCGAGGCCTCGCGTCTGGGACTTTCCGAGAGCTTTATGAGAGGGATACTCGAAGCTATCCATGAGGAGTCCGTGCGGAGACAACTCTCCGTGAATTTTGATTTTTAAATGTATGGAGGAGGGGAATGATTTCGAAAAAACGAGATAATGATTGAATTTCTTAATTTGCGGGATATAACAGCCTCTTTCGGAGGGGAAATCGAGCAGGCGGTGGAACGTGTGGTGAAATCGGGATGGTATCTGCTCGGAGAGGAGAGCCAGGCTTTCGAGCAGGAGTTCGCGCGGTATATCGGCGCCGGCTACTGCATCGGAACCGGAAACGGACTTGATGCGCTGACGCTGATATTCCGCGCCTACATCGAATTGGGAAAACTGCATGCCGGCGACGAAGTGATAGTTCCCGCCAACACATTCATAGCATCGATACTCGCCGTAACGGAATGCGGACTGACGCCGGTGCTTGTGGAACCGGACCCAGACACGCTTGAGATCGACCCGTCGAAGATCGAACAGGCCGTGGGGCCACGCACACGGGCGGCAATGATGGTGCATCTATACGGGCGCTGCGCGCATACCGGAAGCATAGCCGAACTGTGCCGGCGCTACGGACTGCTCCTGATAGAAGACAACGCGCAGGCGCACGGCTGCCGCTTCGGCGAGCGACGCACGGGAAATCTCGGCGACGCTGCCGGACACAGTTTCTATCCCGGGAAAAACCTCGGAGCCCTGGGCGATGCAGGGGCAGTGACAACTTCCGACGGGGAGCTCGCCCGGATGGTGCGCACGCTTGCCAACTATGGCTCGGAGCGCAAGTATGAGTTCGGCAGACGGGGCATTAATTCGCGACTCGATGAACTCCAGGCCGCGGTGCTCCGCGTAAAACTGCAGCGCCTCGACGCCGACAACGCCCGGCGCGCCGAGATAGCTTCTCTCTACCGTTCCGGCATAAACAACCCACTGGTGCGGATTCCGACGGAAGCGGCTCCGGGCGCGAACGTCTACCACATCTTTCCGGTGCTATGCTCCCGGCGAGACGAGCTGCAGAAGCATCTTTCCGACCATGGCATACAGACACTGATCCACTACCCCGTCCCCCCCCACGCCCAGGAATGCTACCGCGGACGCGGACTGCTGAAGATGCCTGACCTGCTCCCCATCACCGAGCGCATCCACCGCGAGGAGCTCTCGCTCCCGATGTCTCCGACCCTCACCGACGAAGAGACTGCCCAGGTAATCTCGGCTGTAAACGCATTCGGGTAATACCCATCCCCCCGGCTGGCACACGTACCGTGTACGACCAAACGCAAAAAAATGGCCTCCCTGTTGACAGGGAGGCCATTTTTGCATTGTCCGGCTGTTACCGGAATATCCTTTATTTCACAAGCACTTTGACAGTGCGGTTGCCAGCCTTCACGATGTAAAGACCTGAAGCAAGTGCGGAGTTGCGGGTGCGACGACCGTCAAGAGTGTAAACCTCGACTTCCTCGTCTCCGGCAACCACACTGCCGTTCTCCACGCGTATCTCGGTGTTTTCCTTCTCGACCTTCTCCACGCCGGAAATAGGATTGTTGACGGTCACCTGGGCTGCATTGATAACCTCGCCGTTGCTGAGGTTGGTGAGAATAGCCACCACGCGGAATGTATCGCTGTACTCATTGTAGATACTGAGACCCGGACGGCCAGGATTGTCAACAGGAATCTCGCCAGTAACGGTATATTCAGTATCCTTGATTATTTCCTTGGGAAGCGCGTCGGGGATAGAGGGATAATCCTTTATAGCCACAGCCACGTCCTCGTAATATGTCTCGACTACGGAGGGCTTGTTGCTCCAGTCACCCATAAAACCCAACTGGCCGCCGGCAAAGTAATTCTGCTGGGAATAAGGGCCGAGATTGTCTTCCACAACAACGAACGACACTCCGATCGGGCTGTCTGTGCTCATGGAGAGGGTTACCTTCGAGTCAATCTTGACCATACGAGTCGCTTCATCCACCGATGCCTCAACGGAAATCTTTCCGTATGCCGGATTGCCGGTAACTTCGTCGTAAATGCTCTTGAACTGCGAGAGGACATTGTTAGCCGTGGGCATGATCTGAACATCGCGGTTGACGATCGCCATCGGGAAGCCGCTTATATAGTCATAAATAAAGCCCATATAACCATCCACTTCAAGACGGTCACCCTGATGGACAGCTATGGGAATGCAACGGTCGGCGGGATAGGTTTTCTTAATGTTTTCCATCATCACCATACCCGCCGGACAATATCCGCACCATGCGCCCGTGGCCTCCTCAAGGAGAAGATTGCGGTCAAAACCTTTGCTGAATACGGCGACATTTGCTTTGGCAGTATTGCTGGAGCTATTGTTCTCATTGCCGTTCACTTTGGACAAGGTTGCGATTACATCGAATACACCCTCCTCTGGGCAAACTACTTCCACAGGAACGGTGGCTACGCCGCCACTCGCCATGGTATTCCCGTTGAATTCTCCTTCATCCTTGACAGAGCCGAACTCGGTCAGCACACCAAGCGAGGACACATCGTTTGCACCCTTGTTACGGATCAAGATCTTATATGTGAGCTTACCGCCTGTCGTAACGCTCTTCGGGAACTCCGAGGCGAGAATGCTGACATAATTCTGAGGAAGGTTGTCGCCCTCCACCGTAACAGAGATACAGCATGAGCCATAACCGGAAGTGATGTTCTGCCAATCTTTTTTTCCAGGCCACTTGGAACCGGCAGAGGTAGCGATGAGACCGCCGGGCTCTGCCGATGGATACCCGTCGACAGGGATATAACCTTCATTCTTGCCGTTGCATAAGAAGTAATAGCCGATGTACAAGGGCTGATCATCGGAGATCTCGTATGGAGTCTCAAGAGCAAACTCATTCTCCTTGAGCGCGGTTTCGGCAAAAGTCACGGTCTTTTTGTAGAAAGGTGCCGCAGTTATGTCGTGGCTCATGAAAAGATTGGCCCTTTCCACGGTGTTTCTACCATTCTGGGTTCCGCCTGTAGTAACATTGATCGATGTGATCTTAGCTCCCTTGAAGAGCTTGAGATTGTCAAGTGTGAACTCGAAGCACTGATAGACACGTTCTCCTTTAGTCAGGCCGTTCATCGACAAGATGTTGTAGGGATTGGCCGGATCGACTGCCACACTGTACTTCATCGAGTTTTCACCTGCGCGGGTCGAACCATCCACCGAGACAAGCTCGCGTGATCCGCTCTTAAGCGACGATATGGTGCCGTCACCCACAGAGACAGTGCGGAAATCCGATGCAGAGGCTCCTGCGGCGATCATCGCGGCCGCAGCCATAAGTAAAGATTTCTTCATAGTGTCAAGATTTAAAAAATTTTAGTTAATTTCTGCAAATCTAACGATATTTATCCAAATATCCAAATCAATTCGGAAACTTTGTGATTATTATAAATAAAAAAACTCCCGCATCATTATTTCATACGGGAGGTTTTTCTGATATCATATCACATGTTCAGTTATCGGAGAAGAACCGGCTCAGATACGGTCAAGGACGGTTTCGATTAGACGGCGTACGGCGGGCTTGTAGTCGGGGTTGGACTTGTTGGCGCGCCTCTCGGCTATGATGCAGCAGACGGTCATGGCGCGGTGTCCTAACAGCCGGGCCATGCCCTGGAGGCATGCCGACTCCATTTCGAAGTTGGTGACCGGACGTCCTTTATATCTGAAACTCTCTATCTTCTCATTGAGGTTGGGGTCGGCAAGCTTAAGCCTTACCTCGCGACCCTGGGGAGCGTAGAAGCCTACCGCAGCTATGGTATAGCCGCGCTTCATGTCATCCCGGCCGATACGCTCCACAAGCGAGGGATCGGCATCAACCGTATATGGAGCCGCCCAGAGGCTGTTCCACCCGGTATGGGCCGTGAACTCGCGCTCGAAATCGAGGTCGCAGACCTTGTCACGGTCAGCGTAGAAGTTGAGTATTCCATCGAAACCTATCCCTTTTTCGGCTATCACATAGTCTCCGATATGGAGATCCTCCTGCAGCGATCCGCTGGTGCCGACACGGACTATATTCAGGGTGCGGTGGCCCTTGCGGACTATGCGCGTTTCGAAATCGACGTTGGCGAGCGCATCAAGTTCGGTGACCACAATCTCGATGTTGTCGGGACCTATGCCATGGGATATGGCCATCAGGGGTTTGCCCTTGAAAGTGCCGCCGACAGCATGGAACTCTCGAGAATGCACGTCGTAGTCGATCGAATCGAAACAGGAGGCTATCATGTCGACTCGCCCGGGATCGCCTACGAAAATGATGTTGTCGCGCAACTGGTCAGGACGGAGATGTATGTGAAAAACTGAGCCGTCATCATTTATGATAAGCTCTGAGGGAGGAATGATTCTTTCTCTGTTCATGGCATAGAAGTTTTTATCCAATAGATTTTTTCTATATAACGCTCCGCAGGAAATAAAAGATAAGGATTCGGGATCCTTAAACCGTAAAAAACGTATTACTCCTGCTTATTCTTACCGAAAATTCGGGCCACAGCTATCGCTATGGCACCGTCGCCGGTGACGTTGCATGCGGTACCGAAACTGTCCATGGCAATATATAGCGCTATCATCAGTGCGCAGTCGGCATCGGTAAAACCGAGCATTGACGTGAGGAGTCCGAGTGAGGCCATTATACAGCCGCCGGGTATTCCCGGGGCGGCGATGATGGTGACGCCGAGCATGCAGATGAAGCCGGCAAACATTCCGAAGTCAAAGGGCATCCCGCGCGTGATCATCAGAGCCACAGCGCAGGAGACAATCTTGAGCGTGGAGCCGGACATGTGGATGGTGGCGCAGAGCGGCACGGTGAACCCCGCCACGGCAGGGTCGACGCCGAGTTTCTCGGCCTGACGCAGGGTTACGGGGATGGTTGCTGCCGACGACTGGGTGCCGAGGGCGGTGAAGTATGCGGGAAGCATTGTGCCGAGGAGACGGATGGGATTTCGGTTGCCGGGCGACATCGGGGCAACAGCACAGAACTGCAGAATGAGCCAGAGTATGTGCATCAGGAAGATCACTCCTATTATCTTGGCAAATGTGGAAAGAATTGAGGCAACCTCCCCACTATAGGTCATATTGAGGAAAATTCCGAATATATAGACGGGAAGCAGAGGGATGATAACTTTCTCTATCACCATCGAGACGATTCTGCGGAACTCGCCGAGAAGTGGCATGAACCGGCTGTCGGCAGGAAGCGAAGCCACTCCGAGACCGAGAATGAAAGCTGTCACGAGGGCGGTCATCACAGGCATCAGCGGGGGCATCTCCACTGTAAAATAGGGCGCGAGGGAGGCGGAGTCGCCAACGGTCTGCGAGGCGGAGTCGCCAGTGATCATCAGCGGAAAAAGGACTTCCGAAATCCAGTATGAGGAGAACCCGGCCACGAGCGTGGAGCCGTAGGCGATGAGCGCGGTTACAAGCAGCATGCGTCCGGCGCGGGTGCCTACCTCGGCTATGGCGGGAGCCACGAATCCGAGAATGATGAGCGGAATTACAAAGCCGAGCAGCTGAGAGAAGATCGCGTTGAAAGTAGCGAAGATTCTGCCAAGCCAGCCGGGTAAAAACCATGCGCAGACAATGCCAAGCGCCATGGCGAGGACAATGCGGAATAGGAGATGGGAGGTGATGGATTTGAATTTCATAGCTTTTGCCCTGTTTAAAGACAGGGTCCGGTTTTACCGTACAGAAGGTACGGGCCTTATACAAAATACAAAAATTTGAGATTTGAACTTGAGCTTAAAGAAAAAAGCAACTCGCTGAAGACTCAACGGGTTGCTTATCTTTGCGGAGAGACAGGGTTATGAACCTACTCCCCAATATCCTTGAAATTCAATTTCTTATCATCATGTCAAAGCCTTAGGGGGGTACAACTTAGGTCACAAGAATAACGCTTTTTCTGTCACCTTTTGGCTGTTCGTTGTCTGCCTAAAACTACGGTTCAAAGATACGGCTTTCTTTTGATATATGCAAATCATTGAAAATAAATCTTATGCGGTTAGTGCAAGGTGCAAGCTATATATAGAGCTTGTTTAAAAACAAATGTGAATAAGAAATGAGCATCAGTCGGATGCTCAG